>ERZ857757.2225-NODE-2225-length-13090-cov-7.606598_pt1 | contig 13090 bp, 7 predicted proteins | sample MGYA00519764_ERZ857757 | MGnify/ENA primary metagenome ERZ857757 (study PRJEB31778, sample SAMEA3449359) | human gut metagenome | biome: human gut; feature: human-associated habitat; material: faeces | place: United Kingdom | collected 2010/2012 ... | reverse complement strand
CGAGCGTACGAATCTGTTTCCGTGTCGTAAAACGCAGTTTTGCGACACGCTCAAACAGGCGGCAAAGCCGCCTGTTTTGTTATTTTCATAAGAGCAACAAAGAACGCACGGCAGTTTGAGTACAAACCGCCGTGCGTCAGAATTAGCATTCTTTCGCCCCGCTTTTTAAGGGAAGCAGGCGAAGTTCAACCCTTGCAAGAGGACGCTTATTGGGCCGGTGTTTCGGTCACAACAACGTTGTCGAGAAGAAATCCGACGCCAAGCTCTTCTTTCGGATTGGTGTAGAACGACAAGACATCCTCACCGCGGCTGCGGCTCTTGTCGCTGACCGTGAAATCAAACGAGAAGTGCGTCCAACCGCTGCCGTATTTCATCTTGATGTTGCTGACAACATGGTCTTTGGAACCGGCAGGATCGGTATATTGTGCATTGCACAGGAGCTCTGCCTCAAAGTCATCCGTAAGATTCTTATTGTCCCCATGCGAATACGGACGAACGTCGCATTCAACGTGATATTTGGCGCCGGACTTGAAACGAACGCTCTGCGTTGCGTAAACCCATTCCTTGGTCTTGCCGTCTTTCGGCGTGAAGTAATAGCAATGATTGGATTTATCCAGCGGATCTTCCATGATACCGGTATCGCTGCTGTATCCCTTGAAAGCAACATCGGAGGTGGTTTCCGCGTCGCCGTTTCTGAGCGTGAACGGCGCTTTGTCCGGGTCAACGTAAACGTAATCCGGATTCTCCACGAAGCGCAAATAGTCAACGTCTATCGTACCGCCTGCGTTGAACGGGTCAAAACGGAGTTGGGTAATGGTGTCTTTCCAAAGCGGCTGCTTAGCCGTATCATACGAGAATTCCATCCATTCACCGTTGGAAGTGTTGCTCGGCAGATCGATCTTCAAGGTCTTGGATTCGCTCCATGTGGAATCTCTGTCGGTGATGAAGTAGAGAACCAGTTGCTGTTGTTTGTCCGAATAGTGTTCATAGCGGACACGGTATTCGAGCTTGGAATACTTGGCTGCCGGCATGGAGACCTTAGCCGAATGCATCATCGGGTCGCCGAAAGCTTCCTGGGTCAGCGTAGCAAGCGCCAGATGGCCGTCCGTAACAAGCATGGTCATCGAGCCGGAAGACCAGCCTTCCGTATCGCCCGGCATATTGAATTCAAAGTCGCCGACCTTGCGGTTTGCAATTTCTTTGAAGTATTCGATCTGATCGGTCTCAACGGAAACGACGCCGTCTTTGATCGAATAGGTGTAGCCGACTTCTTCGCAAAGCTTCTTGATCGGAATGAGCGGCAGTCCGTCGAACTTATCAAACTTGTAGCCGAGCGATTTCGCTGCGCCGTCCAGCGTGTAAGTATCGCTGCCGACCGTGTAGACAAGCGTATGTTTCTTGAAGTTCAGCGTGAGTTTTCCGGCCGCCTTATCCCATACATAATAGGTGTTGAGACGGAAATCCATACCGAGAGCCGGGTCAAAGGGAACGAGTACGTCGCCGTTGGCGGCTTTCTGATACGGCAGACTCATTTCAAAGGTCAGACCGTTGATAGTAATATACTTGGTAGGTCTTTCCGGTTCCGCCATGAATTCAGCGGATTTGATGACCATATCCACTCCTGCGACCGAGCACGGGTCGAAACGGAGTCCGATGAGCTTGCCGGTCCAATTGGGACGGCTGCTCATGACAAACAGGTACTCTTTCATGTCGTCGCTGTCGGAGGTGATAGTCAAGCTTTGCGATTCTGTCCATTTCGGACCGGCTTCGGTGGTAAAGAAGAGCTGCATATTGTTGCCCTTGGGAATCTTTGCCGTGATACGGATAGCGGAAACTCTGGAAAGCTCTACATCAAAGCCAATGTCATTGATCTGCAAAATCGGGTCAGTGCCGGAGGAAGTACCGGAAACGCCGTTGGCGTCCTTGGTAAAGCCTTCGTTGAAACTCCACACGTTGAGTTTGTCAAACTTGCCGAATTCAACCGAAGAAACCGGCGCTAAGGTGCTTTCGTCAACCGTTTCGGTGTAATAGCCCTCTTTGCGCAACAGTCTGCGGTATTGCGGATACAGACGGTTGATGCGGACAAGCTGTTCTGCCGTCGGAACGGTATCTACCGAAGGATCTTCCTTTTCATCGGTATAGGCCTCGCGTAAGACATCGAGATACTGGAAACCCTTTTCGTCGGTGCTCGGCATGAGATAGGTACCTTCACCGTATTCATTCCAAGTCGAAAGCATGACAAAGTTCTTCTGCCATTCTTCCTTGGGATAGTTGGGGAAGTATTCCTCCTTAACCCACTTTTGCGCTTCGGCAAAGTCGGATTTGCTCATCATCGGGAAACGCTCGCCGTGCCACGGAATGCTGTTGAAGCCGACGGAAATGGTCGGAACCGTGTAAACGGCGCCCTGTTTGGCACTGCCCAAAATCGAGTTCTTGTTGACAGAGAACTGATAACCGGAATTGCCCCAGTTGTAAGCGTAGCAACCGTCAAAGCCCATATCGGCATATGTCTGGGAGGACGAGCCGCAGGCAAGATAAATCATACCGTCAAAGCCGAGCTTCTTGACCTCTTCTTCGAGGTAATCAAAGCACTGTTTGACTTTATCATTTCCGCCGCCTAAGCGTTCGGCAATCTTTCCTGCACCGAATACGCAAAGAACCGGACGGTTGTCAATAACGATGTGACGCGGGTCTTTGAAGAAGTTTTCGATAAAGTAAGGAACATAGTCGTTCTTCCATGCCTCAAAGCTGTTCGGGGAAGAGGCGTTGGCCGTTTCCCAGATGACGCAGAACTTGGACATATCGGAATATTCCGCGTTCATAAAGCCGTCGTAGAGGTGATTGCGGCCGAGGTTCTGGGGACCATTTGTGGAATTGAAGTAGACGCAGTATGCGCCGAAATCGATACCGTGTTCGACTAAGTATTTGATTTCCCAGTCAGCTGTTTCGGGGTTCTGTTCGTCATAGTAGCCAAGAACCGGATGCGGATCTTCAAACGGAGAAATGCAGCTCCATCCGAAGTGACCGCCGTTGGTCCACAGCGAGCAGACATTCATGCCGACCGTGTATTTTTCTTCGCCTTTGGGAACGACAGGCTTGGGAACATAGTCCGCACGGTCATATTTGCGGAATACGCGGAAGCTGTACAGATTCGGGACTGTTTCGGACGCATTGGAAACAACGAGGTTGTCCGCAGAGGTGGCCGCTTCGGCAAAAGCGACTTCGCCGACTTTTCTTCCGTTTATTTTAATAATGGCTTTCTGAGAATCGGTATCCGCTTCAACGCGCAGGCGGTAATACAGGTTGGCATAGTAGTTTTCGTAAACCTTTTCACCGTTGGCATAGAAGTTTTTATCGTCGGTGGTGAAAGTGACAAGGTTCTTTGTGCCGCTACGGAGCGAATAGGTAATGCTTTCCGCATTCGGCAGCAGGAAATACATTTCGCCGATCACCTTGCCGCTGACCGGATTGAACGACCGGATGGCGGAAACGTCCTTGGCAAGCTTTGAATCGGTCGAACCGTCGGATTTGACCCAGCCCTTTGTTGTGTCAAGGTCGTCTCTTACGGCATAGTTGACATCGATATAGGTAGGAGTCAAGGCAACCGTTGCGGTGCTCTTGTCGGTGGTGGCAAAGCGGAAGTTGAGGATATTGGTCTTGTCGCCGCTTGTTAAGAGCGGATAGGTGCCGCAAAGCTTGTTGTTGATGTAAGTGGTCGAACGGTTGTTGTCAAGGTCAACATAAATGAGGAAGTTGAAATTCACATCACTCTTGGTAATCTCATAAATGGTGGTATATGTGCCGTCTGCATTCAACAGTTTCCACATTCCGTCAACGATTTCGATGCGGTAAACGGATTCGTCTTCATCGTTGCGGTATTCCAAGTAAACGCCGTCGCCGCCGGTGGTCGAAAGAGCCGTCGTCAAACGGAGAACGCCGGTCGTCGTTTTGTTGATCTCGCGGATCATGGCTGTGCCGGCTTCGGTGCTGATATCGACGAGCGAACCGTAGGATGCCGTTAAGGAAGTTCTCGGCGAACCGCCGCGGTTGTCGAACACCCAGCCAGAGTTAATGCCCTCTTTGTTGCCGTTGAAAGTGGCGGTAGTGACAAGCAGATAGGCATCGTCGTCGGAAATCTTGTCAAGCGTCTTGGAAAGACGGTTTTCCGGAAGTGCCACACGGTTGATGATAGCAGCCGATTCGGCGCGCGTGATATTGTCCTCCGGGCGGAAGTTGCCGTAAGAATCGCTTCCCATGACAACACCGGCCTTGTATAACGTGAGCAGTTCTTTCTGGTAAGGCTGCTTTTCAGAGACATCCGGAATGGCATCAACGTTGTTCTGTGCGGTAAAATAGCCGTCAGGCATAGCTTTTTCAAACAACTCTGCCACTTCATAGCGCTTGGCCGGACGGTCGAAGTTATCAAACTGACCTTCGGTCACAAAGCCTTTGGCTGTGGCGTAGTTCACATACGGGGTGTACCATTCGCCGGCAGCCGATGTGTCAATGCTCTCCCCGGCATTGATGGAAGATGCGCGGCTAGCCATGGTGATGGCTTCGGCAACCGTCACGTTGCCCTCCGGTGCAAACAGACCGCCGCCTGTGCCGTTCATAAGGCCCAGTTCATAGGCATTCGCCACTTCGGACGCATACCATTCGGTGGCCGGTACATCGGCAAACTGCCCCTCGGTGTACGTGCCGGTCTTGACGAATGCGGCAGAAGCCGATACGGCAAGAGCACCGGCAAGAATAGCGCCGATAAGAGCTCTTTTGGATAAAAACATGTGTCTTTTCCTCTCCTTTTGTAATAAGATAAATTTGGATATTTTCATTATACACAAAACCCAAGCGTTCGTCAAGACAATTTCTACGAAATTTTTTCGCTATGCGCCAACTTTTTGTGCAGCCTTTCCATGTTTCCTTTGAACCGCCGGTTTTGTGCGCGCATACCGCGGGAAAATTTTGCCTGTATTGCGAGTTGATTGCATAAAACGAGTGCATAATTGCATATTTTCGTCTGAAAATCTGTCATTTTCGCGAAAATACTGCATAAACAAGAAAATACTCTGTATATTTTGCTAAAAATCACAAAAAGCTCTTGACAAATCGCGTTTTGCGTATATAATAAGTACATGCAATTTAAAAACAACTGAAAAAGAGGTAAAAAACAATGAAAAAAGTATTAGCAGTCCTCTTGGCAGCTATGATGGTATTTGCCATTGCAGCCTGCGCCAAGAAAGATACCGTAACCGATGACAAGACTCCGGAAAACGATGTTCAGACTCCGGCTGACGACATGGGCGACGAAAACACCGGCGACGAACAGACCCCGGCTGACGACACGACCGACAACGGCACGCTCATTATGGCAACCAACGCTTACTTCAAGCCGTATGAATATTACGAAGGCGACAAGATCGTCGGTATCGACGCTGAGATCGCCGAAGCCATTGCCGCAAAGCTTGGCATGACCTTAAAGATCGAAGATATGCAGTTCGATTCCATTCTGACTGCTGTTCAGCAGGGTTCTGTTGATTTCGGCATGGCCGGTATGACCGTTACCGAAGAAAGATTGGAAAGCGTCAACTTCACTTCCAGCTATGCAACCGGTATTCAGTCGGTTATCGTTAAAGAAGATTCCCCCATCACGTCTGTTGATGACCTCTTCGCAGACGGCGCAACCTACAAAGCAGGCGTTCAGCTCGGCACGACCGGCGACAGCTACTGCACCGGCGACCTCGGCAAAGAACGTGTAAATCAGTTCTCCAACGCAAACGAAGCGGTTCTCGCTCTTATCGGCGGCTCGGTTGACTGTGTTGTCATCGATAACGAACCGGCCAAAGCGCTTGTTGCGGCAAACGAAGGCTTGAAGATTCTTGAAACCTCCTATGCTGACGAAGACTATGCTATCTGTGTTGCCAAGGAAAATACCAACATGCTTGAAGCTCTCAACAAGGCAATTGACGAACTTACCGCAGACGGTACGATCGACGCTATCGTTGCCAAGTACATCAAGTAATCCGGATTTTCAAACATCGTAATAACGCGTAAATGGGAATGGCAACATTCCCATTGAACGTGCCGTAAAACTTCGTTTTGCGACACGAAACAGATTCGTGCGCTCGCGCCTCATGCCAAAAAGTATACACTTTTTGACACTCGCGAATCTATCCGAGAAAAAATCGTGGCGCATGTCCCCGATTTTTTCAAAATTCAATTTGAATCGGGCTGCGCCCGAAACAACTGCAAGATTCTTGCAACAGTCTGAATGGGAATGGCAACATTCCCATTTATGATATATGGAGAAAAACATGGTCAAAAACAAGAAAAAACGCATAATCTCCGGCATTTTAGTCGTGATCGTTCTTGCCGCGGCGTTTGTCGTCGGAACACTTATCGCACAGAAGATCGCCGGAAGTGTTTCGCGTGAGCTTTCCGTGGAGGAAACGCAGGAGATCGCAGACAACGCGCTTGCCGCATTGCCAAAATCGGTGGCAACAGGTGCCGTATATGTTGCCGACAATACAAAAGTAACCGTCAACAAGGTGTCCTACGGTTCGGAAAAAGATGTGATTTTAGACTGCACCTATGAAACCAAGGACGTACTTTCCACGGTGCAGAACGGGATCTCCTCCTACATCGCCGACGCATACGGGCTGTATGTGCAAAATCAGGCAAACGGCGTCAAAACCAATGCAACCAAGATCAAACTTTTGGTAGCAAAAGCGTTTGAGAAAGACCTTGATGCAGCCAAAACAGTGACCGGTGAGATCGAACTTCGCATCTATGAAGTAAAAACCGGCGAATTTTCGCTGTACCTTTCGGATGAAGCGGTCAATACCATCTTCGGCGGTTTACTGGATGCAAAAAAAATTATCGAAAACACGGATACCGTCATCTATGACGGCGAAGAAATTTCGATTGCCAACAAAAACACGCTTCGCACCGGTATCAAGGATTGTATCGCGTTAAACAACTATGACAGCAAGAAACCGGATACAGCCATCGGCATTATCAAGGCCTGGAACACCTTTAAGTATGACTTTTACCGTAACTTTATCGTCAATAATCAATGGAAATACCTTACGGACGGTCTCCTGACAACACTTGGTCTTACGCTGTGCTCCTTATTGATCGGTATTGTTATCGGTTTTGTGGTAGCTATTATCCGCGTAACCCATGAAAAGACCGGGAAAGTCGGTTTACTGTCGGCTATTTGTCAGGTCTATGTCACGGTGGTTCGCGGGGTTCCGCTTATGGTGCAGCTCTTGATCATGTATTTCGTTGTGCTGTTGCCGCTTGGTGTTGGCAAATTTCCGGCGGCGGTGTTGTGTTTCGGTATCAACTCGGGCGCTTATGTTTCGGAAATCGTGCGCGGCGGCATCATGTCGATCGATAACGGTCAGACCGAAGCCGGACGAAGTCTTGGTTTCAATTATTTAAAAACCATGTATTACATCGTTGTACCGCAGGCGTTCAAGGCAGTTCTTCCGTCGCTTGCCAATGAGTTTATCGCGTTGTTGAAAGAAACCTCTATCGCGTTTTACATCGGGGCGGCTGACCTTTTGCTTGGCGGTTTGAAGATCCGTTCGATTACGTACAGCAACTTTATGCCGCTTGTGGCGGTTGCCATTATCTACTTGGTTGTGGTATTGATTTTGTCCAAACTGGTATCGATTCTTGAAAGGAGGTTAAGAAAAGGTGATAACCGTTAAGAACTTGTACAAGGATTTCGGCGAAAACGGCGAGATTAAAGTATTAAAAGGTGTGAGCGAACACATCGAAAAAGGCGAAAAAGTGGTTATTATCGGACCGTCGGGCAGTGGAAAATCCACGTTTTTACGGTGTCTTAACCGCTTGGAGGAACCGACGTCAGGCGAAATTTATTTTGAAGACCAGCTTATCACTTCGCCCAAATGCGATATTGACAAACTTCGCATGAAAATGGGCATGGTATTCCAGCATTTCAATCTGTTTCCGCATTTATCCATTATGGAAAACATAACGCTTGCGCCAATCAAGCTTTTAAAGAAAAGCAAGGAAGAAGCGCAGGAAAATGCCATGAAGTTATTGGCACGCGTAGGGCTGCCCGACAAGGCAAACGCGTTTCCGGGACAGCTTTCGGGCGGACAGAAGCAGAGAATCGCCATAGCGCGGAGTCTTGCGATGAATCCGGATGTGATGTTATTTGACGAGCCAACTTCGGCACTTGACCCGGAAATGGTCGGCGAGGTGCTTGACTTAATGAAAGAGCTTGCGGAGGACGGCATGACCATGGTCGTTGTAACGCATGAAATGGGATTTGCCAAAGAAGTGGCGAACCGGGTCTTGTTTATGGACGAAGGCACGATCTTAGAGCAAGGCGCTCCGGCTGACATTTTCACGTCTCCGAAGAGTCCGAGACTAAAAGATTTTCTATCGAAAGTATTATAAAAATGGTGCTTTTTCGAGCATGGCGAAGGACAACAATCCTTCGCCATGCTCTTTTTTGAGCGGCGGCTATGCCGCCGCCTGTTCTCACACGGCGCGTGAGTCTGCCGCCCTGAAAGGGCGGCTGGGGAGCCGTTGTTACTTTTATAAAAGTAACCAAAGAGGCACTTTGGGAATGCCTTTGTTTTCCGAAAAGCAGAAACGCCCTATGGGTTGCATACACAAACCATAGGGCGCAAAAAATCAAACTTTTTTTACTCCATAGACCCCCAGCGGCGTCGGCTCATGCGGTACAGTCAATTTCCCGTCCGCCACCAAACTTTCCATCAAAAACGCCATCGTGTTCAGCCGATGATAAATTTTCGCAATATCGCCGCATTGATCCTTGACGGAATCCGGCACATATTCGCGAAGAAGCTTTTCTCCCATGTCCGAGATTTCAATCATCAGCGCGGATACTCTTTCGATCATCCCTTTTAACAGTGCCGTAACCGCCGAAAAGGTGCTCTCGTCAAACACCGGAAAACGCGCTTTTAACACACCGTCGGTACAACGAATAAAACCACCGGCGATAAGCTCCGGAATCGTGTCATTACGCTCGTCTGCCTTTTCACCGCGAATGGCCGCACACATGGCTTCGGTTCGCCGGTCGAATTTTTCGTGTAAATACTTCTGGCACGGTTCAATGACAGTATAGTTCACCGCCGTATACCATGCCGCAGCATTCTTGTCCGTACAAATGCCGCTGAAATGACGGTACGTATAGTTGTTATCAAGCCCGTGAAGAAAGCCGTAGCCGCCGAGCGGCCATTTTTTGGGGTCGCCCATCGGTGAAACTTCGTTTGCCAAAAAATAACCCTGCATCATGGTGATGTTTAGTAACAGCCATAAAAGGCAATTGTCGTTGGAATCGTTTCCCTCAAACGAGAGCTTTCGCAGCGATGGAAGAAGCTCCGCCGCATTCTCATAGAGCGCATCGGCCGGGGCTTTGTAGAGACTTTTTGTTCTTCGGTCGAAATCTTTTTCATAGGCTTCTGTGAGAATCACTAAATTGGTTCTGTATTTTTCGCCGGTTTTCAAAAGCACACCTGCTTTTACCAATATCGCCAGTTCTTCCTCCAAATACGGCATCGCCACGCCCAATTCGACAGACAGCTCCTGCGCCGTCATCGGAATGTCATAAGCGGCAAGCATGATCGAACCGGGAAGCTTGCGGCGAAACAGGTCAATGTAATAGTTTCTGTCACCCCAGAAATTGATGCGGAAAACACCGGGATTGTAGCTTTTTTCTCCTAAATTACGCGTCATACCGATTCCCTCTTTCAAAAGTTTTCTTGTTTTGAACAGATGATATTTCACCATATCGACGGAAATATGCTGTTCTTTGGCAATTTCGGAACAGGTTTTGTGATGGATGTAATAAGCAACACAAACCTCGCGGTGCGTTTGAGACAAAAGCGAAAGCTCTCTGCGCAAAAGGAAAATACTTTGCTCCATGGTTTCTCTTTCAATATATGCTTGCTCCGGCGTTGGCGCGGTATCCGGAAGATCGGATCTCTCCGGCAAAGGTTCGCCTTTTCCCAAATGTTCTTTACGGCGGATAAATTTACGGAACGTGTTTTCGGCGATTTTCCATACAAAGGCCCAAAAAGCAGATTCATTTTTGAGTTTTGATGAAGAACGCAGAATTTCATACACGATTTCGGAGGTTAAGTCATCGACGTCATTTTTATCATACAGACGTGCAAAGGCATAGCCATAGATAGATGTGAGATTTTCGGAAATCTGTTTTGCGGCTTGCTTATTATCCATTTTCCTCTCCTTATGCTATTATGAATGCATTCGTCTATATAGTATCGGAACTGGTATGTTGGTTAGTGGAAAAAATAAATTTTCGGAAAATTTCAGACGGCGGCTTTGCTTTCCCCTTTCAGGGCGGCAAAAGGACTGCTCGTTTGCACACCAAACGGAGCAGTCCTTTTAAAATATCCTATTTTGATAATCTTACGCTTCGGTATAGGCGGCAGCCTTGTCAAATTCCGCCTCAATTTCCGCCGACGGCTTTGCCGTAAGCAGAGAAACGACTACGATAAAGAGACAGGATACCAAGAACGCCGGCATAAGCTCATAAATGCCGAATATTCCGCCAAGCGGTTTTAATAACAGTTTCCAGATAAAGACCATCACACCGCCGGCAAGCATTCCGGCAATCGCACCGTTGCGGTTCACACGTTTCCAGAAGAGCGAAAACAGAATGATCGGCCCGAACGTTGCGCCAAAACCCGACCACGCAAACGATACAATCTCAAAGATAATACTCTGTTCGTTCCAGGCAATGCCGATACCGATAAGAGAAATAATCAAAAGCACGGCTCTCGACACACGCATGACCTGTTTGTCTGTCGCATCCTTTTTGACAATGCCTTCAAAAAGGTTTTTGGAAACAGCAGACGCCGCAATCAGAAGATATGAGTCGGAAGAACTGATCGTAGCGGCTAAAATTCCAGCCATAACCACACCGGCTACCACCGGATGGAACAGCAGCTTGGCAAGGTTGGCAAAAACGTTTTCTGCACCGCTTTGTGTAGCAAGCGCCGGATCGGTCGGAAGAATATAACGTCCGAGCATACCGATAAACACCGCGGTAAAGAGGGAAATAAGCACCCAGACGGTGGCAATGCGGCGCGATCTTTTCAGCTCCGAGCTTTTGCGGATTGCCATAAAACGTAAAAGCACCTGCGGCATACCGAAGTATCCCAAGCCCCAGGACGCAGTGGAAAGAATGGTGAGAAGTCCGTAAGGAGCGGCATCGCCAAAGAGCGGTTTACCGTTTTCGGCAAGCTGAACCCCGGTAGAGGCGTCGGTAAGCGGCGTTGCGATACTTGTAAACGAAAAATAGCCCGGAATGGCTTTTGCATTTTCCAAGACTGCACCAAAACCGCCGGCATTGGCTACACCGAACGCCATAACGCCGACCAAGGCAATAATCATGACAATCGCCTGCATGAAGTCAGACGCACTTTCCGCCAGAAAGCCGCCCAAGAACGTGTAGATCAACACAAATACCGCGCCGACAATCATCATGGAATGATAGGAAAATCCGAAAAGTCCCGAAAACAGCTTGCCGCAGGTGACAAAACAGCTTGCTGCATAAACGGTGAAAAAGATGAGAATAAAAGTCGCGGAAATGCCGAGAATGACCTTTTTCTTTTCATGATAACGGTTGCTTAAAAAATCGGGAATGGTAATGGAATCGCCCGAAACAATGGAATAGGCGCGCAGGCGTTTGGAGACGCACAACCAGTTTATGTAAGTGCCGACCGCAAGACCTATCGCCGTCCATGCCGCATCCGCGATACCGCACCAATAGGCAACGCCCGGCAATCCCATGAGGAGCCAACCGCTCATATCCGACGCTTCTGCGCTCATAGCGGCGACCCACGGGCCGAGCGAACGACCGCCCAAAAAGTAGTTTTCAGAGTTTGCCTGTGATTTTTTGGCGAAAAACACGCCAATCAGAATGACGATCAGCATATATCCTGCCATAGCAAGCAGAATCTGCATCTTTCCATCCATTGGAATCACCCTTTCTGTGATATTTCTTTATTCCAATAATAATTTATTATATCACATGGGTAAAGTGTAAGTGTTAACTCGCTGTTAAAAATGGGCAATTTACTTTGTCAACTTGCAAAAAAAGCTGACCAAAGCCGAACGAATGGCCGGTTTTCCGTCGTTTTTGTCGTTTTCGGCAGCGGCTTTTTGCAGAGCGTCTAATTGCTGTTCTGTAAAACCGCAGGCGAGAAAGACATCCCGGTCGAGGGCGACGTTCTGCTCTGAACCGGTCTGTTCCGAAGCAGAAATTCCGTTTTCGGCTGATTCATCGGTCTGTGCCGCGGCAAGACACAGCGGCGGATACAGCACGCACCACCAGTTCCGGCCGTCGGCTTTTCCGATATCAATACGTAAGGTCAGATAATCGTCTGCCGGAAAGGTATAGTCGTTGTAGCGGCGCACAGGCGCGCGTTCATAGCCGAAATGGATGCGGACATCCTCTTGCGAGCCGGAGTCCCGTACAGCTTTGATTGCGGTCTGTTCAATTGTAAAAAGATGAGAGCGCACGGCGAGTTTAGCGCTTTCCTGTGATTGGCAGGAGCCGAACAGATCGGGGGCGTTTTTTAAGAGAGCGTCACGCACGGCAAGTTTGACCTGTCCGTCGTATTCGGAGCAAGAATTGGCAACGACGCGTAATCGGATGACGTTATCGCTTATAGGGACGGTTGGTTCATCAGAAAGGGGGATTATATTGGCAAGGCTTGCAAACAGGACAAAACAGACAGCGAGTGCCAGCAAAAGAGACGGAACAAGATCGTGTATCAACAGACGTTTCAAAGAGTTTTTCAACGCAAAACAGCTCCTTGGCAACCGGCATAGCCGGAAAAATTTTTATCTATATGCCAGTATTGCCCGGTTTGGCTTATTTATGCAAGGACTTTTACGGAAAAGTCATCAAAAGGGGGCAAGCCTTTTTTGCAAAAGGCTTGGAAGGGTGCTTTTCGGTTCTCGAAAAGCAGAAAAAGGACGGTTTTTGTGTTACTTTTCGCTTCTGCGAAAAGTAACCAAAAGCAGACGGGGCTCCGCCCTGCGACCTCGGTTCAAA
>ERZ857757.2224-NODE-2224-length-13092-cov-7.620465_pt1 | contig 13092 bp, 11 predicted proteins | sample MGYA00519764_ERZ857757 | MGnify/ENA primary metagenome ERZ857757 (study PRJEB31778, sample SAMEA3449359) | human gut metagenome | biome: human gut; feature: human-associated habitat; material: faeces | place: United Kingdom | collected 2010/2012 ... | reverse complement strand
CGCCTGTGGCTAGGCGACAAGTCGGCGACCCGCGGAGTGTACTGAAGTACATGAGCAGGGAAGCGCGACGCAGTCAACAACGCCACAGACGATTTTAGCAAGCATTTTATTCGATGATTTCGGTAACAACTCCGGAGCCTACAGTTCTGCCGCCTTCACGAATCGCGAATCTCAGTCCCTCTTCGATCGCGATCGGAGTGATCAGGTTGATCGTCATCACGATGTTGTCGCCAGGCATGCACATCTCTGTGCCTTCCGGAAGCTGCAGATCGCCGGTTACGTCAGTTGTTCTGAAATAGAACTGCGGTCTGTAGTTCGAGAAGAAGGGCTTATGACGGCCGCCTTCTTTTTCGGTAAGAACGTAAACGTGACCAACAAACTTGGTATGAGGAGTAATCGTACCGGGCTTTGCAAGAACCTGACCTCTTTCGATTTCGTTCTTTGCAATACCACGGAGAAGAGCACCGATGTTATCGCCGGCTTCTGCATAGTCCATCATCTTGTGGAACATTTCGATACCGGTAATGGTGGTCTTCTTAGCTTCGGTGGAAAGACCAACGATTTCAACTTCGTCAGCCATCTTGACCTGACCTCTTTCAACACGACCGGTAGCAACAGTACCACGGCCGGAGATGGAGAACACGTCTTCAACCGGCATAAGGAACGGCTGATCAGCAGCACGGTCCGGAGTCGGAATATAATCATCAACTGCATCCATAAGGTCGAGGATCGGCTTGTAAGCCGGGTCGCTCAAATCGTTGGGAGCATCGAGAGCTGCTCTTGCGCTGCCGCGGATGATCGGAATATCGTCGCCCGGGAAGTCGTAGGAAGAGAGAAGGTCTCTGGTTTCCATTTCAACGAGGTCGAGAAGTTCAGCGTCGTCAACGAGGTCGCACTTGTTGAGGAATACAACCATTGCAGGAACGCCAACCTGACGGGCAAGAAGGATGTGCTCACGGGTCTGCTGCATAGGACCGTCGGTACCTGCAACAACGAGGATAGCACCGTCCATCTGAGCTGCACCGGTAATCATGTTCTTGACATAGTCAGCATGGCCGGGGCAGTCAACGTGAGCATAGTGACGCTTTGCAGTCTCGTACTCAACGTGACGGGTGTTGATCGTGATACCTCTTGCTCTCTCTTCGGGAGCGTTGTCGATCTGATCGTAAGCCATGAATTCGTTAGAACCGTTCTGTAAAGAAAGGGTCTTGGTGATGGCTGCGGTAAGGGTGGTCTTGCCATGGTCAACGTGACCGATGGTACCAATGTTAACATGGGGCTTTGTTCTTTCAAATTTTGCCTTTGCCATTGTTATTTCCTCCTGTTTTTAAAGTAAGTGTTTAAAATTTACTGGTTCAATTATACTTTGAATAGACCAAAGTGTCAATATGCCATGCGGCACATTTTACACTTTGTTCATGATTACTCTTTCTTGCCTCTTGCCGCAACGATGGTTTCCTGAATGTTCTTCGGAACCTGTTCGTAGTGGCTCGGCTCCATAACATAGGTGCCGCGTCCCTGGGTCTTGGAACGAAGGTCGGTTGCGTAACCGAACATATTGGACAACGGAACGAATGCACGGATCTGCTGACCGCCGGCAATCGGATCCATACCCTGGATCTGGCCGCGGCGGCTGTTAAGGTCGCCGATAACGTCGCCCATGTAATCATCCGGGACAACGACAACAACTTTCATAATCGGTTCGGTAAGGATAGAACCTGCCTTACGCAGTGCTTCTTTGATAGCCATAGAACCGGCGATCTTAAATGCCATTTCGGAAGAGTCGACTTCATGGTAAGAACCGTCGTACAGAGTAACCTTGATATCGACTACCTGGTAGCCGGCAAGGATACCGCTTGTGAGAGCACCCTGGATACCGGCGTCAACCGCAGGAATATATTCCTTCGGGATCGCACCGCCGACGACTTTGTTTTCAAAGACATATCCGGCGCCCGGCTCGTTGGGTTCAACATGGATCTTAACATGACCGTACTGACCTTTACCACCCGACTGACGTGCATATTTCATATCCACATCGGTGCTCTTGGTGATAGCTTCCTTGTAGGAAACCTGAGGTTTACCGACATTTGCTTCCACTTTGAATTCGCGGAGCAATCTGTCAACAATGATTTCGAGGTGAAGTTCACCCATACCGGCGATGATGGTCTGACCGGTTTCTTCATCGGTATAAGCCTTGAAGGTCGGGTCTTCTTCGGCAAGTTTCGAGAGCGCAATGCCCATCTTTTCCTGACCGGCCTTGGTCTTGGGTTCGATGGCAACGCGGATAACCGGTTCCGGGAACACCATGGATTCAAGGATAACAGGATGATTTTCATCGCAGAGGGTATCGCCTGTGGTCGTATTCTTTACGCCGATAACAGCCGCGATATCGCCGGCATAGATCTGGTCGACATCTTCACGGTGGTTAGCATGCATAAGAACGATACGGCCGAAGCGCTCTTTACCGCGCTTGCAGGAGTTGTACACCGTAGAACCTGCGGTGATAGTACCAGAATATACGCGGATAAAGCAAAGACGTCCGATGAACGGGTCGGTTGCAATCTTGAACGCGAGAGCTGCAAAAGGCTCATCGTCCGAAGAATGGCGAACCGTTTCGTTTTCGCCCTCAGGAAGCTCCGGATCAATACCCTTGATCGGAGGAATGTCAAGCGGAGAAGGCATATAATCGACGATTGCGTCAAGTAACTTCTGCACGCCTTTGTTTCTGTAAGAAGTACCGCAAACCACGGGAACCATGGTATTTGCGATAGTAGATTTGCGGATAGCACCCTTGATTTCTTCAACGGTGAGTTCTTCACCGCCGAGATATTTGTCAAGCAAGGTCTCGTCCGTTTCAGCAACGTGTTCGAGAAGAGCGGCACGGTATTCGTCCGCCTTATCCTTCATATCCGCAGGGATATCTTCAACCTTGATATCGGTACCGAGATCGTTCGTGAAAATAAAAGCTTTCATGAGAACGAGGTCGATAATACCGACAAAGGAATCCTCAGCACCAATCGGGAGCTGAATCGGTACAGCGTTTGCATGGAGTCTCTCGTGCATCATATCGATAACACGGTAGAAGTTTGCGCCCATGATGTCCATTTTGTTGACATACGCCATACGCGGCACATGGTATTCATCAGCCTGACGCCAAACAGTTTCAGACTGCGGCTCAACGCCGCCCTTTGCGCAGAATACGGTGACAGAACCGTCAAGCACCTTCAAGGAACGCTGAACTTCAACAGTGAAGTCAACGTGACCAGGGGTGTCGATGATGTTGATTCTGTGCGGTGCATACTGCTTCTGCTCGCCGGACCAATAGCACGTGGTAGCAGCGGAGGTAATGGTAATACCTCTTTCCTGCTCCTGTTCCATCCAGTCCATGGTAGCGGCACCTTCGTGAACTTCGCCGATCTTATGCGTTTTTCCGGTATAATACAGGATACGCTCGGTCGTCGTCGTTTTACCGGCGTCGATGTGAGCCATGATACCAATATTTCTTGTGTGTTCAAGTGAACAAGTTCTCGGCATTTGTTTTCTCCTTTAATTTATTCGCATTTCTGCAAAAGCAAAAATCAATATCTGTAATGAGCAAAAGCCTTGTTTGCTTCCGCCATCTTGTGGGTATCCTCGCGCTTCTTAACAGCGGAACCGAGTCCGTTTACAGCGTCGATGATTTCACCGGCAAGACGTTCAGACATGTTCTTTTCGCTTCTGGCGCGCGAATAAACCGTGAGCCAACGTAAACCGAGTGTCTGTCTTCTCTCAGGTCTGACTTCGATCGGAACCTGATAAGTCGAACCGCCTACACGGCGAGCCTTAACTTCGAGAACAGGCATAATGTTTTCAAGCGCCTTCTGGAAATTTTCCAGCGGATCGCCTACTTTTTGATTGATGATTTCAAATGCGTCATATACGATTTTCTGAGCAACACCCTTTTTGCCGTCGTACATAATGTTATTGATAAGCTTTGTTACGAGCTTAGAATTGTACAGCGGATCGGGGAGTACGTCTCTCTTGGGTACAGAACCTCTTCTTGGCACTATACTTCCCTCCTTCACTAAAAAATGAATTCACAGGTACTCGAAATGATTACCTTTCGTCAGCACTTTGTGAGATATGCACCGCAAACCGTATATGATTCCATATAAGTAAAATGCGGTTTAGCCTCTCAAAATACCTTTAAACAAGCGCAAATTGCGCCTTTTCGGTCAAGCAGAAAGAATTACTTCTTCTTTTCGCGCTTTGCACCGTACTTGGAACGCGACTGGTTTCTCTTGGCAACGCCCTGCGTATCAAGAGTACCGCGAATGATGTGATAACGTACACCAGGAAGGTCCTTGACTCTTCCGCCGCGGATCAACACAACGCTGTGTTCCTGCAAGTTGTGACCGATACCGGGGATATACGAAGTAACTTCGATACCGTTGGTCAGTCTGACTCTCGCAATTTTTCTCAAAGCAGAGTTCGGCTTCTTCGGGGTCTTGGTGGAGACCTTCGTGCAAACGCCTCTCTTCTGAGGAGCAGCAATATCTGTCTGCTGCTTGGTTAACGTGTTGAAGCCGTGCAAAAGAGCGGAAGACTTGGATTTCTTAGCGTCCTCGCGTCCTTTTCTTACTAATTGGTTAAAGGTTGGCATACCGCACCTCCTCTTCATAAAATTTACGGCGTGTCCCTGTCATGACGCAAGACAGCACACTAACCGACTTATATATTATAAGTACTTTTTCCGTCTTTGTCAAGAATTTTTGGAACTCGTCCGAAAATTCTCTGTTTTGACGGATAATTTGCATTATAATCTCCAATATTAGTGCACTTTAACATATTTTTGCCAATTGTCGGGATTCTATTCCGGCTTTCAGGATTTTAAAGCCGCGCTCTGATTCAGAATCAGCGTGCTATATAAGAAAAGTACGTCCGCGCCCTCAAAATCAACGAAATTCCCCACTAATTTCGGCGCAATATAGCGCGTATCGACTAGCGTCACTTTGCTGTAATCGCTCACAAGCAGCGGCGCCATACTGCTGCCGAACGAATCGCGGAAAATGACAAGTTCGCGCTTTGCGGTCACTGACGGGTTTTCAATAACAATAACCGGCGACGCGCCTGAAAGAAACAGTTCATACGGGTCTTTGCCGTCCGCTTTGGAAAAATCGATCAGCCCCGAATAGCTTTTTTCGGTCTCGATATTGGTCACCGTACACCCATCTAAGATATCGTTGGTCACATAATATATCGTTTCGGACGGCAGCGGCAGTGCTGATTGTCCGTAATATACGCCGTAAAATGGCACCTCCGCTTTTTCGGTCGTATATTCGCCGATTCCGGTGCCGCCCATGGCTTCGGCTAACACGCGCGACGCCGGAACAATCTTTTCCTGCCGCCAATGCGTGTCGGTCTTATAATAATCCTCCAAGGCAAGCGACGGAAACAGATCGACATATTCAGCCCACGGCAGATTTTCTTTTAACAGCGAAAGCATTTTTTCATAGTCAAGCGACGGATAACCGCCTTTGTCAGCCAAAAAATATCCCTTGTCCGGCGCGACAGCCAAATATACTTTTCCGCCCTTATCGCGGATATAGGTTTCGTACAGTGAGGCAAATTTCCCGGCCGCCGACACCACCGACTCTTCGTCGAGCGGGTATTCAAGTTTTGCCGCATAGCCGTCCGACAGATAAATGCCGTTATTGTCCTTCTTGCCGAGCGCATAGAGCGAAGTTACCGCTTTTAAAGTGCGGAATGTATCGCGAAACGGAAACTGGTCAAGCGAGTAGGTCTCAAAATCGGCCATAAAGCGTCCGGAAAGGAGCGTTTCGGCATTCGTTTTGGGAAAAGACGCCAATTTCCGGCGTTCTGACACCGACGTTTCGGTCGGAGATTTGAAAAAGCACGCCGCCGAGAGTAAGCCCCATACGCTGCCCAGCACGGCAAGTCCTGCAATTGCCTGATTCTTTATTTTCATATTTAATCACCTTTTTCTGTTAAAAACGGAAATATAAGAACGGATTGAACGAACCGTCCACCAAGAACGCCGTGCACACAAGTAACAGCACCACAAGCGCCGCCACCTCTAACACGCGGTAAACCCGGGCGGCCTTTTTCCCTGCCGCAAAACGTTTGACAAGAGTGGCCGGAAGCGGTGTGCAGCCAATGATGCCGAGAAGAAATACCACTGCGTAACTGCGCAGATAATACAGCGTTTCTGCCGTTACAAGCGGCACTCCCGTTCCGCCGAACATACCGGCTATATCCGTTCCCGCCTCGGCAAGGCTTGACGCATTGAACAAAACAAAGCTGATGATAATGACAAGCATGACAAGCGCATGATTCAATATGCGCGGCAGTTTATTCAGCCATTTTTTGAGGAAGAGCTTTTCAAGCACCAAAAGCACGGCAAACAGCAGTCCCCACAAAACGAAATTCCACGCCGCACCGTGCCATAAGCCCGTGAGAAACCAGACGACGGCAATGTTGAAAATCCAGCGTCCGAACGAAACGCGGTTGCCGCCGAGCGGAATGTATACATAATCGCGGAACCATGTGCCGAGCGTCATATGCCAGCGCCGCCAGAACTCTGTGACGCTTCGCGAAAGATACGGATAATTGAAGTTTTCCGGAAAGCGGAATCCCATGATTTTGCCAAGTCCGATAGCCATATCGCTGTAACCGGAAAAATCAAAATAGATAAGCATGGTAAAACCGACCGCATACAGCCAATAAAACAAAACCGACTTTTCGCCCGACGCCCGGAACGTATCGCACAGTTCGGCAAACAGATTGGCAAGCAGGATCTTTTTGGAAAGCCCGATCAAAAAACGTTTAACTCCGTCATAGGCAAGAATGACCGAATGCGTGCGCGTTTCCAACTCCTTTTCCACATCGGTATAGCGCACAATAGGGCCGGCGATCAGCTGCGGAAACATGCTGACATACGCGGCAAAGGTGATAAGGTTCTTTTGCACCGGCGTATCGCCGCGGTAAACATCCACCACATAGCTTAAAATCTGGAATGTGTAAAAGCTGATACCGATCGGAAGCGTCACACGCAAAAGCGGAACGGATAAGCCGGTAAGCGCATTAAAGTTGGATATAAAGAAATCTGCATATTTGAAATAACCCAAAAGTCCGGCAAGAAGCAAGACCGAAAGGGAAAGAAAAGCGCGTTTTGCGCCTTTTTTCTTAGCAAAACCCGTAAGCATTCCGCCGAAATAACCGATAAGAATGGAAATCGACATCAGAATCAAATATTTCGGCTCACCGCAGCCGTAGAAAAACAAGCTTGCCACAAGAAGCACAAAGTTCTTGAATTTTCTCGGTACGGCAAAATAAATAAGGAAAAAGATCGGGAGAAAAAAATATAAAAACGGAATACTGGAAAAAAGCATGTTTCATCTCCTACAAAAAGACTGTCAGACCGCCTTAGGGAGCGACTGACAGTCTAAGTCTGTTAAAAAAGTCTTTCGGCTTTTTTGGGCGAAGCCCGATTCAAATTGAATTCTGAAAAAATCGGGGACACGCGCCACGATTTTTTCTCCGATAGATTCGCGCGTGTCGAAAAGCGTCAGCTTTTTTGGCATGAGGCGCGAGCGCACGAATCTGGCTCGTGGCGTAAAACCAAGTTTTGCGACACGTTATATTTCGGAATCAAGCGTACCGCCGCAGATCGATTTGAACGCATTCATGATGTCGGAAGCTGTTACCGTATCGGAAAAGTCCGAATCCACCATGAAGAATACGACCAAATCGCCATAGGTGGCGGCTTTGATATCGTCCGCCTCCACGCAGACCCATTTTCTCGGGTTAATGCCGTCTTTCATGGATTTTGCCACCGACGCGGCGTTGGCGCTGTCCGATACGCGCACTACCACTAACGAATACGCCTGCGAACTCATCATCGGCTCGGAAACGGCAATTTCCTTAATGCCGTCTGCGCTCGTAAGGCCGGCATAGGATTTGACGGCATCTTTGTCGGCAAGGTCAACAGAAGTGGTGTCAAGCGCCAAATCGACCGGCTTTTTCTCATAGATCATCGAAATGATGTCCGAAGCGGTTTTTCCGGACAGATCGACCGATGTTCCGGTGTTGCCGTTATCCGTAAGACCTGAATCGGGTGCCGGGACTTCGGGAACCTCGGGCTGTTCGGTGTTATCCGGCTTTGAGGGTTTATCACTCGGCTTTGCGTCGTCTTTTTTGCTGTCATCCGGTTTTACAATTTCGCCGTTGTTTTCCCCTTTGTTCTCGTCTTTGTTTTCATCGTTGTTGTCTTTGTTATCCTCTGCGGCAGAATTGCCGTCCTCTGTCTCGTCTTTTTGATCGTCTCCGGTCTCGTTGTTCTTGTCGTCCTCGGACGGCGTAACAATGTCGTTTTTGGGATCGCCGTCTCCGTTATCTTTCTTGGCACAGCCAAAAGCGGCAGTGGCAACCAAAAGGGCAGCAAGCAAAAGCACAATTTTCTTTTTCATGATAAGTAATTCCTTTCTTGACTATTATGTTTGAGGTTTTAAGGTTATTTTTGTATCTGCCGGACAAGCCAGTTTCCGGTCTGCTCATCCTTTTCGACGGCATATTCCGAAAATACAGTTCCTGTTTCGGCATTTTTTACGGTTAAATAAGCGGTTTCATCTGCGGTTATGTCCTCGATATCCCAATAGATCTTAGCGTCTTCGGAAAAGGTCAGCGCCGTCGCCGGTTTCCCGGACAGCATATCGGACACAGCTCCGCGCGATACGGAAATCTCGGTTTTTACATTCGTTTCGAGGGACAAGACCATTGACACGGTCTCGGTCGGCACGTCAAGCGTCTGCACATCCAGCGCAAAACGAGCCGGGCGGTGCGTCAATTCAAGCGTCACTGTCTGTGCGGCCGGGTTTTCACCATTTACAAGCAAAACCGGAGCATCGGGCGTGCGCATGTGTGAAGCAAAAAAGATAGCGACAGCCGCCGCACACGCGGCAAGTGTATAAGCGGCGTTTGCAAAGTGCTTGCGGCCCAAAAAAGGCCGGGAAACGGCTTTTGGCGCGTTTTCTTTTTCATAGGCCTGCGCCGCCATGTTTTCAACACGGCTTTTCAGACTTTCGGGCGCTTTTACGCTCTCATACAGTTCTTTGGTTGATTTGTCAAACACGTTTTCCCTCCTTTACACAAGTTCGGTCTTTAACATGTCTCTTGCGCGGGAGAGCCGCATTTTCACAGCGGAGACGGATATTTTCAAAGACTCTGCCGTCTCTTCCACGTTAAGATTTTCAAAATAATACAATAAAACGCACAATCGGTATTTCTCCGGCAACGCATACACGCTTTCGAGAACATGCGCGTCCTTTTCAGCGGCCGGGAGAACCTCCGCCAGCTCGTCGAGCGGCGTATAGGAGCGCACCGAGCGCCGGCGCATGATGTCGGTGCAGGTATTGATACATACGCGCAAGAACCAAGCTCTTTCGTGCGACGAATCGCGAAATTCGGGCGTTTTACCCAGATATTTTGCAAAGGTTTCGGAAACGGCGTCCTCCGCGTCGTGCGCAGATAACAGCTTGGCATATGCCGTTCGGTAAAGTATATCCGCATACCGTGCATATAACTCTGCCGTTTTGATCCGAATGTCCTGCATTTCTTGACCTCCTCACCCATAACACGCACGGAAATCCTTATCGGTCACAAAAATTTCTAAATTTTTCTGCGATTTGCGTGTTTTTTTCTTTACGCTTTATTATACGGCAAATTTGTGTCTTTATCAAGCGGCTGATCTTTTACCGTCACTTTGCACAAATCGTTTATGCAATTTGTACAATTTTTCGCAGTTGGGGTTGCTTTGCACAGCCGCTTCCTCTATAATGCAATTGACGTAAAAAACGTCAGAAATGTTTCGGGAAAATGCCGGAAAAAAACGACATAAAAACAGTCCCGAATTCCGAAAGGAGTGTGTTTTTTATGATAAAAGACACTCGCGTCGTAAAAGACGCCGTCTACCTGATAGACGATAAGACCATGAGCTCGCGCGGCTATGCGCAGAGCGGCTGGGATTTTGACAACCGCGGCATGAGAACCGCCCGCGGCGAAGAGATCCGGGGCATTTATCTCTGCTCGGATGAAACGGGCGATTTTGACCCGTATCTTTCCCGCCGCTTCGTTCCGGTCAAAACCGGAAAAGCCGGATTTTTCCACAGTTTCCGTCTGCGCTACGGCGAAAACTTCTATCTGCGCTTTTTGGACGCAGGAGACAAAAAAGAAACCGTCGCGCTGGAAATTGCCGCCCAAGACGGTCTCTTCTGCGTAAACGGCACAAAAATTCCGGTTGCCGTCGAAAACAAAACCTACTATCTCGGCATTGAATTTGATCTTGACCGCAAAACGGCGACCGTTTTCTTTGACGACATGAATTACGGCTCTTTCAAGCTTGCCGGAAAAGGCCTTTCGCGCCTTATCATCGGCGTGCTGGCAGGCGTTCAGACATGCTATATTCCCTTGACGACCCGTCTTTGGATCAATTATCTGATCTGTGACCGCGCCTATGTTTCCATACCCGGAAAGATGAGCGACGCATGGCGTCTGACTGCCAAAGGAAAAGCGCTTGCCGACCGCCGTCCCTACACCGAGGGACAGAGCCTCACCACCTATGCGCTCCTTACTGCTGACAGCAAGACTGCAACGCTTGACCGGAAGTTTGACGCGGTAAAAACAGGGATTTGCTTAGAAATCAAATATCTTCCCAAAACAGTCGGCGAGGACATCGCCGTTAGTTTAACGAGCGGAAGAAAACCGATTCTGACGCTTCATGACAACGGCAAGGCTTTGCTGCACGAAGAACAGATTTTGCGCGAACATCATGTCAACGTCTGGCAGACTCTCCGCGTAGAAGTGAGTTTTGCCGCAAACAAGGCCTTGATCAAGTTAGACGGCAAAAAGTGCTGCGAACTGCCGTTAGCCGACGGTGCTAAAAAAGCGGACGGACTTCGGTTGTCGTTCACCGCGCCGTCCGGCGGAATCTTGAAATTCACCGACATTTTTGCATTTGAAATGCAGCCCGAACCGGCAGATTATGTTCCGGCGCCGATTTTACCGAAAAAGAAGGACTACTATGTCGGTATGAACATCTGCTCCCTCTGGCGCAACGGCGACCACTGGGGTTGGGACACCATTTCTCCCTATCACGAGAACAAGACCTATATGGGTTACTACGATGAGGGACTTCCGGAGGTTGCCGACTGGGAAATCAAATGGATGGCGGAACACGGACTTGATTTTGAATTATACTGTTGGTACAACAGCCAGGTGAACGCACCTATCTGCACCACTGGTCTGTCGTCGGCCATTCACGGCGGTCACTTCAATGCCAAATACGGCGATTACATGAAATTCGCCCTGCTTTGGGAGGCTATGAACTGCGCGCATCCGTCGGTCGAAGCATTCCGCAAACACATTGTTCCGTATTGGATGGATTATTTCTTCTCCGATCCGCGTTACTTCACCATCGACAACAAAGTGCTGATTGCCGTGTTCGGTTCAGGAAATCTTATCAAGGATTTCGGTTCGGAAGATGCGGTGAGAGAACAGCTTGACTATGTCCGCGAAGAAGTGAAAAAGCTCGGTTTTGACGGCGCTATCTTCCTCTCCTGCGGAGGACCGACCGAAGCGGTCAAAAATTGCGGCTTTGACGGCGTTTACGCTTACAACTGGGGAACGCAGGGCTTTGACCCGAACTACACCAAGGCGCAGATCACGGCACAGCGCGAAAAGAAGCTGGTTCACGTTGTTCCCACCGTTTCCACCGGGTTCAATTCGATCGGTTGGGACCGTCCGCGCACGCCGCAGATGACCTGCGAAGATATGGGCGAGTGCTTACGCTGGTTCAAAGAGGACGTTCTCCCGGCAAGCGAGGGCGAAGATTGGAAAAAGAAACTGGTCATGTTCTCCACCTGGAATGAATACGGTGAAGGAACGTATATTTGCCCGTCGAACCTACATGGGTTCGGCTATCTGGACGAAATGCGCAAAGCCTTTACCAACGAGCCGGAAGAACATATCGATGTACGTCCCGACGAGCATCAGCTTGACCGTCTCGGATACTTATATCCCAAGGGACGCAGTTTATTGCGCTGTGAACAGTATCTTGAAAAGAACAAGCCGACCGAGCACGTAGCAGACATTCCGACCGACGCGTCTTATTGGCATCCGGAAAACGGTCTTGTCATCGAAAACCGTGACGGAAAGCTTTGCGGTACATCCGATAAATTCGATCCGCAGATCATTCATACCGGCCTTTCGATTGACGCGGCAACCGTCAAAGGTGTGCACATCCGTCTGAAAGCAAATTCCGGCGGCGGCGCAAACTCCTGCGTCTATTTTATCACCGACACCGACGAGGTTTGGACGGAATCCAAGGGAGTCCATATTTTCATCAAAGGCGGCGAAATGACCGACTGTTATTACGATATGACTTCCCTTGCCGCCTGGAAAGGCACGATTACCGGATTACGGCTTGACCCGACCGACATCGCCGGCAGTTTTGAGATCGAGTCCATTGAACTTACCACTGATACCAAGTCCCCGATCATCACAGTGGACGGCAAGGTTCATCTGCCGTCGATTCTTCCGTGGATCACTGAAAAAGGCGTCTTTATTCCGTTTGAGCAAAACCGTCCCTATGAGGGGCTTCGCTTCTATCACGAATGGTATCGCGATGAGCGCACGCTGTATCTGCTCCACGGTACAACAAAGATGTATTTTACCGAGGGCAAGGATTATGTTTTGGTAAACGGCAAAAAGCACAAGTTACCTATGCCGCTTGCTTTCTGCGATTCGCTGCCGATGTTGAGTTTAGATGTTCTATGTGACATCTGCGGTTTCTCCTATACGATTGAGGGACGCTATATCCGCATTCTTTCGGACAAAAAGTAAGCCCTTTTTTCATAAGCATTGATCTTACGCAAAACGCACCGATACGGAAATCCGTATCGGTGCGTTTTTTCTTTTTCCGAAAAGCCTCAAAAAGGGTGCTTTTCGGTTCTCGAAAAGTAAGCAAAAGAGGACGTTTTTCTGTTACTTTTTCGCTTGCTTGAATTTACAATGTAAGTGCAAGCAAAAAAAAGGATG
>ERZ857757.2221-NODE-2221-length-13126-cov-3.624053_pt1 | contig 13126 bp, 14 predicted proteins | sample MGYA00519764_ERZ857757 | MGnify/ENA primary metagenome ERZ857757 (study PRJEB31778, sample SAMEA3449359) | human gut metagenome | biome: human gut; feature: human-associated habitat; material: faeces | place: United Kingdom | collected 2010/2012 ... | reverse complement strand
GCCTTTTCAAACGAGAGCCCAACGAAGTGGGTCTCGTTTGAGAGCTTGTCAAAAATACTTTTTTAACAAGCTCAGGCTCTGTTTCCGGAGAAACAGAGCCTTTGCTTTTCTCAATAGGAGCGATGTTTTAGCCGCCGTAGCCATAGCCGAAGCCGAACGGGAAGCCGCCGTAGGAACCGGAGGACTGCTGCTGGTTCGAGGACGACGTGGGATCGGCCAGAGCGCTCTTCTGCTGCTCGCCGACGGTGAGCGTGAGCGTAAGCTGCTCGCTCTCACCCTGCCGGTAGACGGTGAGCGTCATCTCGTCGCCGGGCTGACTGGCGGAGACGATCTTCACAAGCTCGCTGCTCGTTGTGATCTCCTCGCCGTTTATGGCGGTGATGATGTCGTTGATCTTCAGTCCGCATTCCGCAGCAGGGCTGTTCTCACTGACGGCCTTGACCGCCGCGCCCTGCGGGAGACCGTAGCTGACCATTTCGCTGCTCACGGTCGTGACGGAAACGCCGATATACGGCTTGACAATATAGCCCTTTTCAATGATGCTCGTGATGATGTTCTTCACGTGGTTGATCGGGATGGCAAAGCCGATGTTGTCGATGGACGCGCTGCCCGAAGAAGAGGAGGAGCTGTACTTGGCGTTCGTGATGCCGACGACCTCGCCGTAGCTGTTGAAGAGCGCGCCGCCGGAGTTGCCGGAGTTGATGGCGGCGTCGGTCTGGATGAGATCCATCGTTGTGCCGGAGGAGAGCGTGACCTCGCGGTCAAGCGCGCTCACGTAGCCGACGGTGAGCGAGAACGTCAGCTCGCCGAGCGGGTTGCCGATCGCCATGACCTCGTCGCCGACATAAAGATCATCGGAGCTGCCAAGCACGACCGGCGTGAGACCGGTAGCGTCGATCTTGAGAACGGCAATGTCGTTGCTCTCGTCATAGCCGACGATCGAGGCGCTGTAGGAGGTGTTGTCGTAAGTCGTTACCTGCACGCTGCTGGAGTTTTCGATCACGTGGTAGTTTGTGAGAATGTAGCCGTCCTCGGTCAGAATGAAGCCGGAGCCGGAAGCGGCACTCGTTGTCTGATAGCCCCAGTAGTTCGTCGTGATCGAGGTCGTGATGCCGACGGTGGAATTCACATTCTGCGCATATACCTCGCGCGGCGTGAGCTTCTCGGAGGTATCGGTACGCGCGGTATTCACCTTTTCGGTCTGCCGCTCGCCGACGTACATAGTCGTGCCGGTCGAGGGAGTCTGGTTTTCCGTGTTATTGCGCAGCAGAAGCGTTGCGCCGACGCCGAGGCATCCGCCCAGCAGCGCGCACGCGAGGGCGATGGCGATGATCTTTCCGGCGGAGAGTTTCTTCTTTTTCTTCGGCGGCTCGGGGGAATACGAATAGCTGCCGGGAATGTAGCCGCTCTGCGGACCGGCAGAGTACTGTGAATCGGCGTTATGCGCCCCCGCGGTATAATCGCTCTGCGTGCCGCGCTCCGGCGTGTACCGGTACGTGCTGCTTTCGTTATTTTCGGTATTGGGATCGTTGTTCTCGTACATGGAAAACACCTCTTGTTTCATTTCTTGGCTGTATCCTATCACGGAATTCTGAAAAGAACCTGAAACTATCTTGAACAATTTGTGAATAAAAAAATCGCCGAATTTTTCATTCGACGATTTTTTGTGATCCGAAATCAGAGCTGCTTCTGGGCGTTGATCTTGATGCCGGGGCCCATGGTGGTGGCGGTCACGCAGCTGCGGATATACTGGCCCTTCGCGGTCGCGGGCTTCGCGCGCAGGATGGCGGTGATGAGAGCGGTGTAGTTCTCAAGCAGCTTCTCCGCGCCGAAGGAAGCCTTGCCGATGGGGCAGTGGATGATGGCGCTCTTGTCCACGCGGTACTCGACCTTACCGGCCTTGATATCGGAAATGGCCTTGGTCACGTCCATGGTTACGGTGCCGGACTTGGGGTTGGGCATCAGGCCCTTGGGGCCCAGGATGCGGCCGATGCGGCCGACAACGCCCATCATGTCAGGCGTGGCAACGCAGACGTCGAAGCCAAACCAGTTTTCCTGCTGGATCTTCTGCACCATGTCCATATCGCCAACGAAATCAGCACCGGCGGCCTTGGCTTCCTCAGCCTTGGGGCCCTTGGCGAACACCAGCACGCGGACGGTCTTGCCCGTGCCGTGCGGCAGCACCACCGCGCCGCGAACCTGCTGATCCGCGTGACGGGGGTCAACGCCCAGACGGATGCTGAGCTCGACGGTCTCGTCGAACTTGGCCTTGCCGGTCTGCTTGACCAGCTCAATCGCCTCGGCGGCTTCGTAATACTTGAGGGGATCGATCAGCTTTTTGCTGTCAGTATACTTCTTGCCGTGTTTCATCTAATTTTCCTCCCCTCATTCTTCCACGGTGATGCCCATGGAGCGCGCGGTACCCTTAACCATGCTCATGGCGGCCTCGATGCTGGCGGCGTTCAGGTCGGGCATCTTCTTTTCAGCGATTTCACGAACCTGAGCCTGGGTCAGCTGGGCAACCTTATCGCGGTTGGGACGAGCAGAAGCACTCTCGATGCCCAGGGTCTTTTTGATCAGAACCGGGACGGGAGGCGTCTTGGTGATGAAGGTAAAGGAACGGTCAGAATACACCGTGATGACAACAGGAATGATATAGCCTTCCTGCTTGGCTGTGCGGGCGTTGAATTCCTTGCAGAAGCCGGGAATGTTCACGCCGTGCTGGCCGAGCGCCGGGCCAATCGGGGGGGCGGGAGTCGCCTTGGCCGCGTTAACCTGGAGCTTGATGATAGCGGTTACTTTCTTTGCCATGTTGAATGGCACCTCCTAAACAATTGTGGTAATGGCGGCACGATTTTTCACGTACCTCCCACTGGGGAAACGGGTTAAGTGTTGGCCTGTGCTCAGTCCAGCTTCTGCACCTGATCCATGTCGACCTCCACCTGCATTTCGCGGCCGAGGAACATCTTCACCTTCACGCGCAGCTTGGCGCGGATCGCGTCGATTTCCTCCACCGTGCCGGTGAAGTTCTCCAGGGGGCCAGAAAGAATGCGGACTTCTTCGCCAACGGCGATGCTGCACTTGGATTCCATGGACTGGCTGTTCAGCATCAACTCAACCTCTTCGGGGGACAGCGCAACCGGCTTGGATTCCGGGCCGACAAAGCCCGTCACGCCGCGCGTGTTGCGCACGACATACCAGCTTTCGCTGGTGATGATCATCTTTACCAGAACATAGCCCGGAAACGTCTTGCGCTGATAGGTCACGCGCTTGCCGTTGCGGATTTCGGCAACCTCTTCGGTGGGCACGGTGATCTCAAAGATGAGATCCTGCATGCCGTTGTTTTCAACCGTCTTTTCGAGGTTATCCTTTACTTTGTTCTCGTAGCCCGAATAGGTATGCACAACATACCATTGGGGGGTCTTTTCCGTAGGCTCGGCCATGCTCGAATCTCCTTAATTGCCGTTAGCGGGAGCCTCGGTGGCAGCGGGCTGCTCGGAGGCGGTATCCGTAACGGTATCGTTCGCGTCGGGCTCAGTTACTCCGTCGGGAAGGTTGTCGTCCCCGGCGTCGTTTGCGTCATGATCGTGATCATGCGCTTCGACATCCCCGGTATCCTTCAAGGAACTGATTGCGGTGACGAGCTTGGACGCGCCCATGTCCAAAAGACCAATGACCACGCCCATGAACACCATGAACACCAGCACGATGCAGGTGTAGTTGACCAGATCTTTCTTGGTGGGCCAAGTGACCTGCTTCAACTCATGCCACATGTTCTTGAAGGGGGTAGCAATGTTGCGCGGGAGATTCTTGCAGAAGGTGATGAATTTGCCCTCTTTCTTGGGCTGTTCGGCGCCTTGCGTCTTCTCCTTGACGGTCGTTTTCTCGTCTGCCATGCTGTTACCTCGTTTCGCGGTGAGCAGTATGTTTCCTGCAGAAACGGCAGTACTTGTTCAGCTCAATACGGTCGGGGGTGTTCTTCTTGTTCTTTTTGGTGTTGTAATTGCGCTGCTTGCACTCGGTGCAGGCCAGCACGATGTTTGCTCTGGCTTCCTTAGCGGCCATGATGGAACACCTCTTTCGGTCATATCCGCTGCGGACGGGCAGCCCGCCCGCAGCGGTTTATATTGATAGGAGCCCGGGCTTACTCCAGGATGGAGGTAACGGCGCCGGAACCCACGGTACGGCCGCCCTCGCGGATAGCGAAGCGCAGACCGTTCTCGATAGCGATGGGGGTGATGAGGGTCACTTCCATCTCGATGTTGTCGCCAGGCATAACCATCTCAACGCCGTCGGGCAGCTTGATGTTGCCGGTAACGTCCGTCGTGCGGAAGTAGAACTGAGGACGGTAGCCATTGAAGAAGGGAGTATGACGGCCGCCTTCTTCCTTGGTCAGCACGTACACCTGACCCATGAAGTGGGTGTGCGGATGGATGGAGCCGGGCTTGGCCAGTACCTGACCGCGCTCGATCTCGTTGCGCTGCACGCCGCGCAGCAGCGCGCCGATGTTGTCGCCGGCTTCCGCGTAATCCAGCGTCTTGCGGAACATTTCGATACCGGTGATAACCGTCTGACGGGGCTTGTCCATCAGGCCGACGATTTCTACGGGGTCGTTCAGCTTGATTACGCCGCGCTCTACACGACCGGTGGCCACGGTGCCGCGGCCGGTGATGGTCATGGTGTCCTCAACGGGCATGATGAAGGGCTTGTCCTCATCGCGCTCGGGGTTGGGAATGTAGTTGTCAACAGCGTCCATCAGCTCGTAGATGCACTGGCACTCGGGCGCATGCTTCGGATCGGAACCGTCGTTCTGCATGTACTCCAGCGCCTTCAGCGCGGAACCCTTGATGATCGGAATGTCGTCGCCGGGGAAGTCGTAGCTGCTCAGCAGTTCGCGTACTTCCATTTCAACCAGCTCCAGCAGTTCCTCGTCATCCAGCAGGTCAACCTTGTTCAGGAAGACCACGATATAGGGCACGCCTACCTGACGGGCCAGCAGGATATGCTCGCGGGTCTGGGGCATGGGGCCGTCGGGAGCGGACACCAGCAGGATCGCGCCGTCCATCTGCGCAGCGCCGGTGATCATGTTCTTTACATAGTCGGCATGGCCGGGGCAGTCCACGTGAGCATAGTGACGCTTTTCGGTCTCGTACTCTACGTGGGCGGTGTTGATGGTAATGCCGCGGGCGCGCTCTTCGGGCGCCTTATCGATTTCGTCATAGCGCATCTTCTGCGCATGTCCCTCGCTGGCCAGCACCATCGTGATGGCGGCCGTCAGGGTCGTCTTGCCGTGGTCAACGTGGCCGATCGTGCCGATGTTTACATGCGGCTTATTGCGCTCAAACTTTTGCTTAGCCATGGGAATAATCCTCCTCTTTAATCAGAAAGATGTAATTACTTGCCGACAACCTTCTCCGCGATGGAGCGAGGCACTTCGGCATAATGATCGAACTGCATGGTGAAGACGCCGCGGCCCTGCGTGCGGCTGCGGAGGCTGGTGGAATAACCAAACATCTCCGACAGCGGGGCTACGCCGTGCACCACCTGCTCGGTGTTGCGGGACTCCATGCCCTGAATCTGTCCGCGGCGGGCGGTCAGATCGCCGATCACATCGCCCAGATACTGTTCGGGAACGATGATTTCCAGCTTCATCATGGGCTCCATCAGCTTGGGATCGGCCTTGGCCATGGCTTCTTTGAAAGCCATAGAACCGGCGATCTTGAACGCCATTTCGCTGGAGTCCACATCGTGGGAGGAGCCGTCGATGACGGTCGCCTTGAAATCCACCACTTCAAATCCGCCCAGGATACCGTTCTTGGCGGCTTCCTGAATACCCTTATCGATCGCGGACATGAACTCCTTAGGCACAACGCCGCCGATGGTCTTATCCTCGAACTGGTAGCCCGTGCCGGGCTCCAGGGGAGTCAGGGTAATCACGCAGTGACCATACGCGCCGTGACCGCCGGTCTGGCGGACATAACGGCCCTCGCCCTTGGCCTCGCGGCTGATCGCCTCACGATAGGCCACCTGGGGCTTACCGACCTTGGCTTCCACCTTGAACTCGCGCATCATGCGGTCCACGATGATTTCCAGGTGCAGTTCGCCCATGCCGGCGATAATGGTCTGGCCGGTCTCACGATCGGTCCAGGTGCGGAAGGTGGGATCCTCTTCAGCCAGGCGCTGCAGGGCGATGGACATCTTTTCCATGCCAGCTTTGGAGCGGGGCTCGATAGCAACCTGAATGACGGGATCGGGGCAGTCGATCGATTCCAGGATAACGGGGGCCTTTTCATCGCAGAGGGTATCGCCGGTGCTGGTGTTGTTCAGGCCAACAACAGCCACGATCTCGCCCGCATAGGCGGCGTCCAGCTCTTCACGATGGTTGGCGTGCATCAGCACGATGCGGTTGAAGCGCTCGCGCTTGCTCTTTTCGGCGTTCAGCGCCGTCTGGCCGGCAGAGATTTTGCCGGAGTAGACGCGCAGGAAGGCCAGCTTACCCACGAAGGGGTCCACCATGATCTTGAAGGCCAGGGCGGAGAAGGGCTCGTCATCGCTGGGGTGACGCTCTACCGGCTCGCCGCTGTGAGGATCCTTGCCGACGATGGCGGGGATATCCAGCGGGGAGGGCAGATAATAGACGATAGCGTCCAGCAGGGGCTGAACGCCCTTGTTACGGTAAGAAGTACCGCACAGCACGGGCGTCATACGGTTGTGCACCGTAGCATGACGGATACCGGCCTTGATTTCTTCAACGGTCAGGGACTCGGGATCATCCAGATACTTCTCCATCAGGTCGTCGTTTTCAGCGGCGACGGCCTCCACCAGCTCCTCATGCATCAGCTGAGCCTGATCCAACAGATCCGCAGGAATCGCTTCCTCGCGGATATCCTTGCCCTCGTCGTCATAGTAGACTTCAGCTTTCATGGTGATCAGGTCGATGATGCCGCGGAAGGTGGCCTCAGCGCCGATGGGAAGCTGGATAGGAACGGCATTCGCGCCCAGACGATCTTTCATCATCTGCACAACGCGCATGAAGTTCGCACCCATGATATCCATCTTGTTGACGTAGGCGATGCGGGGCACGCCATACTTGGTAGCCTGGCGCCATACCGTCTCACTCTGAGGCTCAACGCCGCCCTTGGCGCAGAACACAGCCACAGCGCCGTCCAGCACGCGCAGGGCGCGCTCGACCTCCATGGTGAAGTCCACGTGACCGGGGGTGTCGATGATGTTGATACGGTGGCCAAGCCACTGGCAAGTGGTAGCGGCCGACTGGATGGTGATGCCGCGTTCCTGCTCCTGTGCCATAAAGTCCATGGTGGCGCTGCCCTCGTGGGTTTCGCCAAGACGATGTACGCGCCCGGTATAAAACAGGATGCGTTCGGATGTGGTCGTTTTGCCGGCGTCGATGTGTGCCATGATGCCGATATTGCGTACCTTTTCAAGCGGATGGCTTCTGGGCATGGAATGCGTAATCTCCTTACTTCTTAATTGTTGTTATATCTGAAAGGCGCGGCGCTTATCAGGCGCACAGCACCTTACCAGCGGTAATGGGCAAAGGCCTTGTTGGCTTCGGCCATGCGGTGCATTTCTTCCTTGCGGCGGACAGCGTTGCCGGTATTGGCGGCGGCATCCAGCAGCTCGGCGGCCAGGCGCTCGGCCATGGTCTTTTCACCGCGGGTACGGCTGAAATCAACGATCCAGCGCAGCGCCAGGGTCTGACGGCGCTCGGGACGGATTTCCATAGGCACCTGATAGGTGGCGCCGCCGACGCGGCGAGCCTTGACTTCCAGCTGGGGCATGACGTTGGCCAGCGCCTGCTGGAACACTTCGTTGGCTTCCTTGCCGCTCTTCTCGGCGATGGTTTCAAAGGCGTCGTAGCACACCTGCTGGGCTACGCCGCGCTTGCCGTCCAGCATGATCTGGTTGATCAGCTTGGTCACTACAACCGTCCCGTATACGGGATCGGGGAGTACTTCACGCTTGGGGATAAATCCACGACGGGGCATCTTGTTCCCTCCTTGATTGCGGCCCTTTTATCGGATTGTCTTTGGCATGTCAGCATCACGCCGTTACTGAGGATACAGTGCGTTATGCGCGCAGTACGAGCCCTGGCCGCACCCGCCGTTCCGAGCGGATGGGTGGGACGCGCCGCCGCGCCCTGCGCAGCAACCCCTGACAAAAGGAACCCCTGCGGTAATAAATTACTTCTTGGGGCGTTTCGCGCCATAGAGCGAACGGCCCTGGCCGCGCTTGGCTACGCCAGCGGTATCGAGTGCGCCGCGAATGATGTGGTAACGAACGCCGGGCAGGTCGCGTACACGGCCACCGCGGATCAGTACCACGCTGTGCTCCTGCAGATTGTGACCAATGCCGGGGATATAGCAAGTACCCTCGATCTGATTGGTCAGGCGGATTCTCGCGATCTTACGCAGAGCCGAATTCGGCTTCTTGGGCGTCGTGGTTTTGACGCTCAGGCATACGCCGCGCTTTTGCGGGCAACCCTGCAGGATGGGCGCAGTCGACTTTTTGACGACGTCTTCTCTTCCCTTGCGGATCAACTGGTTGATCGTAGGCATGGAAGCACCTCCTGATAATTGATCGGAGCGGGTTCTATCCCGTCTCCTCCTATAAAACTTCCGCAACCCCCGGAAGCTATAGTCTATTTTAGTACGGCAGCGGCGGCGCAGCTGACGCTGATGCGGCACGCGCGCCCCAGGACAGCCATGGATTCGGCCTGCTCCACCGGAACGCCTGCGGCCTCGGCGGCGGCAATTGCCTGCGCGCGGATGCTTTCCTGCGCGTCTTGCGCAACATATATCCGCGCGGCCTTGCCCTGCGCAATCGCGCGCATTACCTGCCTGAATCCGGCGGCGATTTTTCCCTCCGGCAAGCCTGCTGGCACGGCGCGCACCTCCCGCTTCTGCCTATGCTGTCAGGGCAATGAGACGCACGCAAAAAGCGCTGCAGCCGCATATTACTGACAACTGTATCATGATACCATTTGAAACTGGGCTTGTCAACTGCAATTTATCACAAAATTTCAAGCATTTTCGGGCACATTTTCGGATTTGCAGGATGCGGGCGCATTCCCGCCAAGGAATAAATCCCGCTTGCGCTGCGCCATCTCGTCCACGCGCGAAATATACTGGCGGATGTCGCTCACATTGAAGGCGCGACGGATGAATCCCTGCCGGTCAAACAGGCGCTTGCTGGCCGCGCCCGCGCCCATGGCCAGCACGTTTGCCGTCTCCTCCATCATTTCCACATTGTACAGGCAGGCGTGCCCAGGCAGGGCGTAGCCCACGTTTTCCTGATTGCCGGCCATGTACTTCTGCCGGTACAGATAGTAGGGCTGCATGCCCATTTCGTGCGCGGTTCGCGCGCCCGCGCGCACCATATCGGCCACCATTTCGCCATCGGGCAGCTGCGCCTCCCACAGGTGCAGCAGGCTGCTGCGCTTGATGGACAGGGTGTGCACTGTCATGCTCTCGGGAGCCAGGCTGCGCAGCCAGGCCAGGGTTTCCTCAAACATTTGCAGGTTCTCCCCCGGCAGCCCGGCGATCAGATCCATATTGATATGGCTGAAGCCCATCTGCCGCGCCAGGGCGTAGGCCTCCTCGGTCTGGCGGCAGGTGTGGCGGCGGCCGATGCGCGCAAGCGTTTCATCGTGCTTGGTCTGGGGATTGACGCTGATGCGCGTCACCCCGTAGTCCAGCAGCGCCTGCAGCTTGTCCCGATCGATGGTATCCGGCCGCCCCGCCTCCACCGTGATCTCACGGCAGCGGGCGGTCAGGGGCTGCGCAGCGCGCAGCACGCGGCGCAGCAGCAGCGCAGGAAGGGCGGTGGGCGTACCGCCGCCCATATAAAACGTGCGCGGACGCAGGCCGGTTTCCTCCAGCAGGGCAATGGTCCGGGCAATTTCGCGCTCCAGCGCTTCTACGTAGGGCGCAAGCAGCTCGCCCTTCCCTACCTCGCCGGACAGAAAGCTGCAGTACGCACAGCGCGACACGCAGAACGGAATGCCAATATACAGATCGATTTCGTCCCTTGCGGGCAACGTCAACGCCTGCTGCACCTGCACAATTTCGCGCAGCACGGCAGCCTTTTCGTCGCTCACATCAAACACGCGCTGCAATTCATGCACGGCCTCATCCATGGTCATGCCCTTATTCAGATTGGCATACAGCAGGCGCGTGGGGCGAATGCCCGTCAGGCTGCCCCAGGGCGGTGCAAAGCCGAAGCGGCGCTTCATCAGCCCGTACACGCCTAACTTTGCCTGGCGGCGGCGCAGGCGCTTATCCACCACCGCATCCCCCGTGATCCGCTCGCGGGATTCCTCGCAGCGCTCGCCGTCTGTCATGCGCACGATGCGCACGCCGTCGGCGATTTCTTCAGTATGACGGATTGTCATATCTCCGCCCGGCGCGTTGGGCAGCACGGTCACGCCGCCCATGTACAGGCGCAGCACCTCGGCCATATCGCTCAGCAGCGTTTCGGAGGCGGCGTACAGCGATACCGTGCTCATAGGCTCCCCCGCAGCGCGGACAGCTCCGTATCCCCGCCGTGACCGGGATAAACATGCAGATTGCCAGGCAGATGCAGCAGCCTGCGCAGCGAGCGCACCAGATCGCTCCAGCTGCCGCCGGGCAGATCGGTACGGCCATAGCCGGGGGCAAACAGCGTGTCGCCCGTAAACAGATCGCCGCCGCACTGATAGCACACGCCGCCGGGCGTATGGCCGGGGGTGTGCAGCACAGTAAAGGTCATGCCGGCCAGATGCAGCACATCGCCCTCATGCACCAGATGGGTAGCGGGCACGGCGGGCAGCCTGTTCTCGGCGCAGTTGCGCACCGCGTCGGTCATGGCGGGCGCATCCAGCTCATGCACATAAATAGGCACATTGCCCAGCGCGGGCAGGCCCAGGATGTGATCAAAATGCGCGTGGGTAATCAGCGCGGCGGCCACCTTTTTGCCCGCCAGCGCAGCCTGCAGCAGCAGGATATCGTCGCCGGGATCGATCACAACCACGCCGTCCTCCGGGTTTTCACACAGGATATAGCAGTTGGTCTGCAGCCGCCCCAGCGGCAGCTTTTGAATGGTTGGCATATGCTTGTCCTCAAAAATTCTTTTCGCTGTCCAGCAGGATCGTCACCGGGCCGTTATTGACCAGCTCCACCTGCATATCGGCGCGGAAGATGCCCTGCGCCACTGTCATGCCCTGATCGCGCATGCGCTGGCACACGCGCTGATACAATGCGTTAGCGCGCTCGGGCGCCTCCGCCTGGGTAAAGCCGGGGCGATTCTGCCCGCGCGCGTCGCCCAGCAGCGTAAACTGGCTGACACACAAAACGCTGCCGCCGATATCGCGCACAGAGCGGTTCATCTTGCCGTTTTCATCCTCAAAAATGCGCAGCTTCAGCAGCTTGTCGGCCATGTAGTCCGCGTCCTTTTCGGTATCGCCCACCTTGACGCCCAGCAGCACCAGCAGCCCTTCGCCAATGCTGCCTACTACTTCGCCGCCCACCGTGACGCTTGCGCGCGTAACGCGCTGAATGACTGATCGCATGTTTTTACCTCCCCAGTCGGAACGCCTCGATGACATCGGGGCGCTTGCGGATGCGCGCCAGCACGGCATCCAGCTTCTCGCGGCTTTCCACCTGCACCTCCATCTGGATGGTACAGGTTTTGTTTTTGCTGATTTTTACGCTCATGGCGGAGATCGGCGCGCCGCCATCCTGCACAAATACGGTCAGTTCGCCCAGCAGGCTGGGATGATCGTAGGCGATCACCTGAATGGTGGTGGTAAAGCGCCCGATGCTCTCCTCCGCCCAGGATACGCGGATGGCGCGCTCCGGCTCACTGTGCTGGGCATTGACGCAATCGGCCTTATGCACGGTTACGCCGCGCCCACGCGTGATATAGCCCACAATGTCGTCGCCCGGCACGGGATTGCAGCAGCGGGCAAAGCGCACCAGCATGCCGCTGCCGCCCTCCACATAGATGCCCTGCGTGGGCTTGCCCGTGCGCGCGGCGGCGCTCTCCCCCACCTCGGGCAGGGCAGGCAGCGCCTTGGGCGCGGCGGCCTCCTCGGCCTTTTGCTGCTCCTCATACAGGCGGGTAATCACATAGGCGGCGGCGATCATGCCGTAGCCCACCGCGCCGTAGATATCCTCCGCATCGGAGAAGGCGTACTTTTTCAGCAGCGGCTCCAGGTTTTCATCCTTCATCAGCACGCCCAGCTGCAGGCCGCGCCGCTTGGCCTCGCGATCCAGCAGATCCTTGCCCTTGGTCACGTTCTCACCGCGCAGCTCGCGCTTGAAATACTGGCGGATCTTGGAGCGCGCGCCCTGGGTCTTGACGATCTTGAGCCAGTCCATGCTGGGGCCCTTGGCGGCGGAGGAGGTCATGATCTCCACCCGGTCGCCCGTTTCCAGCGGGGTATCCAGCGGCACGATACGGCCGTTCACCTTGGCGCCAATGCAGCTGTTACCCACGGCGGAATGCACGCGATAGGCAAAATCCAGCGGGGTCGCGCCGCGGGGCATATCGATGATATCACCCTTGGGGGTAAAGATGAATACCTGCTCGGCGAAGATATCGGTTTTCAGGCCGTCGATAAACTCATGGCTGTCGCGGGTTTCGCCCTGCCAGTCCAGGATCTGCCGCAGCCAGTACAGCTTGCGGTCAAAGGCCTTGTCGTCGCCGCCCTCCTTATAGCGCCAGTGCGCGGCGATGCCGTACTCGGCCACATGGTGCATTTCCCAGGTGCGGATCTGAATTTCAAAGGGGAAGGGAATGCGCCGGCCGCCGATCACCGTGGTGTGCAGCGACTGGTACATGTTGTTCTTGGGTACCGAAATATAATCCTTGAAGCGGCCGGGCACCTGCGTCCACAGCGTATGGCACACGCCCAGCACCGTGTAACAATCCGGCACGGTATCCACCAGCACGCGGATGGCGATCAGATCGTAAATCTGATCGAAGGGCTTATTCTGAATCACCATTTTGCGGTAGATGCTGTACAGATGCTTGGGGCGGCCCGCCACTTCAAAATGCATGCCCAGATCCTTGAGCTTCTGGGACAATTCCTCAATGACGATTTTGATATTTTCCTCGCGCTCGG
>ERZ857757.2217-NODE-2217-length-13146-cov-29.826522_pt1 | contig 13146 bp, 4 predicted proteins | sample MGYA00519764_ERZ857757 | MGnify/ENA primary metagenome ERZ857757 (study PRJEB31778, sample SAMEA3449359) | human gut metagenome | biome: human gut; feature: human-associated habitat; material: faeces | place: United Kingdom | collected 2010/2012 ... | reverse complement strand
TTTGCAGACCATTCGCAGCATCGAGAAGGCGGCAAAAGAGGGCGAAAAACGCTGATTCCGCAATACCCCCACAGAGAAGCTGTCCTTTTTGAGCCGGTATACTGCGGATATGGATAGGGGCTGTCGCAAAATTATTTTGCAAATCAACTGAATGCCATGGCGGGAGAAAACGCAGATCTCTGCGATTTCTCCCGCTGTTTTCAGCTATTAAAGCTCCAGCACGCACGACTTTACGGCCCAAATAAGAACAGAGCAAAGTTTCAGAAACTTTCCGGTACAAGCGCCGGTTTGCCGATCGATTTGTGAGCCCGGACGAGAGCATCACGCACCTTTGACCGGGCGAAAAAGAACAATCTTCGGAACAATATCAAAAATCACGGAATAATGTCATTATGTTATCGGAACTATGTCAATATAATAAATGATTACATATAAAATAATCCAAGATGATTTGCTTCTCTGATATAGGCGGTACAGCAAGCTATGCCACCTATATCAGAGCAAATTTTGCTTATCAGTCATCAAACCCGAAGTCAGTAATCTTCAAGGTCTTGCAGTTCTCAGAAACTGTCCTTACTGTCGACGAAGGAATGCCATCAGGGGCATTAACCTCTACTTCCAGTTTCAACTGCACATTGGCTCCTTCAACTTGCATCAGATGCCGAATGATTTCATCAACATAGGTTGAAATTACCCTATTGACACGGACAGCATCGACATCCGCAGACATATAGAAATGCCTATTTGCAGCAGTGGGCGGAGTAGCAGCTCCAGTACCGCCTGGTGTCCCAGCACCTTCGCTGCTGGTGCCTGTATGCATTCCGCTTCCGCTGGGTGTAAATCCGGAAGAAGTGCCGCCTGAAGTTGCTTGACTGCCAGCCGCCGCTTGAGCTTCCGCCTCTTCCTTGATCTGTGCCTTTGCAGCAGAAGGCTTCACGAGCAAATCTGTGTTATTGAAGTTGAAAATGCTCTGATTCCACTTCAAGCCAACATACCGCTCACCATTATGCGCCGCTGCTATTCCGAAATACTCATCGGATGCGCAGCCCTGACAAATGGTTTCCTGAAGAACGCTGTAGCTGGACAGTCTTGGCAAATAGCAATAAGTGCAGAGGTATTCCCAAAGCTTCTTCACTGAAATGTTTTCAGTATCTTTCCAAAGAAGCTCATCCAGTGTCATTTGCAGCAGAGCCGGAGCCCATCTTGTGATGACCTGGTCGCTTTGAAGCATTTTCCTTGCTGCCTTTGCAACAATGGAATCCTGTCCGCCGCCGAGGTCACTGATTTCCCATTGAATTGCCTTCATGTCGCCATATTGGTCGATAAAGGGAACCATCAACCAACAATAGGTTTCTTTCAGACGAAGCTCCACTGTGTCGTTGCTGCGCTTTAGATTGTTCTCTGTTTCCCGGACTTGCTGACCATCAAGATTCAGATCCTCTTTATCGGACATGATGGAAGTCCAAGCAATGTAGCGCTTTACCTCCTGACGGAGCGCACCTATCTTGCTCTCATCTGGGGCAACAAATGCAAGCATGTTCCGAAAAATACGCGGTGATGCTCCACGGTTATTCAGAATGTCCTGAACAGCTCTCATCGCAGCCGAATTATCGTAGTTCCTGCGATAGGTATCATCGGTACGCAGGAGAACCAGACGTACTGCTTGGTCATCCGGGACATCACCTGAAGATGTTGGAGACGGATGAACCCCCGCAAAGGGATTTTCCTTTCTGCACTTCTTCAAGCGGCTTTCAATTTCCATATCGACATCCGCCAAAGAGACCTGAGAGGCGCGATCTTCAGCAGTCTTACGCAGCGTTGGCTTTGTGTCATACCAGAAGCGGTTTCCATTCGGATTGTTATAGAGGTAAGACAGAGAGCCATGAAGCGTGTTCAATGCGTCCTTAAAGTCGGCAATATTTTCGCCAGGCTGAACAACGCCCAAAAGGACTCGAGAAGTTTCCAAACCTCTGATTCCTTGGTCCCGAAGGGCAGAAGTGCTCGGAGCGCTGCCAAGCATAACTGTTCGGGATACGCGACGGCACGCGAGAATGCGTCCATACCGAGGATTTGCTTTATCTTTTTGATAGGGGATAGAATCCTTTCCGTCTACTTCACGGTCAATGATGCTGTTCCATGTATCCGGAAGGTGGCGAACTAGTTCATCACGGACTTGCGGCATATCCAGTGTAATGGAGCCCGGCATGATCATGGCTCCCTCATCGTTTGCCATCCAAAGCTCATGAATAACTGCTGCCATCAGACGCAGCACACCTCTTGTGCGCTGGAATCTCTCCAATGTTGCCCAATCGCCATAGAGACGATCGAATACTTCTGGATGTATCGGGTAGCAAGATACAAGGCGGTCACGATATTCCACTTCCTTGGATTCAAGCGGAAAATCTTCAGAATTGTCCTGATACATTTGGCTGAATGCATCACAAACAGCATCGCGGGCTGCTTCGTCCTTGCAGTCCAAAAACAGTCTACGGCGTACAACTTCAAATCCTTCGTTTGCAGCAACTGGCTTCCAAATAGACTCCATACGTCCAAAAGTATGCTCGATTGCTTCGAGTGCCTTTTGGCCTGCCTCGCCACCAATCTCAATGCTGGATTCCGGAATAGAAGCAACCACGATGCTGTTTTCACTTGCGCGTGCAGCTTCGGTAATCTGTTGAATGAATGTAATGAAATTATCGAAAGAACCAGCAGGCAAACCTTCTGCACCAAAGAGAACTTTTGCGTAAGCAACCAGCTCGTCCATCAAAATCAAGCAGGGGCCACATTCGTTGAACAGGTTCTTCAAGTTCTCCGAGCCGGGAGCTACGCCTTTCAAATCGGCATCACGAATATATTTTGCATATAGCTCAGGCTTACCGGCAGAAGTCACCAGTTGATACGCCATTTCTCCCCAAATGGTGCCAACGCTATATCCCGGAAGGTTTGCAGGCTTTTTCCGACGGGATGGGTCAAGCGCCGTACCAACCAGAACAGCGACATTTGCGTGTGGGAATTCTTCTAATCCTGCGCGTTCCATAATCGGCTTCAGGGCAGGTACGGACTCCAGCGACATTCTGCTGTGTGCAATGTGGTAAAGAGCCAGCATGCTGTGGGTTTTGCCGCCGCCGAATGCTGTCTTCAACTGGATAACAGGTTCTCCGCCTGTCCCGTTTAAGCGCTGTAAGGACTCCACCAAAAGTCCTGCCATACCTTCCGTTACATAGGTTCTCGCGAAAAATTCAACCGGGTCACGGTACTCATATGCACCTTCGCCTCTGGCTACCTGCGCAAGATCTGCGGCAAATTCAGCGGATTTATAGCGCCCTTCCGCTACATCCGGGTGTGGCTGCATAACATCGCGCCAGCTGGGGAGATTTTCTCCGACGTGACGTCCCAGCACAGCTGCGACAGTCTTAGATTTTCCAGTCGGTGTGGTTTCTTTTGCCGGGGCGGAAGATGTAGAAGCATCTTCTGAACCATAGCGGAGCTTACGATACAAAGCACGAATTTCTTCAGCTCCATCACTGTCAAAGCCATCGCAAAGTCTCGCCATTGTATCCAATGCTCGTTCTGCATCGGCCTGTGCAATATCCTGCATTCCCAAATGAGCAACTTTATTGCGAACTCCCATGAGTTCTGTAGCCCAAGTACGGTAGTCCTTTGAGAGCTTGGAACGAAAAACATCATTCCAACGCCGATCAATGAGCCGCAGACAGTTTGCAACATCGAGTGAATCTTGCAATTCAGCATACTCACCGGAAGAGGGCAGATCATATTGGTCACTGAGTGCAGTCAGTACCTCCTGCCACCAGCTGTTCTTGTATACGCGCGATAGCTCCCTGCAGATATAGCCTGCCATATCAGGAAGTAAAATCCTAAATCCGTTTTGAACGAGTGCTATATTTTCCTGCATGATTTATTCCTCCTCCAATTGAACGGTATCAGCTTCGCTGTCCGCGTTTTTCTCTTTCAAATATCCCAGAATCTCTTGATAAATAAGCTCTAGTGCATCGTGTATCTTCATGCCTGAACCGGATGCATTTAAGACTTTCTTGTAACGAGTGAACAGACTAAGTCCTGCACCGATACCGACGATTTTTTCATCACTGACATCCACACCGGCGCACAACATCCTTTCAAATACCATGGGAAATTCCCTCTTTAGTGCGGCTGCAAAGCCCCTTCTCGTGGTCTGCTCGGTTTTATCATGAACGCGTGCCGCAATCAATACTCTTGTCCCATCTGCCTTTTCAGAAGCCGCTGCGCTTCGCATTGGCCACACTGCTGTAATTTCATATCCAGCATGAAGCATACTCCCGATTAAAGTCTCAAATGGAGAAGCTGTGCCATTGTTCCCATTGACAAGTGCCAGTTCATCTCCTTTATGAAACTCGAAGAAGAATAGCTGTGGGAAATTCCTGTCGGCATGTTCTGCCAGTTGGGCGAGTACATCTCGCATTTGGGCTTCATAAGTCTGTTCGCACTCTGCCGCATGCTTTCCTTCATACTGACCACAGGTAGAAAGCTCATCCTTACTTGTCACCATGTGGTTGAACAATTCTGGATAGATTGTCTTCAGACTTTTCCTGAGCCATATATAGAAGTAATCTGACAGCGCCGCATAACCAATGGCCTTATAATACGGAAGCTCTGTGCAAACCATTATATTTTGCGGATATGTTGCCATTCGTGCATCTTGCTGCAAAACGGAAACTTCACTGCCGATAGGCAGATTCCGGATTGCATTTACAACGCTTTTCAGCGTAGAAGATAAGTTCCCGGTAATTTTTGAAAAAGGATTGCCTTCCGCATAGGTCCATACCATAGGAATCGCCTGTCTGCCAAAGGTATTTCGAAGGCTATTCCCTGTGGTTCGCCACGAGCAGATTGTGGAGTTTGCATCTGCAATCTTATCAATCACAAAAGCCAGATATACTCCGATTGCCTGCCCATAAGCCAGAGCGCCGGTGCCGCCGTTTGATAGCGAGCCCCCGTTTGCGTCCATTCCTGCTGCCAGGGCATCCGATGCAGCTTTATCCTGTATCTCAGGGAGCAAATCGCAGAACATCGTTAGCATAGTAAGCTGTCTCGATGAGAAGAGATCCGCATAGTTTTTGAGACCGAACCCAGGTGGTGTGAACCAATGCGGATTATCCGGTATTTCTCCGGGCGGTGCATCCTCTGGGATAGGGACATTCGCTGCATGCATCTGTTTCTCGGATGGGGCAATATACTTTATTCCGTCTTCCGTCTCCAAGGAGATTGCCATCATCTGCGCGCCCAGCTTATGAGATGAACCCATCTGCTTTACATACGCATCCGTTGTGAGCGAACCGCAGGCAGGACAACGAAATACCGCGCCTTGACTGCCAACCTTATTACTCATTTTCTCCTTTGGACAGCATCCATGCTGTAATTCAAAATGTACTGCTCCGTCTTGCAAAACAGGCTCGGCCCAAATCTCATTTGTTCCTTTTGAGCACAGAATAAAAGAGCTTGCCAGCGGCATAGTACAGCCACATGCGGGGTTCGGGCATTTGACTGTCCTTGCCCAGATCCATGCGGAAGGTGTGCCTTCCTGCTCATTTGGATAGATGTCCTTGAGCTTTTCCCAGGCCTTTTCCCGCAAAAGATTGCCGTAATAGGCGACATCCTCCGCAAGGCCTTCCGTTCCAAAATACTGCTTTCGGAGTGCCGAATGATTGACCGGGCTTACATTTGCAAACTTTGCGGGAATTTCCGTTGCCGCTTTCGTAAGCATCACTGCCACAGAGTTCAGATCACTTGCGACGGTAGGAAGTCCCAGCGACTGTGCTGCCAGCGCTACGCCTCCGAAGCCACAGAATGGGTCGAGAATTGTCGGCTTCTTGCCAAACTCCGGAACCTCTCCGCTTTGCACTCGCGCAAGCCGCGATTTAAGCTCCTCGTCGCATTCCGGGGCATCGATCAGTGATGCAGCTAAGGCCGACTGCACAGAGGAGATCGGACTTCGTCCCCACCAAAGATGCAGATGAGCAGGATGTCCGGGAGCTAACTTCTTTTCACGGAGGGTTTTTGCGTTAATATCAGTTAAAGGGAGCGCCGCCTCTATTAACTTTTTCATTTGGAGATTCACCCCCTTATCGTTGTTCTATCATGAATCGATTGCGTCCATATCGAACAGAGTCATCTGTTCCGGTGCATCAGCCTTTATTGCTGCTGCTCTGGACTGGATGTCCGGCCAAGCCACAACAAGCGCGTTATAGGCATAGCCTTCCTCTGTCCAGCCTTTGCGCTCGGCAATGGTATAAAGCCGATAGGCTAGATCCTTCGCAGACTCCGCGCCGGAGCCGAAGATGCCCCACACGATCTTTGCGCAGGCTTCGATGCCGCCGGTTGCCATAGCATGGGTCAGCTGCTGGGTCAGCAGCCAGACGGTGCTCTCATTGGAGTCCACCGCTGTCGGAAGCTCGCTGCGTTCCATCAGATGCACAACGCCTGCTTTCGCATACAGAACGCCGTGCGCCGCCATCATCGGGATGGAGGTGCTCTTGGCGTTTGCGAGGACCTCTGCCTCGCCATACTTGATGTTGTTGTAGGCGCACTGGGTATAGAGGTCCACGCAGAACCGGCTGGCGGCATCCAAACTGCCGACCTGTTCATTGAAGTACAAATCCACTTCTTCGTTGATGACCTGCAAGGCGCTGCGCACGCTCATAACAGAACCATCTGCCTCAAGAACCCGGCGATAGCGGCTGAACACGCCCATGCCGGGGCCGATGGCAGACTGCGCCAGGTCCACAGGCGCAATGTTGCTCGACTGCAGCTTTTGCAGAGCGGGGCGCAGTTCCCGGCGCAGAGCCGCAATCAGATTGCGGCGCGTTGTCTGCGGCGCATCTTCCGGACGCTTGCGGCACACCAGAACGATGGAGGAGGCGAGAGCATTGGTTCCTTGAGCAATCGTTCTAACACCTCGTTCTGTTCGCATTGGCCATGTTCCTGTAATCGCAAAACCTGCATTTACAATTGCGCCGAGCATGGTCTCCCAGCCGGAAGAAGCTGTGCCGCGATCGTCCGTATCGCTCTGCTTATAAGCATAGTAAATGGTAACCGGAACATCCTCCCGGGCATACCGGTACATCTGTTTACAGGCAGAAAGCATCCCGTCTTCGAAGAAGTTCTTTGCCTTTTCGACATTCCCATCATGACGATACGGGGTGGCGATCAATTCCTCCACCTTCGGTACCAGCATCGTGCTGAACAGCTCCGGGTAGGTATCCTTCAAGGATTGCCGCATCCAGACATAGAAAAAGTCAGATAAGTCGGCATATCCAATATTATCATAATAAGGTGGATCGGTGGAAATCATAATATTTCGCAAACCGCAATCGCTTTGGGCATCGGCTTGACTCACTTCAGCTTCAAATTGTGCTGATGGGAAGTTGCCAATACACTTGTATACCCACTCCAACATGTTCCCAAAACAACCAGAGGAATTGCTGAATGGGTTTCCTTCGGCATAATCCCAAGTCATTGGAATAGCTTGCCGTCCAAATGTATTTCTTATTGCACCAATTGAATTTATCCATGAGGCAATTGAAGAGCCTATATCTGCAAGTCTATCCACTGCAAACGCTAAATACACCCCTACAGCTTCACCATAGGCTCTCGCGCCATCGCCGCCATTGCGCAGGGGAAGATGGTCATTTTTCATGCCGGCAGCTACCGCATCCGCTTCGGCTTTTGCCTGTGCCTCGGAAACCAACTCGCTGAAAGTGGTCAGGGCAGTGAGCTGGCGATTGGTGAAAAGTTTGTCATATGTGTCCAATCCATAATTGACACACCAAATATTACGAGGATCATAGGGTAACCTCTGCTCCGGATATTCTCCTTCAGGTTTCGAACACTGAGCAGTTAGAACATGTTCCTCTGTCGGTGAAACATAAAGACGGCCATGTTTTCCTTCTGCAACGATACCCATTAACACGGAGCCCATTCTCCCATTAACCGACTCCTGTTTAATATAGTCGTCCGTTGTTGTTTCGCTGCACATAATGCACTTGAATTTTGCTCCACGAGCAGTTTTCGGCGCTTCTGGAATCTTACCTTTACCAAGTTGCACCTTATAGGTTATTTTCTTGGCTTCATAATCAAATTGCGGTTCAATCCACGCTTCCTTTCCCTTTTTCTTAGACAGCACAAAAGAGCTGGCCAGCGGCATCTCACATCCGCAGGCAGGGTTTGGGCACTTGACCGTTCTCGCCCAGATCCACGCGATGACTGTAGCTTCACCACCGCCTTGCTCATGCGGCACTTTCACCTTGGGATAGAGATGTCCGATGCGCTGAAACGCCTCCTGTTTCATCCATTCGCCGTAATAGCGCACATCCTCCGCAAGCCCCTGTGCTCTGCTCCAGCCATTACGCATAGCAGAAACCTGTGCATCCGGATTCACCGGAGCTTTCCCTGCAAAGCGTGGTGGAATCTCAATCATAGCCTTATTGATGGTCACGGCCACCGGGTTCAGGTCATGGGCGTGTGCTTCCAGCCCAAGACGCTGCGCCTCGAGAGGAATCGCACCGCCGCCTGCAAAGGGGTCAAGAAGCGCAGGCGGATTATTATTGGTGGATTTCAGAATTTCAGCTTTTGCGGCATTCAGAATATCCTCGTTATTGGAATTCTCCCACACAACGAGATCTTCGAGGATCCTGAAGAGACGCTGGCGCTCTTTGCTCTGATCCTCCTCTGTCGGAAACTTTTCCGGATGAGAGGAAGGGTCGTCGACTAAACTCGACCAGATGACGGCGCGTGCCGCCGCCAACGGACGCCGCGCCCACCACAAATGTAGGGTGGATGGATGTCCGTGGCGGATAGACTTCTCCCGTGCAGACTCCGCATTTATCTTTTCAAGAGGCAATGCCACCTCAATCAGTTTTTTTGTACTCATATCGGTTTCCTCACTTCTGATAGACAATCTCAGAGGACGCTATCAAATCCTGTATGTCGTAATTTGTGCTGTTCGTTGCCATGCCCGGTGCGTCAAACGGCGGCCGCTTCAGGTAAATCGTGTGCGTCGCGTCTGCGTCTACTTCCACGATGGCGAGAATAAACTGTTCCGGATTATTCAGGCCGCAGAGCATTTCATTGCGGCTGACGGTAACAGTGGCTGCGCCCTTTGCCCGGCCTTTGACCTCTACAAAGCGCAGCACATTGCCATCCGGCCCGCGCAGCGTTTCCGGCACGAAGGATTCCACATCGTATCCGCATTTTTCGGCACTGACATCGCGCGGCGCAAAGCCCGATTCCTTCTCAATCTCCATCACGGCCTTCATTGCAGCCAGTTCGATTGCTTTCTTGTCACCCTGACTGAACAGCTCCGGTTCAGCATGCGGCATCAGCTTATAGAGAAGTCCTTTCGGAATGACAAGCGCTCCGCCGGTCATTACCGGAGGCATAGGCGAAATGCGCCGTTCTTTCTCAATCTCCGCAAGGCGCTCTTGCATACGATGTTCCAACTCTTCTGCGCGGCGAGCGGCCAGCTTGGAATTGAGTTTTGCGTTGGACTTGCCTGCGGCTTCCTTTTGCGCAAGGTCTGCAGCACGGTAGTCCCAATACTGAATTTCAGCGGTCAGGCGGTCTTTAACTGCTTTTGCAGTTTTGTTCAGCATGGCTTCTTTCTGCTTTTTTACTTCTGCAAAGTGCGGAGGTATCAGATGCTCGACCGCGTAAGTCTTTGCTGTGGCTTCCACATCACGGTGCAACCAGTCCTGCGACTCCAGCCAAGCACGAATCACCGGAGTCTCTTCCGCCGTTGCTCCGCGGTAGTCAAGATATGGAGCATATCCTGCTGAAGAAGCAGTCCCATCTGCTTTCATCTCAACAAAATGGACTTGCTTGGAGATGACTCTGCGTTTGCCGTCTTTCAGCGTGACGCCATCCTGAACGGCATCTTCTATGTAAAACAGCAGGCGTGCATCTTCACTGTAATCGCTGTCATCAATCAGAACGCTACCGCGCTTCATAGTGTCCACATTCTTTTCCTGAATCAAATCGATCACAGCATTCAGCAGTGGCTGACCCGGGCAGACCAAATCCGCTTGGGGCTTTCCGGGAACCGTGCAGTATTTCTTATCAAAGCAGACACGTTCGTAGCGGTTCAAGACTGGTTCTCCGTATCCGATTGCCATATCACGATTTCGCACAGCATAAGGCACAGAAGTAATCTCATATCTTCCGGCCTCACGCTTGCGAATGCGTCCGCCAAGCTGCTGGAACGCGTCAAGGAAGAAAGATTCAATAAAATGCGGCTGGAGCTTGTGTGCCTCCACACGCTCCATATCCTCGCGAATTGCATTGACCATATGGATATCCATCACGTCATCCGTCAATGCATTTTCCCGGATGATATCCCGGAATATCTGCGGATCAAGAGATTTATCCACCACACGATTGAGTCTTGCGCGCACTTCCGGGTCATTGCCATAACGCACGGCTTCAATCAGCAGGTCGCGCAAGGATTTATTATCAAACGAGACTTTGCCAAGTATATCAAAAACTTTTCCGCCGAGGGCCTGCCGCTCTTCCTCAAGTTTTAGGAACAACCTTTGGAACACATAACCCTCACGAGTCTCGTTCGCAACCAAATTCCAAAGATGACAAACCTCTGTTTGTCCGATACGATGGATACGGCCAAAACGCTGCTCCAGTCGATTGGGATTCCAAGGCAAGTCGTAGTTTATCATCAGGTGCGCGCGCTGAAGGTTGATGCCTTCGCCAGCAGCATCCGTAGCGAGCAGGATGCGCACCCCGACATCCTGCTTGAAGAGCTGTTCTGTTTTTCTCCGTTCATCACGGAGCATTCCGCCGTGGATGGTAACAACAGCTTCGTCATCTCCGAGCAGAGCGCGAATCTTTCCGGCAAGGTAGTTGAGCGTATCCTTGTGCTCCGTGAAGATGATCAGTTTTTCACGCTGGTTATCCTCGCCATACATCGCCTGGTTATCCTGAAGCAGAGAGGAAAGCTCATCCCATTTTCGGTCAACACCGCTGACACGGACATCATTTGCCATCTTTTCAAGGCGCTTTAGCGTCTTGATTTCAATTTCAAGCTCTGCGATGGTTGCCGCAGCGGAAGCGTGGTCTACGACTTTCTCCTCAACAGCCTCCTGCTCATCCGGCGTGAGATCATCGTCATCGTCTATGTCATAAGCTGCATCCGTGTAATCTGCCGCGCGTTTGCCCATTTTCTCCTCTGCAAGGCGATGCTCCAAGCGCTCGCGTCGGCGGCGCAGCGATTGATAAATTGCCTCCGGAGAAGAAGCAAGGCGGCGCTGCAATATCGTAAGAGCAAAACCGACAGTGGTCTTGCGTTCATTGTTCAAGTTATCCGCGCGGTTGAACTCTTCCTGCACATAGTCCGTGACTGCCTGATATAGCTGCGCCTCCTGCGGCGAAAGGGAATAGTTCACCGTGTAGGCGATACGCTCCGGAAACAGCGGCGTACCGTCAAATTTCAAAAGCTCTTCCTTTGTCAGTCTGCGCATGACATCACTGACATCAATAGTCTGCTCCGAAGTATTATGGATTCCCTCAAAACGATCCGGGTCCACCAGAGACAGAAACAGATGAAAGTCCTCATCCTTGCCGTTGTGCGGTGTTGCCGTCAAGAGAAGAAAGTTCTTTGTGATATTAGAAAGCAGCTTGCCGAGCTGGAAGCGCTTTGTGTATTTCACTTCTCCGCCCCAGATAGTAGCAGACATCTTATGAGCCTCATCGCACACAATCAGATCCCACTCAGATACCTTCAGTTTTTCTTGAAGCTGCTCATTTCGTGCAAGCTTATCCAAACGGCAGATGCAGAAATCCACCTCGTTAAAGACATTGCCCGTCACAGCCGATTCCATTCGGTCGTTTGTCAGGATTTGAAACGTAAGGTGGAATTTTGAAAACAGCTCATCCTGCCACTGTTCCACAAGACTGCCTGGAGATACAATCAGGCATCTTTTCAAATCGCCTCTGGCAATCAGTTCCTTGATGAACAGACCGGTCATGATTGTTTTACCGGCACCGGGGTCATCCGCAAGCACATAGCGCAGCGGAAGCTTCGGCAGCATCTCTTGATAGACAGCTGAAATCTGATGCGGAAGCGGTTCCACTGAGGAAGTATGCACAGCCAGATACGGATCGAATAAATGCGCAAGGCTGATTCGATAAGCTTCTGATGCAAGCTTCATCTGTTCGCCGTCCGCGTCAAAGCTCCACGGCAGACTATTGTCCATAACGGTCAGATTAATTTCTTCGTCGCGGAGCAGCATCTGATTGCCTGGTTGTCCATGGCTGTCCTTATATGTAATTTCGAGCACATTGTTTCCGTACCATTGGACAGCAACGATTGTGACAGTCGAATTGCTGATAATTCCTTTTACGGAACTGCCCACGGTTATATCTTCAAGTTTGGTCATGCGGGGTGTTCCTCCTCATCTGTTAAGCAATTTGATTCTTTAACATGACTTGACAGAGCAGCTGTTTACGCATCGGCAGGCTTATCGCGATTCTCTTTATCGGGGACAAATTCCATAACATCATCAATGGAACAATCCAGCGCTTGCAAATTCGTCCTAAGATATCAATTGTAATATTTTCCTCGCGATACATCTTACTGATGGTACGGTGGCTTACATTTGCCTGCTGCTCCAATTTTTATATCTTCTCTTTTCAGTGTTCTGCTGCGGAGATATGCCCCCAAAGGACACACGCAGCATCCAGATTTGTTTTTCAAAGCCGATTGTGGCGTTGTTTCCGTTAGCCATAGAATGAATCCCTTCCTACGTTATTTTTTCGCATTGCATTGGAGCGTGCGATAAATCAAACCAACACTTCCCATTTTCCGTATCTCTTACCGCTTTCTCGGCGGATATAGTTTTTATCTTGCAGCGACTTCATAATTCGCTTTACACTTCTGATTGATTTGTCGGTGATGTCTGCAAGCTCCTGCTGCTTGATGGTTGGATTTTTCTTTATTAAATCCAACACAGCCAATTCTTCTAAAGTGCAGTCCAAAGTGCCAAATTGGCACTTTGGAATTTGCTGTTTGGCACTTTGGGAATTACTTCCCTCCACATAATCAATGTGCATATAGCGGTTCTTCAGCTCGTAATCCGTGCCCAA
>ERZ857757.2215-NODE-2215-length-13155-cov-3.898626_pt1 | contig 13155 bp, 9 predicted proteins | sample MGYA00519764_ERZ857757 | MGnify/ENA primary metagenome ERZ857757 (study PRJEB31778, sample SAMEA3449359) | human gut metagenome | biome: human gut; feature: human-associated habitat; material: faeces | place: United Kingdom | collected 2010/2012 ... | reverse complement strand
GGTAGGGAGGGGGGAGTCGGAACACCCCTCCCTGCCTCTGGCCCAGCGGAGCGTCTTTGCACGCCGAAAGCAATCAGATACTTTCTGTCCTAACCGCAAACCTTCTCCCATGCCAAAGGCTCCCTCTCCGAGGGAGCTGGCAAAGCCGTCAGGTTTTGACCGAGAGAGTTCAGGCGCCTCCTTGGGGGAGCTGCCGAACGGAGCGAGACTGGAGGGGTCACAAAAAAGGAAAATCCCCCGCAGTTTTCACGAAACTACGAGGGATTTTCTTGGCGGAGTAGGAGGGATTTGAACCCTCGCGCCGTTGTTTAGACGACCTACGCCCTTAGCAGGGGCGCCTCTTCGGCCTCTTGAGTACTACTCCAGAGCAAAGTGCATTACACTTATTCAATAAAAAATGGCGGAGAGAGTGGGATTCGAACCCACGGCACATTGCTGTGTCACTGGTTTTCAAGACCAGCTCCTTAAACCGCTCGGACATCTCTCCGAATGCCGGCCTCCAAAGCCGTGAATCATCTTATCATATCCAGGCAGGTTTGTCAATTCCTTTTGCAGAAACCGATGAATATTTTAGGAAGAAACCTTGATGTTCCCATGGGAAAGTGCTATACTAATTCAATAAAATAATGCAACTGGAAGGTGTTCCTGTATGACAAAAATTGATATTTATTCTGGCTTTCTCGGCGCTGGCAAGACGACGCTCATCAAAAAAATGATCAAGGAAGCCTATCACGGCCAGAAGCTCGTCCTCATTGAGAACGAATTCGGCGAAATTGGCATTGACGGCGGCTTTCTGCAGGAGGCGGGCATCCAGATCACGGAGATGAACTCCGGCTGCATCTGCTGCTCGCTGGTGGGCGATTTCGGCCGCGCGCTCAAGAAGGTCATTGCGGAGTATGCGCCCGACCGCATCTTGATCGAGCCGTCCGGCGTCGGCAAGCTGTCCGACGTCATCGGCGCCGTGCGCAAGGTCACGTCCGACGACGTGCAGCTCGGCAATTTCGTGACCGTGGCGGACGCGACGAAGTGCAAGATGTATATGAAGAACTTCGGCGAATTCTACAATAACCAGATCGAGACGGCCAACACCATCATCCTCAGCCGCACCGACGGCATGACGGAGGAAAAGCTCGACCAGTGCGTCAACATGATCCGCGAACACAACAAGGACGCCGTGATCGTTACGACCCCGTGGCCGGAGCTGACCGGCGAGCAGCTGATGGAGGCCATGGAGCAGCGCAGCACCATCGCCATCGAGCTTGCAAAGCTCGAAGAAGAGGCGCACCACCATCATCATGACCATGACGAGGACGACGAGTGCGACGATCCGGACTGCGCCTGCCACCATCATCACCACGACGAGGATGACGACGACGAGCACGAGCACCATCACCATCATCACCATGATGACGACGATGACGATGAATGCGACGACCCGGACTGCGCCTGCCACCACCATCACGATGACGACGATGACGACGAGCATGAGCACCACCATCATCACCATCACCACCACGGCCATGACGCCGACGAGGTCTTCATCAGCTGGGGCGAGGAAACGCACAAGAAATTCACAAAGGCCGAGATCGAGCGCATCCTGAAGGCGCTTGAGGACGCGGATGCCTACGGCATTGTTCTGCGCGCAAAGGGCTATGTAGCAAACGCGGAGGGCGAGAAGTGGATCCACTTCGACTATGTCCCCGGTGAGCCGGATATCCGCGACGGCGGCGCGATGGTCACAGGCCGCATCTGCGTGATCGGCTCGAAGCTGAACGAAGAGGCTGTCGCAGCGCTCTTCGGCGTGGAAAAGCAGTAAGGAGTTTTCTCTATGGCTATGCCTGATATCCCCATGTACGTCTTTACCGGCTTTCTGGAGTCCGGCAAGACGAAGTTCATTCAGGAAACGCTCGAGGATGAGCGCTTCAACACCGGCGAGCGGACGCTTCTGCTGGTTTTCGAGGAGGGCGAGGAGGAATACGACGTCTCGGCCTACCCGCACAAGGAGGTCTACGAGCAGGTTCTGGACTACGAAGACCTCAGCCCGGAGCTGCTGACCGGCCTGCAGAAGAAATACCGGGCCGAGCGTGTGGTCGTGGAGCTCAACGGGATGCATCTTGCTGCGGATTTCTACCTCAAGACCCCCGACCACTGGAAGATCGCGCAGGAGGTCATGTTTGCCGACGCGACGACCTTCCTCAGCTACAACGCCAATATGCGCCAGCTCGTCGTGGACAAGCTGGCAGGCGCGGAGATGCTGGTTCTCAACCGCATGGCCCCCGGCACGGACGTCATGCCGTACCACAAGATCGCCCGCGCCGTGAACCGGAAGATCGACATTCTCTATGAATACACCGACGGCTCGACGCACTATGACGATATCGAAGACCCGCTGCCGTTCGACCTGAACGCGCCCGTGGTCGAGATCAGGGACGAGGATTATGCCCTGTTCTACCGCGATATCACCGAGGAGCCAAAGAAGTACGCGGGCAAGACCGTGAAATTCAAGGGGCAGGTCGCGCGCCTGCGCCGGGAAAAAGAGGGGATGTTTGCTCCAGGCCGGTTCGTCATGACCTGCTGCGAGGCGGATATCACGTTCATGGGCCTGCCGTGCAGATTCGCGGCGGCCTCCGGCCTTGCGGCCAGAAGCTGGGTCTGGGTAACGGCGACGGTCGAGGTCAAGTTCCACACGCTCTACAAGGGCGTCGGACCCATCCTGACGGCTGTGAACGTGCAGCCCGCCGAGCCTGCCGAGCAGAACGTCGCAACGTTCTGATACGATTCATATTCGCTCCTTTGTGTACCAAAGCAGCCGGCAGAGACTTGTCTGCCGGCTGCTTTCTGTTTTGGCAGAATGGCTCTTGCCGGAAGGCTGGAAATCAGGTATAATACAGAAAAAGACGCCCCGCCGGGAGGCGGGGGAACGGAGGCGTTTGTATATGCAGACAAGCTATCGCTTTTCCGCGCCGGGCCGCACGGAGATCAGCGGCAACCATACCGACCATCAGCACGGCTGCGTGCTGGCTGCGGCTGTCGATCTGGAAACGACGGCGGAGGTCACGCTGCGGCCTGATTCCATCATCCGCGTTGCGTCCGAGGGCTATGCCCCGGTCGAGATCGATCTGAATGATCTGTCCGTCCACGCGGAAGAAAAAAATACGACCGCCGCGCTCGTGCGCGGCGTTGCTGCGGCGTTTGCGCAGCGCGGCTGTAAGCTGCACGGCTTTGACGCGGCTGTCCGCTCGACCGTCCTGCCCGGCTCCGGTCTGTCGTCCTCCGCCGCATTCGAGGTTCTGATCGGCACGATCTGCAACGAGCTGTTTTTCGATAAAAAATGCTCCGCCATCGAGATCGCGCAGATCGGCCAGTATGCCGAGAACGTCTATTTCGGCAAGCCCTGCGGCCTCATGGATCAGATGGCCTCCAGCGTCGGCGGGCTGGTCTTCATCGATTTTGCCGACCCGGCGCACCCCGCCGTCCGGCAGGCGGCATTCGATTTTGCGCACTGCGGCTACACGCTCTGCACGCTCGATTCCGGCGCGGATCACGCAGATCTGACGGACGAATACGCCGCCATCCCCGAGGAAATGCGCCGCGTAGCCCGCGTGTTCGGCAAGGAGGTGCTGCGCGAGGTGGACGAGGCGGAATTCTACGCAAATCTCAAGTCGGCCCGCGAGGCGGCGGGCGACCGCGCCGTTTTGCGCGCGATGCATTTCTTTGACGAAAACCGCCGGGTGCAGCAGCAGGTGCAGGCGCTGGAACGGGACGATTTTGAGGGCTTCCTTGCGGGCGTGCGCGATTCCGGGCGCTCGTCGTGGATGCTGCTGCAGAACGTGGTTCCTGCCGGGAGCCGGGAGCACCAGCAGATGGCCCTTGCGCTGGCTGCCTGTGAAAAGCAGCTTGCCGGGCGCGGCGCCTGCCGCATTCACGGCGGCGGCTTTGCCGGGACGCTGCTGGCGTTCGTGCCGAATGAAGCGCTTGCGTCCTTCCGCGCCAATATGGAGGCCGTGCTCGGCGAGGGCCGCTGCCACGTGCTCTCGATCCGGCAGGCGGGCGGCGTCCGGCTGGCATGAGGCGGGCTGACCGCGCGGTCACGGACCGCGAACGGATTTTGCAGGTGATCGAGTCCTGCGAATGCTGCCGCGTCGGTTTTTCCTGCCCGGAGGGCGCGTATATCGTGCCGCTGAATTTCGCCTTTGTCCCCGGCACGCCTGACCGGTTTTATTTCCACGGCGCGCACGAGGGCCGCAAGGCAGAGCTCATCCGCACTGCGCCGCGCGTCGGCTTTGAGCTGGACTGCGCGCACGCGCTCGCAGCCGGACAGACCGGCTGCTCGTATTCCTATCGCTATCAGAGCGTGATCGGAACGGGCGTGATCTGTGAGGTGCAGGAGCCGGAGGAAAAGAAGCGGGCGCTGTCGGCAATTATGGCGCACTATGAAAAGAGCCGTCTGTTTGCCTTTACAGACGAGCAGGCGCAGCGCGCGGCCGTGTTCCGGCTGGACGTCGCGCAGCTGACCTGCAAGGAGCATTTGTAAGAAAGAAGGAAGACACATGAACGAATTTGAACTGCAGCACCTGCCAGAGGCGTACCGCCCCTTGTCGCCGTGGAGCTATTTTGGCCTCGGCATTCTCTACGCCCTGCCGCTCCTGGGCTGGATCTTCCTGATCGTCCACGCCATCGGCAGCGCGAACATCAACCGCCGCAATTATGCCCGCAGCTATTTCTGCGTCTACGTGCTGGCAATCATTCTGGGTGTCCTGCTGACGATCACCGGCGTACTGTCCGGCCTGACCCAATCCCTGAACGGTACGTTCGCATAAGTCCATAAATCAAAAAACGTGGCTGTCTCAATGATGTTTCGATCATTTGAGACAGCCCTGTTTCTTGTGGCGGGGGGATTATGACAGGCTCTTACCGCATACGGTGCAGAATACGGCGTCGGACAGCTTGACGGGCGCGCCGCAGTGCGGGCAGTATCTGTTAGTCCGCTGCGGCTGGGCTGGCAGCTCAGGCTCCAGAGAGAACACAACGGGCTTTCCCGGCGGAGCGGGCTGCGTCACAGGTTCGGACTGCGCGGGCACGTCGTATTGGATAGGCTGGGTAGGTGCTGCGTCGGGCCACTCGGACGGAACGGGCCATTCGGGCTGCGCAGGCGAAGACGGCTGCGGAGCGCTTGCCGTACTTTTGCACATCACTTATTATAGCAGTGGGGTCATATACAACGGAAGAAATGTGATGCCGTCTTCCTCTTTGAAATCGCCGGTATGCAAAACATAAGGGGTATGAAGCTGCTCGGCATATTTTGCCTTGAATTTTTTCAGAGAGGACAGCGTAAATCTAGTTTTTTGATTTTCATATTTCTACGCAAATCGAGAGAATTGGGCATTTTCTGAAAAAGCTATTCAGGAAAAAAGGATGTTGCGGTACAGACTGGTAAGAATCATAGTCGTTTTGGCATATATCTCTCGACGAATGTTGATGAATCTGGTATAATTCATGCAGAGAAACCAAACAGTATGCAACAGATACGGGAGGCGCGATAAAATGAGCAGAGACTCAGAAAAGGTTTTGAAAGAATTGCAGAAATTCCTGGACGCTCACGCAGAGGACACGGAGAACGAAGCCGACGTGGATGCCCTGGCGGAGCGGTTCTTTGCAGAATACAATCTAAAATGCAAAGAGCAGAAAGAATCTGCGCCTGAAACAGCGGACGATTATCTGGATCTCGCCGAACAGGTCACGTCGAAGAAAAAAAGAGTGGAATATCTGCACAAGGCGCTGGAGCTGGAGCCGGACAATCTGGATGCAAGACTCCAATTGATCCTGCGTACAGCGGAGCAGCCGGACGAGCGGCGGCTTGCCCTGCAGGAGCTGCTCGACGCAGCGGACAAGCAGATGGAAAAGTCCGGCGCGTTCAAGGAGTACGCCGGTGAGTTTTGGACAGCGTTTGAAACCAGACCATATATGCGCGTGCGCTATACATACTTTGACGTTTTAATTTCCTGCGGCATGATGCGCCGGGCGATCGACGAAGGGCAGCGCCTGTTGGAATTGTGCGAGAACGATAATCTCGGCGTCCGCTATCAGCTGATGCATTTGTATGCCTATATGGAAGACGAGATGCACGCGCTGGCGCTCCATAAGCAGTTCGATTCCTATGAGGAAACGCAGATGCTCCTGCCGCTGGCAGTTTTGTATTACAAGCTGAATCAGTTCGATAAGGCAGAGGACTGCATCAAGCGCCTTGCGAAAGCGAACAAGGATACGAAAAAGTTCCTGCGGGCGGCGGCGCGTGACCAGCTGGACGATTATATTGGCGAGATGAGCCCCTATGGATACCGGCCGTTTACGATGGAAGAGCTGCTGGACGAACTGATGCACACCAGTTATCTGTTCAACTCTGTGCCATACTTCTTCGCATGGGCAAGTAAAGTCCTTGCTGCGAAAACAAGTGCAAAAATGAGCGCAGGAAAGCCGAAACTCCTGCACTGAACCGGCAATATGAATGATGCAGAAAAGGCACGACATTGCGTCGTGCCTTTTGCGTATCTGCAATTATACGAGGTATTCAGAAGCGCCGTTGTCCTTGCATTGACGCCCATCAGCTCCCGCTGGGTCTGCCGGTTCGACTGGCACATGGGCATCAGACAATTTACAGCCTTTCGGATCTGCTGAAGGTCAGAGAAAGTAAGGGCATTCTGGTGCAGATGCTCCAAAACACGGCTACCTTTGAGGAAACCTTTGAGCGGGTCTTATCCAACAGGAAAGCCAACGGTTTAAGTGACAAAACCTTACAAACCTGCAACAACCGCTGAATCAAGGCAAAGCGAACGGGCTTGCCGCCTGTGATTCACAGACAGCAAGCCCGTTCGGCTGCTTGAACACTAGGGTGTACCTGAAAACTCCCAACGCACCCGGACAGCGGGCCTTTTTGCGGTGCGCCGCGTCATTTTTCCTTGAAATACGTCAGTATTCCTGCGAAAAAATGTCTTGCGCAACGCAAAAATCCCTCGCTGCCGGTCACATCATGAGTTTTCAGATACACCCTAGCTTTTTGGGGTCACTTCAAAATTGTCCTGCCGGGGAAATTTTGTTCAGCCGGCGTCCTCTGAGACGCTGGGGGTTTCGTAGGTTTCGATGCGGCGGATATGCGCGCCGAGCGCGGTGAGCTTGCCGACGATGTCCTCGTAGCCGCGCTCGATGAAGTGCGCATCCTCGATGAGCGTCATGCCCTCGGCGCACATGGCGGCGATGACCATCGCAGCGCCCGCGCGCAGGTCGCAGGCGCGGACCTCGCAGCCGCGCAGCGTCTGCACGCCGTCGATGATAGCGGTCTTGCCCTCGACCTGGATATTTGCGCCCATGCGGCCAAGCTCGGCCGTGTAGCGGAAGCGATTGTCATAGACGCCCTCGGTCACGAGGCTGGTGCCGACGGCGGTGGCCAGACAGACGGTGATCTGCGGCTGCATATCGGTCGGGAAGCCGGGGTACGGCATGGTCTTGACGTTCGCGCGGTGCAGGCGGTAGGCGGATTCGACGCGGATGGCGTCGTCATATTCCGTGATGTCCGCGCCGATCTCGCGCAGCTTTGCAGTGATGCAGTCGAGATGCTTCGGAATGACATTCTCGATCAGCACGTCGCCGCCGACTGCGGCGGCAGCGGCCATATACGTGCCCGCCTCGATCTGGTCGGGGATGATGGAATAGCAGCCGCCGTGCAGCGCCTTGACGCCGCGCACCTTGATGACGTCGGTGCCCGCGCCGGAGATCTGCGCGCCCATGGCGTTCAGGAAGTTCGCGAGGTCGACGATGTGCGGCTCCTTGGCGCAGTTTTCGATGATCGTCATGCCGCTGCACAAAACTGCCGCAAGCAGGATGTTCATCGTCGCGCCGACGGAGACGATATCAAGATAGACATGGCCGCCGCGCAGCCCGCCCTTCGGGGCGTCGGCGCAGACATAGCCGCCGGACTGCTCGACCATGGCACCCATGGCCTCGAAGCCCTTGATGTGCTGGTCGATGGGGCGGACGCCGAAGTTGCAGCCGCCCGGCATGGCGACATGGGCATGGCCGAAGCGGCCAAGCTCTGCGCCGATGAGATAATACGACGCGCGGATACGGCGGACAAGCTCGATGGGCGCGGTCGCGTTGCGGGCGCGGGTGCAGTCGATCTCGAGCGTGTTGCGGCCGTAGCGCCGGATCTCCGCGCCCATATCGCGCAGGATCTCCAGCAGCAGACGAACGTCTGAAATATCCGGTACGTTTTCGATCCGGCAGGGGCCGCTGACGAGCAGCGTGGCCGGCAGGATCGCGACCGCCGCGTTCTTGGCCCCGGAAATGGTCACGGAGCCGGAAAGCTTTGTGCCGCCTTGAACGATGTATTTGATCAAAATGTAATCCCTCTTTGGTAGCGTCAGTTGACATCAGTTGACACTAAGAGTGTTTGCGGAAATGCGTTATGTTAACAAAGCCAAATTCGGCCGCTATTAGAATAGCACACCACGGCAGGAATGTAAAGGAAAATGACAATGCAGCAGCAGGAAATCTTCAGATTTTCTTCATAATTCGACAGGCGCAGACGGCGGACGCTATGTTTCCGCCGTGATTTCGCGCGTAATGCCGTTGATAAAAAAGCTTCCCGCGTCCGTTTCGACCAGCCAGACCGGCACGAAGCGGATGCCCGTACCGGCCTGATCGGACGGCAGATACGCCTGCGTAAGACCCGTCACCGCGCTTCCGACCCAGCCGAGCGCGTCACGCCGGGCCAGCAGCTGCGCCAGCGCGTCGATGCGGACAAGCAGCATCTGCTTCTGCGACGAAACCGAGCTTCTGACCGAGCTGACCGCCGTCAGAACGCTGTCCGTCACATGGAAAATGCCGAGATTGCAGGACGTCTGCACCAGCCCCGGGATGTCCATACTCATGGCCGCGATGCCGTTCGGCACAAGCAGCAGGAAGCGGACAACACGCAGCGTCGCTTCCTCCGTCAGCGCCTGCGCACAGGCGGGGGCAGGCTCCAGCGCGACGGTCACACCGGGGTCGGCTGCGGCGTATTCCTTCCGGAAATCGGCCTCGCAGGCCGCCGCGATCTCACGCGCGGCAGGCATATCCTCCTCCCGCAGGGCCAGAACGGCCTCGGATGCGTTCGGAATGGCGTTGTCCTTCAGACCGCCCGCGGCGGAAACGAGCCGGAAGGAAAGCTTGCACTGCACCGCGTTCAGCACGCGGCCCAGCAGGAGATTCGCGTTTGCGCGGCCCTTGTCGATCTCCTGGCCGGAATGGCCGCCGATGAGGCCGGAGACGGTCAGACGCGCACAGGCCAGCGCGCAGGGGGCTCTCGTCAGGCCAATGGAGACGTTGGCGCTTGCGCCGCCGGCACAGCTGACGGTGAAGATGCCCTCGTCCTCGGAGTCGACGTTCAGCATACGGCGGGCGGAGAGCTGCGAAAAATCAAGGCCCTGCGCGCCCTCCATGCCGCTCTCCTCGTCGACGGTAAACACGACCTCAAGCGCCGGGTGCGCAATTTCGCTGCTGTCCAGCACGGCCAGCGCCATGGCGACGGCAATGCCGTCGTCGCCGCCGAGCGTCGTGCCGTTCGCCGAGACATAGTCGCCCTCGACGCGCAGGTCGAGCGCGTCCTTTGTGAAGTCGATGGGGCTTTCCGGCGTTTTTTCCGCAACCATGTCGAGATGGCCCTGTAAAATGACGGCGGGCGCAGCTTCGTAGCCTGCTGTGGCGGGCTTTTTGATGATGACGTTGTTGAGCGCGTCCTGATACACCCACAGACCGCGTTCCTTTGCAAAGGCGACGCAGTAGTCGCTGATGGCCTTCGTGTTGCGCGAGCCGTGCGGGATACGGGTCAGATCCTCGAAGAAATGAAAGACCGCTTTCGGTTCCAGAGTTTCCAGTACACGGGACATGATGATCGTTCCTTTCCGTTTATAAGCTTGATATGGTTATTCCGGCAGCTTTTCAAAGTCCTCCGCGCCGTGCTTGCACAGCGGGCAGATAAAATCGGCGGGGAGCGTTTCGCCCTCGTAGACATAGCCGCAGATCTTGCAGACCCAGCCGGTCTGCTTTTTGAGCGCCGACGGCTTGGGCTTGACGTTTGCAAAGTAGAAGCTGTAGGTCATGGACGGCGCGTTGGAGAGCACGCGGGCCTCGGTCACGTCGGCAATGAACAGCGTGTGCGTGCCGAGATCGATCTCCTGCGTGACCTTGCCGCTGACAAAGGCGTTGGTGGAGTACGGCAGGTAATACACGCCGTTCGTCGCGCGGGCCATACCCTTTACATCCGCGAACTTGTCCACGTCGCGGCCGGACTGGAAGCCGTAGTGCTGGAACAGGCCGAACGGCGCGTCGGTCGAGAGCATGGACAGATTGAACACGCCCGTCTTGCGGATCATGTCATGCGTGAAATTCGCCTTGTTGACGGCGATGGAGATGCGCTTGGGTGTGTCGGTGAGCTGCGCGGCGGTGTTGATGATGCAGCCGTTGTCCTTTTCGCCGTCGCGGGCCGTCAGGACGAACAGGCCGTAGGAGAACGAGAAGAACGCGTTCTTTTCAACCGGCGCGTCGGCCTTGTGCTCTGCCGGGACGGGCTTCGGCATGGAATCGAAGATAGCCTGCGCCATGGTCTCGACGTCCGCCAGCTGGGATTCCTTGAGCGTCGATTTGATCGTGACTGTCTCATCGAGGATCGTGCAGTTCTTGAGCTTCTGGAACTCCGCGCGCATCAGCCCTGCCGCCGTCGGGGCCCAGGAGCCGTTTTCCATGAGGGCGATGGTGCGGTTCTGGAGATTGTGATGGACGATATCGTGCACCAGATTTTCCATCGTCACGAACATCCCCGCGTTGTACGTCGTGGAGATAAAGACCAGATGGCTGGCCCGGAAGCATTCGGAGAGGATATAGCTTGGGTGCGTGACGGACACGTCGTACATCTGCACATTGCGCACGCCGAGGTCGGACAGCTTCGCGGCTAACACATTCGCCGCGTTTTCCGTGCCGCCGTAGACGGAGGCGTAGGCGATGACGACCGCGTCGTCCTCCGGGGTATAGGTCGCCCAGTGGATATATTTGTCGAGGAACCACGCGATATCCTTGCGCCAGACCGGGCCGTGCAGCGGGCAGATCATCTCGATCTCCAGCCCGGCGGCCTTTTTCAGCAGCGCCTGCACCTGCGTGCCGTATTTGCCGACGATGTTGGTATAGTACCGGCGGGCGTCGGTGAGCCATTCCGTGCGGAAATTCACCTCATCCGCATACAGATTGCCGTTCAGCGCGCCGAAGGTGCCAAAGGCATCGGCAGAGTAGAGCGTTTTCGTGGCCGTGTCATAGGACACCATGACCTCCGGCCAGTGCACCATCGGGGCCATGACGAAGGCAAAGGTGTGTCTGCCGGTCGTGAGCGTGTCCATCTCCTTGACGAGCTGCACGCGGCTGTCCAGATCGAACGCGAAGAAGTTCTGCATCATCGTGCGCGTCTTGGCGTTGCAGACGATGGTTACTTCCGGGTGACGCAGGACAAGCTCGCCGATGGTCGCGGCGTGGTCCGGCTCCATATGCTGCACGATGAGGTAGTCGAGCTTCCGGCCCGCGAGCACATGGTCGACGTTTTCAAAGAACAGGCCGCTGACAGACTTATCCACAGTGTCGATCAGGACGGTCTTCTCGTCCAGCAGCAGATAGGAGTTGTAGCTCACGCCGTTCGTGAGCGGGTAGGCGTTTTCAAACAGATTCAGCCGCCGCTCGCTTGCGCCGACCCAGTAGAGATCCTCGGTCATTTTCTTGACACAGTACATAAATCGGATTCCTTTCAAATATAATAATAATTTCTATTATCACAATAACACGGGACGCGCAAAAAATCCAGAGGAACTTGCGAGGTTTCCGCGATTATTTTCCCTTGTTCTGCCGCCGCAGACGGTTCAGGTGGCGCTCAAAATAGCCCTGCGAGATAAAGCGGGCCAGAACGTACTGGTCGAACAGCGGTACAGAGCAGGAATAAAAGCCGAGCGTCTGCCGGTACTGCTCCATCAGGCGCTCCGGCAGCACCATATAGCCCATACGCATGGATGGGGCCAGCGAATGCGAAAACGTGTTCACGTAGATCACACATCCGCGCCGGTCCATGGAATAGAGCGTCTGCAGCGGCTTTTTGTTTTCGGAAAACTCCGAATCGAAATCGTCCTCGATCAGAATCGCGTTCCGCTCCGCCGCCCAGGAAAGATAGTCGCTGCGCTTGGCCGCTGACGTGGTGATGCCGGTGGGGAAGCTGTGAAACGGCGTGATGTGCAGGACGGACGCGCGTGCGTTTTGCAGCGCGCCGGCGCGGATGCCGTCTTCGCCCATGGGCAGCAGCTCACAGACCGCGCCGTTGGCCGCGTAGACCTGCCGGACCTTTTCATAGCCGGGGTCTTCCAGCCCATATACGCGCTCCCGGCCCAGCAGCTGCACGATCAGACCGTAGAGATATTCCGCGCCGGAGCCGATGACGATGCAGTCCGGCTGGGCCAGCATCCCGCGGTAGCGCAGCAGATATTCCGCGATCGCGTTGCGCAGTTCCGCACAGCCGTAATGCGGCGGCTTTTCCAGCAGCCGCGTACCGCAGTCGGCGATGACCTCGCGCATGAGCCGGGTCAGCGCGGAATACCGGAAGCCGTAGCCCGCAGGCTCCTGCGCGGCAGGCGCGTCCGCGGGGAGCATACGCAGGCGCGTCTGCGGCTGCGTGTTCTGCGGCAGGCGGGAGATGGCGCTGACATAATAGCCGCTGCGCGGCTTCGCTGTGAGATAGCCCTCGTCCACGAGCTGCTCATACGCGCCGGAGACGGTCGCGAGGCTGATATGCAGATGCTCCGCCAGCGCCCGCTTCGACGGCAGCTTCTGCCCCGGCAAGAGCTCGGCCCGCAGGATATCCTCGCGGATGCAGGTATAGAGCCGGTAATATTTCGGCTGATCGCCCGCTTGCAGATCGTAGGTCAGCATACGCTTACCATTTGTTTTCGACCTTCTCGGCAAAGCCGAAGAAGTCGCGCACGGGCAGGACTGTTCCGTCGTCGAGCGTGATGCGGCCCGTAAAGCGGCCGAAGACCTGATGCTGGTCGGAGAGCACCACGCCCGCGCTCATGAACGCGCTGCGGTCGAGCACGGGGG
>ERZ857757.2211-NODE-2211-length-13165-cov-3.250648_pt1 | contig 13165 bp, 19 predicted proteins | sample MGYA00519764_ERZ857757 | MGnify/ENA primary metagenome ERZ857757 (study PRJEB31778, sample SAMEA3449359) | human gut metagenome | biome: human gut; feature: human-associated habitat; material: faeces | place: United Kingdom | collected 2010/2012 ... | reverse complement strand
AAAGACAATGTGCATTTCACCTGCTGGGCGGGGTGCTTCACGAATGAGGACATTATAGACATCATCGGCAGGGAATACCAGCTTACCGACTACAACAGCAAGCTTCAGAAAGCCGCCGAGCTGTTCGGTATCACAGTAGAGAGTGGTTATAGCCGGAGCAGTGCGGCAGAGGACTTCAAAGATCTGTACCATAATCAAGCCGGAAATGCACGATATACACAACAAGACATACACAATACACAATACACAACAGAGCCGGACTATACCGCTTTCTTCTTACAGGCGGCAGAGCGCATAGGGGACACGGATTACCATAGGGGAATCAGCTCCGCCACCCTCTCCCGCTTCAAGGTGGGCTATGTGGCGGAATGGAGACACCCGAAAGCCCCGAATGCGCCAGCTTCTCCCCGTCTGATTATCCCGACCAGCAAGCAGAGCTACTTAGCACGGGACACAAGAGCGGAGCTTACCGAAGAGCAGAAGAAATACAGCAAAAGCAAAGTCGGGAAAGTTCGGATATTCAATAGCCGGGCATTGCGTGAAGCTCAAAAGCCGATCTTCATTGTTGAGGGAGAAATAGACGCACTCAGCATTATTGATGTTGGCGGGGAAGCTGTGGCGCTGGGAAGCACCGCAAACAAGAGGGCTTTAATAGCCATGCTGGAGAACGAGAAACCCGCTCAGCCGCTCATTATTGCTATGGACAATGACGAAGCCGGGAGCAAGGCAAACAGAGAGCTTGCAGAGGGCTTAGAACGGCTCAGAATCCCTTTTTACAGGATTGATATAGCCCAGCCATACAAGGACGCTAACGAAGCTCTGAACGCCGATAGAGACGCATTCAGAGCGGCAGTAGAGCAGGCGGAAAACATCGAAGCGGAGACTCTGGAAGCCGAGCGGGAACAGCTCAGACGGGAAGCGGCGGTTTATTCCTTGCCGGACTTCATCAAGAAGATCGAGCAGAGCAAGAGAGCTTCTTTCATCCCGACAGGCTTTAGCTCCCTTGACGATCTGTTAGACGGTGGGCTATATGCCGGGCTTTATGTGGTGGGGGCTATCAGCTCCTTAGGCAAGACAACATTCTGCTTGCAGATAGCCGACCAAATCGCCCAGAGCGGGCAGGATGTGCTTATATTCTCGCTGGAAATGGCACGGGACGAGCTTATAGCAAAGAGCGTGAGCCGCCTTACCTTGCTTGAGGATATGCGCCAGAACGGCAGTACAGCCCACGCAAAGACCACAAGGGGCATTATGACCGGCACACGGTATGCAGACTATAGCCAGACGGAAAAGAGCCTTATACAAGATTCTGTGACCGCCTACGGCAACTATGCAAAGAACATCTACATAACCGAGGGAATGGGCAATGTCGGGGTAGAAGATATTCGGGATAAGGTGCAAAAGCATATCAAGATCACCGGAAAAGCCCCCGTTGTCCTGATTGACTATCTCCAGATCATCGCCCCGGCGGATATGCGGGCAACCGACAAGCAGAACACAGATAAAGCCGTGCTGGAGTTGAAACGCCTAAGCCGGGACTATGGTATTCCTGTTATAGGCATTTCCAGCTTCAACCGAGATAACTATACCGCCCCTGTCAATCTGGCAAGCTTCAAAGAGAGCGGCGCAATCGAATATAGCTCTGATGTGCTGATCGGCTTACAGTATTCCGGCATGGACTACCAAGAGGGCGAAGCCGATAAAGCAAGAGAGAAGCGGCTTAGAGAGCTGATGAAGAGCGTTATAGCAGACGGGAAGAACGGCAAGCCGCAGAAAATCCAAGTAAAAATACTCAAGAACCGGAACGGAAGCAAGGGGGACACTCTCTTAGATTTCTACCCGATGTTCAACTACTTCACCGTGCCGAGCGGACAGGGGGGCAATAATGGAAGCTGGAGCAAATCAGAGGGTAACTACAGATAGCGGAATCGTGCTTGACTTTGCCGGTCTGTTTGGTGACAGTGCGGAGCAGAAAAGACCCTCTAAAACGCCCTCAGAGACGATTTTAGAGGGTGGGCAGTATAAAACCATTACCGAGCCTAAAAAGCCCGTAGAAACGCCGCCAGGGGGATTAGAAGGGCAACAAGCAAAAGGGCTATATCTGCAAGCCCAGCGAGAAGCCGCCGAGAAGCAAAGAACGCTTGATATTTTCCGGGAGTACCAAGAGAACATCAAGCGGAGCGGGCAACTGCAAACGGAGATATTAAAGGGCGTGAAAGCCGGTGAGAGCGTCTATAATCTCTTCTTAAAGGCAGTCAAGGCTATTTCCCTTATGACCTCAAACAGCCTGTTCTACAGCCAAATAGAAGCCGATACACGGGCGATATACGGCGAGGGACTACAGGATCAAGCCCCGCTCCAATGTGAGCTTGCAGAGGTGCAGAAGCGGCTTACAAGGCTGAAAGAAGCGCAGGCGGAAGAGCTGGAGCATGACAGCCGGGAGCGGATCGGCAGAGCCATACAAGCGCACGAAGCGAAAATAGCCCAGCTTCAAGGGAAGATAGACTGGGCGAACAACAGCATATAAAGCAAGAGCGGAGAGCCGTAACAGCTCCCCGCTTTTCTTATATTCTCCGAAGAGCGCACTTACTCACCACCCAGAGGGCGGGCAAGTGCTTCCCGGAAATTGGCACACAATTTCCCTGCTTGCTATGGTGTGAGACAGACAGGGGGCTTATTCCGTACCTTCTACATTCTCTAAGAAATAGTTCGGCTGGCAGTTCAGCAAGTCGCAAATTTGGGCGATATTTGCCCAGCTTATAGGCTTGTTTTCTCTAAGCTTCTGGATCGTGCTTTCTGCAAGAATTTTCTCTTTTCTCAGCCGGTTCGTGTTGTAGCCCTTATCCTTTAGAGCTTGCAGAACATCAATTTTATATACAAGCGGCATATTTCGGCTCCTTTCTGAGTTAGTGGGGGGCGGCTTATTTATAAGCCCTCTCCTACCACTTTACCATTATTATAGCTCAAAAAGTACACGAAATCGAGAGTAATATTGCACGAAAAACAGAGCATTTTCTTGTGCAACTTTGCACGAAAAAAAGTGTAAAAACCTATTGATATTACACGAATAAAGGTGTATACTATAGTCACAGTCAAGGGAAACAAAGCCCAGAGCGAAAGCGGACGAAGTACCGAAAGGGAACCAAGAACGCCACATAAGAGCGGGAACGGATAAGGGAGATTGAGACTGCGAAAGAGCATAGATGCTTAACGCCACCCGCCGCCGTGGACTTCGCCAAGAGACAGCAGAACGCCGCTTAGAAGCTCTGGAGCAGGCTACAGGAGCGCAGACAGCCGACCTATCAGAAGTCGGGGCTACCTTCTTACAGGCTATCAGAGCCGCCATAGAGAGCGGAGAATACTATATCAGCCGCCCATACAGCAAGACGGCGGAAACCGGGAAGCAGTTAGGCAGGCGGGAACGAACGGAAACGGTGCTTATAGCAAAGACCGCCTATAAGGTGTATGCCGAGTATACCGCCCACCCGCTGGCAAGGTTGGCGCTCTGGAGCGTGTTAGAGCAGATCGGCACGATAGAAGCACGGGAACGGGACAGCGCCCCGATGGTAGCAAGCTTTAAGGAATGCAAAGCCGGGGCTATTTACATCAAGAACGAGAAATTAGAGAGGAGATAACACATAATGAAAATCACAGAAGAACAGCTTCAGGAGCTTATTTTTGAGGAAGAACAGATAAAGGAGATAGCGCAGAAGCAGAGCGAACGGCTCGACTATGAAGCTTCTGTAGAGCTTATGGAGCGGGTAATGAATGCGTTCCCCATTCAACCGGAAGAGCGGGAAAAGGTATCCCGTTTGGATCGCATTATCTACGCCGTGAGGGGTGCTTATATTTTCGGGTATATGTCCGCTGTAGATACCCTTAATGACGCTATGAGGGCGTTTGTAGCCGATTTTATCGGGGGGGGGGTACACAGTAGCCCTAATTTCTTACAGGCTGATACAGAGCCTTGTAGAGCGTGAGAGGGGGCTTAGAGTATGACAGGGAAAGCCCACATTCAACAGCTCATTGCACCGGCTGAAGCTATGGAGCTGTTCAGGTATGCCGGTATTCAGGAGATGCACATAGCAAAAGACCTGCACGACTTCTACATGGCACAGAAAGGGAGACACAGCGACAGCCTATGGGATATGATGAGCCTGTTATCTTTCGTCTACGACACCGGGAGAGTACAGGGCATGAGAGAAGAAAGAGCCAAGCGAAAGGAGCGTTACAATGGGTAAAATTATCGATTTCGGAAAGCTCAAAAACGAGCAGGAACCGGCTTTAGCCGTGGAACGGACAGAGAGCTTTTACGGCACGGCAAGGGAGCTGAGCGACTTTATAGCCGCTCTCCCCATCAGCCGAGAAGAGAACGACAGGCTTATAGCCCTAATCATTCAGCAGGTGCAGGACGGAGAACAAGGCGCATTTGCTCAGGGCTTGCGGATCGGTAAAGAGTTTGCCGACTGGAAAGAGAACAAATAAAGAAAGACCCGCTCAAGAGTGACAAGCTCCGGAGCGGGTTTATTCTTATCTGGAAGCGGGTATAACCGCCAGATCACAGCCAAGAGCGGCGGCAACCTTTAAGAGAGTATCAAGCTGGGGCGTGGCTTTCTTGCTCTCCAGCCGGGCAATAACGGACTGCGTAAGGCAAGCGGCTTGCGCTAATTCCTTTTGCGTCATGCCCTGATTATGCCGCTGTTCAATCAGCAGATCAATGATATTAGCGCAGTTCTCAGGCACCGAGCGCACCCCCTACAGGAACGCTATCAATATAGCAACCGTCCGGGCAAAGGTCAACCTTATTGCTCCATACCTTGCCGCTGTCAATGTTCGGGTCAATGTCCCACGCTATGCAATGGGTATCATCCACATAGACCCGGCGGAAGTTCTCCAGCTTGATAAACGGCTCAAATACCGTGCCTTTCTTAAGGAGCGGGCGCATATCGTAAAGCCGCTTTTCGCCATTGTCAAAGCTGATTGTCAATGTGAAGTCGTTGTTTGGCACGACCCCGGTAATTCTCTTCTTACCGGCGGCGAAATATTCCGCCGTTTTGCGGTCAAAGCCTTTAGAGAGATAATATTCTACTGTGTTCGCCATGTTCTCACCTCCGGGAAGAGCCGCTTATTTCAGCGGCTCGATTGCGAATAGCTCTTGCTGTTCTCTTGCAAGCTCCCAGTTCTCCCGCAGCTCTTCTTGATGAAAAGCCGCCCAGCCCAAGAGCATTTTTAACTGTTTGGAAGGCATTGTTCCTTCCAAGACTTCCAGCTCCTCAATAGAAACGAGGATTTCAGACCCGCCATAGAATGCGTGAAAATGGGGCGGCATGTGATCTCTCCAATAGATACAAACCTTGATACCCCGGAACATTGAAATTGTCGGCATTTGCTCATCTCCTTTACTGTGATTACAGTATAGCATATTCGCTATTAAAAGTCAATAGCAAATTCGCTATTTTCAAAATATTTTTCCCGTTCCCGCTCTGATTATGCAATTCTGCAAAACTATGAAAAACTATGAAAAAGAGGTTGACAACCACCCACAAATATACTATAATAAGGACAATGGAAAAGGTGTATACACAATTACACATACACAATTACAGAAAGGGGCGGGGAGAGTGAACGAGCTTACCATAGCAGGCGGCGCAGAAATAGTAGAACAGCAGACAATTAACGCCGATCTATTCGCCCGCTGGACTTCCTATATAGACGCAAAGCCAAAGACCATAGAGACATACAGCAAGGCGATAAAGCAGTTCTTCTTGTATCTCTCAGAGAACGGAATCAGACAGCCGCAGAGAGAGGATATTATAGCCTATCGGGATCACCTCAAGCAGAGCCATAAACCGACCACGGTACAAAGCTATCTAATGGCGGTAAAGCTGTTCTTCCAATGGACAGCACAAGAACGAATATATCCGAATGTGGCGGAGCGGGTAAAGGGCGCAAAGCTGGACAGCGACCACAAGAAAGACTACCTCACACCGAAGCAGGTAACAAGGCTTCTGAACACAGTAGACCGCTCTACCCTTAAAGGCTTGAGAGATTATGCTATCCTTGCGCTGATGGTCACAAGCGGCTTGCGTGATATTGAGGTATCAAGAGCCAACATAGAGGATATGCGGACGGTGGCGGACTTCACAGCCCTTTACATTCAAGGCAAGGGGCACGAAGAAAAGACGGACTATGCGAAGCTTGCCGAGCCTGTAGAAGAAGCCGTGCGGGATTATCTGAAAGCACGGGGAGAAAAAGACGCTAAAGAGCCGCTATTCGGCTCCATTGCAAACAGGAACAGCGGCGGACGGATGACAACCAGAAGCATAAGCCGAATAGCAAAGGAACATTTGATAGCCGCAGGACTTGAAAGCGACCGGCTTACCGCTCACAGCCTGAGACACACGACCGCCACGCTTAACCTATTGAACGGCGGCACAGTAGAAGAAACACAACAGCTTCTGCGCCACACCAATATAAACACAACGCTTATTTACTCTCATGCGCTGGAGCGGGCAAAGAACAACAGTGAAGAGCGGGTAGCTAAAGCTATTTTCGGGTAAGCGTATATACAATTCATCATACACAAATACACAAGCAGAAAGGGGCTTGCACAATGGCTAATACAGCCTTTAACTATGAGATTGTCGAGCATATCGCCACACTGAGCGAAAACGGCAGTACAACGAAAGAACTTAACCGGGTAGCATATAACGGAAGCCCGGCAAAGTATGACTTGCGGAGCTGGAAGCGAGAGGGCGGGGAAGAGAAGCTTCTTAAGGGGCTTACCCTTACCGATGAAGAAGCAACAGCTCTTAAAGAAGCTCTGAACAGCAGAGCCGACATATAAGGGGGCGGAGTTATGGCAAAATGTATAGCGGTTATCAATCAGAAAGGCGGGGTAGGAAAGTCAACGACTGCCGAAAACCTCGCCGCCGGGCTTTCTATTAAAGGCTATAAAACGCTTGCAATTGACCTTGACGCACAAGCGAACCTTACATACACCGCAGGAGCAAAGACAACAGGAGCAACGGCTTTAGGCGTTCTTACCGGGGAAGTGAAAGCGGAAGATGCCATACAGCGCACAGCTTGCGGAGATGTGATAGCCGCCAATAAAGCACTCGCCGGGGCAGACGCTTTTATAGCGGACACCGGCAAGGAGTACAGGCTTAAAGAAGCTCTGGAGGGTATAAAGGGGCGGTATGATTATATCATCGTGGACACTCCCCCCGCTCTAGGTATTCTGGCCGTGAACGCCCTTACCGCTTGCGACAGCGTTATAATTCCCGCTCAAGCGGATATTTACAGCTTACAGGGGATAGAACAGCTTGCAGAAACTATGAAGCCTGTAAAGAAGTATTGCAACCCGGCTTTGAGGATAGAGGGCATTCTTCTTACACGGTATAGCCCCCGTTCTGTTCTTAGTCGAGAAGTGGCGGAGCTTGCAGAACAGCTTGCGGCTAAGCTTAACACTAAGCTTTTCAAAGCTACGATCCGGGAAGCAATCGCAGTAAAAGAAGCGCAGATTAGCCAGCAAAGCTTATACAGCTATGCGCCGAAAGCCAAAGTAACAGAGGACTATACTGCCCTCATTGATGAGCTTATAAGCTGATCTGCACGATCTTAGCGAGCAGACCGTTTGTACTCCCACAATGGGCAAACGGTGAACAACTAAGGCTTTCGCCTTAAACCAATCAAAGGAGAGGAGCTATCATCATGGCAAAGAAAAGCTTTAAGGATAATCCGGCTTTACAATTTATATCGTCAGCGGAAGAAGAGCGGGTAGAACCGGAGGGGGAAAAGCCAATCGGTAAAGCCCCGGACGGGTACAAAGTTAATCCGCTTTATGTAGAAACCAAAAGCCGCCGCTTACAGCTTGTTCTGCAACCCAGCTTATACGAGCGGGTAAAGAAGAGAGCGACAAACAGCGGGCTTTCCGTAAACGAATACATTCACCAAATTTTAGACGAAGCGACAAGAGAGGAGTAATAGACAATGGCGAATGAAGCGAGAGTGAAAGAGCTTGAAGAGCTTAAGGTTTATACCCTCACTGAAATTGAGCCAATCTTAGGCGTGACGCACAGAACGCTTTTAACCTATATCAAAGACGGAAGGCTTAAGGGCGTGAAGATCGGCGGAAAATGGAAGGTCAGCGGGGAAAACCTGAGGAAGTTTATCAATGGGGAAGGCTGATAGCGTTCTTCTTAAAGGCTTGATTATTTCAGCCGTCTTTACTGCCCATTGTCCGAAAATTACTATTAGCGGACAATAAAACTATGAAACCACAGACCACCTTTTAGCCGTTGCCTATATAGGAGTATGCGGCTATCAGCATACACAAATACACAACCGCTATTACACAACATCAGAGAGGGGGCTACCACTTGAAGCCACAGGAAATCAAAAAAGAATATGTGAGGTTACGGGCAGAGGGTAAAAGCTATAGCGTTATAGCTGAACAGCTCCACATCTCTAAATCAACCTGCACGAAATGGGAGCGGGAATTGTCCGCTCAGATAAACGAGCTGAAGCGAGCTGAGTTTCAGGAACTTTGCGAAAGCTACAGCATGACCAAAGAAGCCCGTATTAAGAAACTGGGGGACACTCTGGAGAAGATAGAGGACGCTATAGCCAAAGCAGACTTTAGCACAGTAGACCCGGCAAAGCTCTTAGATTTCAAGCTCAAATACACAGAAGCCCTAAAAGGCGAATACATCGGCACAAAGCCCGCTGTTGAGCTGGGGGCAAACATCAACGCACAAGACATTGTTACCGCTCTGGGCGATCTGCTTAACCGTGTTCGTTCCGGTGAAGTAACAGACGAACAGGCAAGCCGGGAAAGTGCCGTGCTGGCTAACCTCTTAAAGGCTTATGACACGGTAGAGGTGAAAGCTAAGCTTGACGAGCTGGAAGCGATTATAGGAGGTAGGCAATAATGGCGGATATAAAACGGCTCTTGAATAAGAAAGGCTGGACGGGTAAAGAGCTGGGTATTCTTGAGCTTACCAACATGGCTACCCTCTTCCGCCAGAGAATAAGCGGGAACCAAAACCCCACGCCCTTAGTGACTAAGGGGCAGTTTCAAAAAATGCTTAGTTCGATCACGGACAGCACACAGGGGAGAATCTACAACGGCTATATCTCTATCCACGAATGGCTTTCCCTGTTCTATAACATCGCCCTTACCAATGAACAGCAAGCACAGCTCCGCTTTAAGTCTCTCTCTTCCTATATCATCGAAGCGAGTATAGCAGAAGATACCTATAGCTATATTGAAAGCCTGCCGGTTATTATGACCGAAAAGCAGTACAACGAAGCAGTAGAAGCGGGGCGGCGGCAATGGCTGAAAGAAGAGGACGGTACACCCAGAGGGGACAGCGTTTTAGCTCTCATTTTCCGAGCGTTTGAGTATTACGCCGAAAAGCTGGAGAAAGAGCCGACCAAAGCGAACCCGCTAAAGCCTATAAGAAAGAAATATCTGTCCCAGACCGTGAAAAGCCCTCTTATTCTTTCCCGCTTCAATGAAGCCACGGAGAACGGCTATTATGTCTTAGAGGACGGGCGCAGAAGCGACCAAATGACCGATGAGGAATGGGAAGAAGCTGTAACCACTCCGAAAATGGGGCAGGCGTTAAAAGAAATGCACGAAGCCGAGCTGATCCAGCCGGGCTTTATGGGTATCACGGCAGAAGAAATAGCCGAACAACGGCTTATTGATAGAGCCAATATTATTTATAATGGCGGCACAAATTGGGATGCAGACAAGGCACAGGAAAAGAAGGACTATGAAGCCGGGCTTGCTATGCCCGCTAAGTTTGTGCTATACGATGAGCCACCCGCAGACCTCACAAAATGGGATTTTCTTTCTGACAGTTGCGCCGTCTACGAAGTCTATAGCTCTTCTCTGGGCGGGATGGCGGAAACGCCGGACGAATATATAGCCGAAGCAGAGGACTTTATAGCCGAGTTCAAGGAGCTTGTAGAGCTTTTGCTTAAGGACATTGACAGCAAATTCTTTAAGGGCAAGCCGGGGCTATCCGCTCTGCCTGTAGAGAAGTGGGAAACCACTGTATTTTACTGGGAACAGCTCTATGAAAAAGACTTTTACGGCTTTAGGGCAGAAACCGACCGAACCGACATTATATGGGACGGCAATTGGCGGGCGCAAATGAACGGTATAGCCATTCTCAAGCCTACCTCATTCAGCGAAAAGCGGCTTGACGAAAACGGCTACTATGTTCCGCCACAGATAAGAAAAACGCTGAAAGAGCACAGCCTGGAATCTTTCTTTTCGGATGCGGACGGATACGCCGACCGAGCGGACGAGATCGAAGAGGGGCGGGAAGCCCTGCTTGACAGCTACTATTTCATTATGGGCTACAATACCGCTATTGATATGATAGCGAGCTACTACGAAGTGCCGGAGCTGTCAGCATTCAAACTTAACCTTGAGGGGAGCACAACAAAAATAGACGCTCTCAATAGCATAGTCCCTATGCTTTATATGCGGATCAAAGACACTCAGTACGAAGATCAAGAGCTAAAGAAGCGAAAGCTTCAGGTGCTGAAAGACTTTTTCCCGCCGCTGGACTATAAGAGCCTTACTATCCCGCAAGAGAATATAGACCGGGTAAAACAGCTCTTTGAGGACTTCCAAGCCTTTAAGGGAGAGGAAAGCATATCTGATCTTATGTTCTACAGGAAAGCCCCGTCTGAGGACGAAGAAGGGGGCGGTGCGGATGAATAAAACCAAGCTTACAGCCTTACCGAATATTCAGCCGATAGCCCCATTCAGACCGGAAGAAAACAATTTCTACAATGTCCCGAATAGCACGGCGTCAAATCTCATTTTAGAGGTCATGGGAGCCGGGGACAGCATAGCGGACTTGCCAGCACGGAAGCGACAGATAAACCACAATACCGCTATAGAAGTGCTGGAGGACGGGCGCAAGCGGCAAATCTCCCTTGTAAACGAGAAAGCACAGGTCACTATAGAGCTTGCAGACATTGACAAGCTTGCAGGCAGTAATAAACCCGCTAAAAAGCTGTTTGTTCTTGCCCTGATAAAGGCAAACGAGCAAGCCATCTATAACGGTCAGCTCACGAAAGATTATATCAGCTTCCCGCTTCAGGAGCTTGTAGACATTGGCTTTTATAAGTCTCTCAGAAGCGCAAGGACGGGCTTTAATTCCGGCATGGACACGCTCACCAGTCTTAAGGTGAAAGGACAAATCCAGCAGACAAAGAAGCGGGAGAGTTCTATAGCGGCTCTTGAAGTTCTCTTTACCGGCGCAAGAATAGAAAAAGGACAGTGTACCGTTTTCTTTAATAACCGGATCAACTGGAGCTTCATAGCGCAGTATTTCACCATCTTACCCCGCTACTATTTCAAGCTCTCCAACCGTGCAAGCGATCTGCTTTATTATATTTTCTTCCTTGCAAGACAGCATACACGGGATATAGAGACGCAAGGCTACTTCACTATCAGCTTTCGGGCAATTCAGCACCGGCTACAGCTTCCCAGCGAGAAGGGGCTTAATAACCCGCTCCGGGACATCAGAGAGCCGATAGAGAACGCTATAGAGCAAATCGAGATAGAGCACAGCGGGCTATATCACAATATGGAGTTTGCGCTTCTGCCCGTCTATGACGATGCCGCACCGATAGCGGACTATCTGGACAACAGCTATCTCAAAGTTTCCCTTAGCGGAGCTTTTGCAACCACCTTTATAGCAATTAGCAAAGAGACGGCAAAGCAAATCGAGACAGCACAGAAGCGGCGGGATCGGATTGCGGAGAAAGCCATAGCGATTAACACCGCAAAGAAGCTTGAGGAAGGAGGCGGGGGAAAATGCGTAGAGTAGACAGGCTTTTACTCAAGATACAGGAAGCACAACGCCTTGACGAAATGCAGTTAGCCGTTGCCCTCATCGGCAAACGGACTGAAAGCGGAAAGTGGGAAGTGTATGCCGACCTATGGGACGGGAAATTCGGCGGCAAAACCGAGCGGCTTACAATGGAGTTTGATACTCTGGAAGAAGCTCAAAAGGCAGTAGCAGAGGTTGAAGCCGTACATACCCCGACGGGGAAGCGGATAAGCTCCGCTTCCGGCGCAGTCTGTATTATTGACGATATAGCATGGGCGGAATAAAGCTTAGGAGCGGGGGCTTGTGCTCTCGCTCCTCTTTGCTTTTGAAGAATAGCAAGCACAGCAAGTGTAGATACACATTGCGAATTAGCCCGATTTAGAGCGGGGGAATAGCAAGCAAATCCGGTGAGTACCCACACCGAAAATCAAGAGGGACATTTTACGGGGGAACAGCATTTTGTTTCTTACACCTTGCGCCCGCTCTATCTGTGGTATTTGCCTGTAAAAAGGAAGCTTGTCAACTCCGCTCGAAAGGGACATTCCACGGGGGAGAAGTGACATTCCACGGGGCGATGTGGACATTTTACGGGGGAAAGAGGACATTCCACGGGGAAGCGAAAATCTGAAAAGCCTTGCTATCACTGGCTTTTTCGGCTCTCCGAAAATCCCAATATATTATCAATAGATAATCAATTGATAATTAAGCCGCATTCGCCGCCGATGCCTACGGCGGCGGCTATGCTATAATATCTATGGGGAGCCTATAGAGAAGAACCCGCCGGGGGATTTCTTCTTACAGGCAGAAAGAGAGGACTAACGCAATGACAGATAGAGTAGCGGAATGTGTACACCCGGAAGCGGGAAACTGTAGGGGCTGTAATTGGAGCTATAAACCGCGCTTGTCTGATGGCGGGTGCAAGCTTCACTATGAGCGAGAAGCGGACGGCAGGGGGGGCTTAAAATCTCCGCCGCCACCTGAGACGGACAACGAAGCGGAGCGCCACGCAAACGAGCGCAAAATCAAAAGGGGAATATAACCCCAGAGAGGGAACCGAGAATGAACCGAGAAGAAGCAAGGCAATACATACAGGAAAGAGCCGCTGACCATCTCCAGCCGGACAATAGCCGGAAGGGCTTTATCTGTCCGATCTGCGGGAGCGGGAGCGGCAAAAACGGGAGGAATGAACCCGTCTCCGGCGTATATTGCCTCAAAGGGAGGCATGAACAGCCTGACGTTCCACTTTGCGGTACAGCTGGCAAAGGACGGCGTTCGGGTGAACGGCATCTGCCCCGGGCCCA
>ERZ857757.2210-NODE-2210-length-13165-cov-3.819603_pt1 | contig 13165 bp, 13 predicted proteins | sample MGYA00519764_ERZ857757 | MGnify/ENA primary metagenome ERZ857757 (study PRJEB31778, sample SAMEA3449359) | human gut metagenome | biome: human gut; feature: human-associated habitat; material: faeces | place: United Kingdom | collected 2010/2012 ... | reverse complement strand
GGTCTCCCGATCCCGCTCCCGCAACGCCCGAAGCAGCTCCATGCCGTCCCGCCCGGGCAGGTTGAGATCCAGCAGGATCAGGTCGTACTTCTCCGCCAGCAGCCAGTCCAGCGCGGAATCGCCGTCATAGCAGGCGTCTACCTCGTAGCCCTTTTGCTTCAAGCTTTTGGCCAGCGTGTCGCACAGCGCCCGCTCGTCCTCCACAATCAAAATCCGCATGCCGCGCCTCCTCTGCGTTCGTGTGATTACGTCCAGTATAGCATACCGGCATAAAATGTGCATAAAGTTTTCTGTTTTAACGTGGATTTTAACCCCCATATCGTATAATGCTCCTGCGAGAAAAAACGAAGGAGGGATTCCCCATGAATCTCATTTCATCGGCCGCGGGCAAGCGCGCCGCGAGGCTGGGCGTGCTGATACTGGGCGCGGCAATGCTGGCCTACGGTGCTTGGCGGGGCGAGGCCGCCACGGTGCTGTCCAAGGCCATCCGAATCTGTCTGGAGTGCGTGGGCATTGGATAAGAAGAAAGGAAATTCGAAAGTCCCGCCCGTTTCCGGCTTTCTCGCCCGGTTCCGGGGGCTTCTGCAGGCCTGCGCCGTACTGCTGACCAATCCGCACCTGCCCAATCTATTGAAGGGGCAAATTTACAGGGGAAAGGGCAAGACCGTCTGCGTGCCGGGTCTTAACTGCTACTCCTGTCCCGCCGCCACGGGGGCGTGTCCCATTGGGGCGATTCAGTCTGTGATCGGCTCATCCAAGTTCAAGTTTTCCTACTATGTAACCGGCACGCTGATCCTGCTGGGCGTATTGCTTGGGCGCGTTGTGTGCGGTTTCCTGTGCCCCTTCGGGTGGTTTCAGGAGCTGATTCACAAGATTCCGCTGCCCAGAAAGAAGCCGTCTACCAAGAGGCTCAAGCCCCTGACCTATCTCAAGTACCTGATTCTGCTGCTGACGGTGACGCTGCCGCTGATCTTCACCAACGAAGTGGGGATGGGCAACCCCTTCTTCTGCAAATACCTGTGTCCCCAGGGCGTGCTGGAGGGCGCGATCCCGCTGTCCCTGGCCAGCGAAAGCGTCCGAAGCGCGCTGGGCAGCCTGTTTACATGGAAGAGCATGGTACTGGGCGCGGTGGTCCTTCTGAGCCTGCTGTTCTACCGCCCGTTCTGCAAGTGGCTGTGCCCGCTGGGCGCGTTCTACGCGCTGTTCAACCGGGTATCGCTGACGGGCATGCAGGTGGACGAACACAAATGCGTTCACTGCGGCCGATGCGAGAAGGCCTGCAAGATGGACGTGGACGTAACGAAGACCCCCGATCATCCCGAGTGCATCCGCTGCGGCATGTGCGTCAAGGCCTGCCCCACGGGCGCGGTCAGCTTCCGCTGCGGGCTGGGGCGCGGGGCGAAGAAAGCAGAGAATCCAGCCGGCGGAAACGCCGCGGAGATAAAAACGCAAGACTGAAAAAGTCGACCAACAAGAACGGAGGATATTTTCAATGAAAATGATGAAGAACTGGATCGCGCTGCTGCTGGCGCTGTGCATGATGGCTGCCCTGGGCGTTGCTTCCGCCTGCTGCACCGAACCGACCGGCATGGAGGAGCCCCAGACCATGGAGGAAACCTGCGCCTGCATGATGGATGGCAAGGGTGTGGACGGCTGCGAATGCATGGATGGCATGTGCGGGGACAAGTGCGCCTGCGGCGAAGGCTGCAAGTGCGCCGAAAAGCGGCTGGATATGCTGGCTGCCGAGATGAACGCCCTGTTTGAAAAGAATATGGAGCTGTGGAACAAGCTCTTTAGCATGATGAGCAAGCAGCCCGATATGAGCATGACCTATGCCGATTATCTGATGGAGCAGCTGGAGGCTGCGCGCGAAAAGTTCACCCAGGACGAGTACAAGCTGCTGCAGCAGGATATCGAAACCATCCGCAGGCTGGATGAGGAAATGAGCAAGCTGCAGGAAAAGATGATGCCCGGCGATACCATGACGATGGATCCCAGCATGCAGGACGGCATGACGGTGGACGGCAGCATGGCCATGATGGAGGACGATACGGCCCCCAAGTTCCCCGCCTTTGAGGGCATGGATCTGGATGGCAACGCTGTGACCAGCGAGCTGTTCAAGGACAATTCCGTTACGGTCATCAACTTCTGGTTCTCCGGCTGCGCGCCCTGCATCGGTGAGCTGGGCGAACTGAACACCCTCAACGAGACCCTCAAGCTGCGCGGCGGCGCGGTGATCGGCGTCAACACGGACACCCTCGGCGGCGATAAGCGCATGATCAACGAAGCCAAAAAGCTGCTGGAAAAGAAGGGCGCTGCCTACCAGAACATCTACTTCCCCGAGGACAGCGAGGCCGGCATGCTTGCCTACAGCATCATGGCCTTCCCCACCACCGTGGTGGTGGACCGCAACGGCCGCCTGGTAGGCGAGCCGATTCTGGGCAGCATCAACAATGAAGCGCAGATGAAGGCGCTGCAGGCGCTGATTGACGAGGTGGTGGCCAAGGATATGATGACGCTGGATAAAGACATGATGATGAAGCCAGACGGCAACTAATCGGCAAAGCGGCGCAGACAACATCCCGTGCGTAAGTACTTCACAGTTTGTTCAGCTTCCCTTACGTTTTTGTGAAAGGAAAACTGCACCATAAAGCCTGCGTTTTTTCAACTGTGAAATCAAAATTAAAGGCCTGATCGCCTGCATTATAAGCAGACCGTCAGGCCTTTTACATTATGTTGTTTTAAACAAAATCTGGCACTTGACAAAGCGCCAAATGACGTTTATACTATGTATAAACAGCGAGAAGGAGGTGCTTCCATGCAAGTGCAGTTAAAACCCTGGGGGAACAGTCAGGGAATCCGATTTTCAAAGGAATTTCTGAAAAACGCCGGTTTTCAGCCCAACGATATGCTGACTGCGGAAATCTCAGATGGAAAAATTATTCTGAGCCGCGGCTTCCGACATCGCAGCCTGAAAGAACGCGCGGCAGAATACGGCGGAAAGCTGAATCTTTCGGGAGAAATTGACTGGGGCGAGCCTATGGGGGACGAGGTGTGGTAATGCTAAGCATCCAACAGGGCGATATGCTGAAAATCAGCGGTCTGCCTTATCCCATGATTGTGGTCAGCAATGATTTTTTCAACCAGGAGGGAAAGATCATCGCGTGCCCCATTGTACGCAATGCAGCAGAAGGTCCTTTGCATATCAGGCTCAAAGATTCTTCTGCCGAAGGCTACGTGCTCTGTAAACAACTGAAATATATCGATCTTGCAACCAGACGGTTTTCCAAGCTGCCCGCAACACACCACTTCGACATTATCGATATTTCAGACGCCATCATGGGCATTTTCGACTATCAGTGCTTATAATCCGCCCGGCTTCAGGCTCGGCCACACCTCGTCAATGTATCGTTGACGGGGTTCTTTCTTTTTCTGCTCCTGTCTGGCATTCCATGCGCGCATCTTCAAAAATCCCGGCATGTCCATGCGGTCGATTTCGTCCATGCGCCAGCCGGATTCCAAGAGCGAGTTGTAAGTGGAATAAATAAATTCAGGCAGCGTCAGAACAGTGGAATCTCTTTCGCTTCCGCCGTTTTCGGCGGACTCTCCGGTTCCTTCGTGATTGATAAAAGCGGTGATTTTTTTTCGGTCAGCGCCTCTGCGTCGATTGCGTATTCCGGCAGGGCGGCATTGTATTTTGCCGCAAGCTGTACGACGTTCGTCCACCACTGTTCGATTTTCTCGACATAGGCGGGGACGTTGCGGACACATTCATTTCCGGAGGCGCGCAGACTCGGAATCATGATAAACGCTACGGCGAACAGAAGTCCCACTACGATGACGGCGCTCAAGGTCAGACAGATCAGTCGCTTCAGCCGCGCGCCCTTCCACGCCGCAGCCTGTCCCATTGCGCTTCCAGCGGCCGCAGGAGGGTATTCATTAAGAAAGCCATCCCGCCGCCAAGCAGGAACGGAAAAAAACAGCGTTCCGATTCTTCCGACAACGCTGACTACACTGCCGAAGTTCATCAGCGCCCACGCAAGCAGGATAAGCAGCGCCAGCGAGCAAAAGACATAGCGAAGGTCGCTTCGGTCGAGCCGGAATGTCTTCGGCTCTGCGGAAGTATCGCGCTGCTCCGACTGATGCTCGCTCTGTGTTTTCTATTACATTTTTTCTTCTCAGTTCTGCCGCCTGCGGCGTCTCTGGAAAAACTTAACTGCCTCAACCACGAGAATCACCAGCACGGCCAGGCACAGCGCGACGCCGTATTCGGCAGCGCCCACCGGCGTGAAGCCAAAGGCGTTGGCCAGGAACGGAACCTCCAGAACGGCGGTTGTGAGGATAAGCGAACCGATCATTGCCGCCCATAAAACCGGGTTCTGCCCGTGCAGACTGAACACGGAATTGCGCTGTGAGCGAAGATTGAAGGAATGGAAAATCTCGCACATGGACATCGTGAGAAACGCCATGGTCATGCCATGCTCCGACACGCCCGCGGGAAGCGAGAAAACGCCCGTTTCAAAGAAATTGCCCATCCAATAGGAAAGTATCGTCAGCGCCGTGACGAGGATTCCCTGATAGATAATGTCGCCCAGCAGCCCGCCGGCAAAAATTCCTTCTCTGGAATTTCGGGGCGGCCGGTTCATGACGTCCGGCTCCGCCTTTTCCATGCCCAGCGCCAGCGCCGGGAAGCAGTCGGTCACGAGGTTGATGAACAGCAGATGAACCGGGTTCAGCAGCGTGAAGCCCATGAGCGTGGCACAGAATACGCCCAGCACCTCGCTCATGTTGGAGGCCAGCAGGAACTGGATGGCCTTTCGGATGTTGTCGTATATGCGCCGTCCCTCGCCCACAGCCACGACGATTGTGGCAAAATTATCGTCCGCCAGCACCATGTCCGCCACGTTTTTCGTCACGTCCGTTCCCGTGATGCCCATGCCGATGCCGATATCGGCCGATTTAATGGAGGGCGCGTCGTTCACGCCGTCGCCTGTCATCGCGGTAACGGCTCCGCGAGCCTTCCACGCCTGGACGATTCGCGTTTTATGCTCCGGCTGAACGCGGGCGTACACGCCGTATTCCGTGACCCTCTCGCGGAGCTGCTCATCCGAAAACCTGTCCAGCTCGGCGCCGGTAACAGCCTGGGATTCGTCGGTGATGATTCCCAGCTCCTTGGCAATCGCCACCGCTGTATCCCTATGATCGCCGGTAATCATGACCGCGCGGATTCCCGCGCCGCGACATTCCGCAATCGCGGCCTTGACCTCCGGGCGGATGGGGTCGATCATGCCGGTCAGCCCCAGAAACACCAGATCCCTCTCCAGATATTCCGGCGCGTTGTTTTCGGGCTTTTCCGCCCAGTCCCGCTTTGCGACGGCGAGGACGCGCAGCGCCCTGTCCGCCATGGCCTTGTTGCTGTTCAGGATTTCCCGCCGCTTCGCGTCCGTCATGGGCAGGATTTTTCCGCTTTCAAAATAGTGCGTGCAGCGGGAAAGCAGCGCGTCCGGCGCGCCCTTTGTGTATTGAACAAAGCCCTCGCCGCTCTTGTGAACGGTGGACATCATCTTTCGGGCGGAGTCAAAGGGCGCTTCGTCAATGCGAGGGGACTTTTTCTCGAGGTCCCGCTTTTTCGCGCCGACGGAGCAGGCGAAATTCACCAGTGCGCACTCGGTCGGCTCGCCCTCGGCCTGATCCTCATCGTTCAGCACCGCGTCGGAGCACAGCGCCATCGCCGACGCGACGGAAAGCGTCTCGCCGATGTGCTCCACGACGGTCATTTTGTTCTGCGTCAGCGTGCCCGTTTTGTCGGAGCAGATCACCTGCGTGCAGCCGAGCGTCTCGACGGCGGTCAGGCGGCGAATGACGGCGTTTTCCCGGGACATTTTCGTCACGCCGATGGAAAGCACCACCGTAACCACCGTCGCCAGTCCCTCCGGAATGGCCGCAACCGCCAGAGAAACCGCCACCATGAAGGTCTTCAGCACGACCTCCAGCGCGTGACCGCTTGCGGTCAGTTCGCCCCGCGCCATAAAGAGATTAAAGGCAAAGATGAACACGCAGATGCCCAGCACCATCTTGGACAGCAGTCTGCCCAGCTCGTCCAGCTTCCGCTGCAGGGGCGTCTGCTCGTCCTTTGTATTTGAAAGCACGCCGGCGATCTTGCCCATTTCGGTGTTCATTCCCGTGGCGGTGATTACGGCCTTTCCGCGTCCGTAGACAACGGTGGAGCCCATGTAGCACATGTTCTTTCGATCGCCGAGCGGAACATCCGCCTGCTTCTGCGCCGCACCCAGCACGTCGAGCATTTTGTTGACCGGCACGGACTCGCCGGTCAGCGCCGCTTCCTCGATTTTCAGCGAGGCGCTTTCGATGATGCGGCCGTCCGCCGGCACGGCGTCGCCGGCCTCCAGCAGAACGACGTCGCCGGGCACCAGTTCGTCGGAGTGCAGCACGGCCATTTTGCCGTCGCGCAGAACCTTGCAGGTCGCGGCGGTCATGGTCTGCAGCGCCTCAATCGCCGCCTCGGCCTTGCTCTCCTGAAGCACGCCCAGCACGGCGTTGAGCAGCACCACCGCCAGAATGATGATCGTCTCCGCCCATTCGCTTTCGCCCGCAATCGCCCCGGTCAGGGCGCTGACTCCGGCCGCGGCCAGCAGGATGAGCAGCATCGGATCCTTCAGCTGCGTCAAAAAGCGCTTCCAAAAGCCCGGCTTTTCAGCCTCCTTCAGCTTGTTGGGGCCATATTGCGCCAGGCGCTCCGCCGCCCTTTCAGACGACAGACCTGCCGATTCTGCGTTCAGTTCGTTCAGCGTTTCATCAACGGACAGTTTATAATAATCCTTCATCAACATACCTCTTTTTCCACAGCAGGGGCGTTTCTGACGATTTCGGCATGGACAACCTGATGCTCTCTGATTTCTTTGATCTGCACTGACAAACTCCCCAATTGCAGGCAGAGATTGGTCGCGCCGTCGTTCGGAATTCCCTTGAGGTGATCGAATACCAGACCCGTGATGGTGTTGACATTCTGCATTTCAAAATCAACACCCACCGCCTTTTCGATCGCCTCCAGCTCGATATTGCCAGTGATTTCCCACGTATTATCGTCGATCTGCCGGATGCTCGGCTCCTCAGTTTTCGAATCTGCAGGATTTTCACGGATTTCGCCGACAAGCTCTTCGATCAGATCGCTCAGCGTCACGATGCCGGTCATGCCGCCGTATTCGTCAAGAACGACGGCGAACGCATTGTGCGACTGCTTCATATTGCGGAACAGAACGTCCGCCTTGATCGTCTCCGGCACGAAGTACGCCGGCTCCACTGCCAATTTCAGAATGTTTTCCCGGCTTCTGTCCTTCTGCCGCAAATAGACCTTGGCGTTGAGAATGCCGATCACCTGGTCGGGAGAGCCATCGCAGACAGGATACCGGGAAAACCCGCTGCCGCAGATGACTTCTTCCCACATATCGTCCGTATCCTCCATCCAGAGGATGACGAGATCGGTGCGATGGGTCAGAATTTCCCCGGCGGACAGATCGTCAAACTCAAACACGTTTTGAATAAAGTCCTGTTCTTCCTTATCGATGGCGCCGGTTTCGCCGCCGGTCTCAACCATCATGCGGATGTCCTCCTCGCAGATGCGTTCGTCCTCCTCGTTGGGATCAATGCCGAGCAGTCTGAGAACGGCGTTCGTTGAAATAGAAAGCAGCCACACGATCGGCTTGAACAGCACGGAAATCCCGCTGACCACGCCGGACACTCCCAGCGCCAGCGCCTCGGACTTTTTCATGGCGATTCGTTTGGGCACCAGCTCGCCGAAAATCAGCGTAAAGTAGGAAAGAATCAGCGTGATAAAAATGACGGACAGTGTATCCAGCACGCTGCGCGACAACGGTACGCCCAGGCCGATCAGCCAGTCCACCAGCGGGTCGGAAAAACCGTCCGCCGCAAACGCGCTGCCCAGAAAGCCGGACAGCGTAATGGCGATCTGAATGGTTGACAGAAACTTTGCCGGTTCCTTCGTTAGATTCCGCAGCCGTTTGGCCTTCCTGTTTCCCTGCTCGGCCAGGCGGTCAATTTTTCCTTCGTTGACGGAGAGCACAGCCAGCTCCGCGCTGGCAAACACGGCGTTCAATGCGATCAGAACAATTTGAATCAGCAGCAGTCCAACAATTGAATGACTCATACAACAGATACTCCTCTTCAATATCAAAATTCTCAATATGCAGCGTCCATCAATGAATCCTGAACGCTATTCCAGGTATCTGTTTGAGAATATGCGGATGCGGCTTTTTCTACTGTCCGGGTCCGTATTCATATCTGATTCCTTTCTGCTTTATTTACGCTTGATGCGCGCGCTGATTGATTTTGAACAAGCCGTCCCGGCTTCCGGCAAGGAACAGCGTATCCTCGATCTGAAAAACATAGTCCGGTCGGATGTCGTTCAGCACGCGCCCGTCGTTTTCTATCGCGATGATATTCAGCCCGAAGCGCCTGCGCAGGTTCACATCGGCGACGCTCTTTCCCACGAACTGCTCCGGAAGCTGTATCTTGGAGATGTTGATCTGCTCGCTGAGCTGAATGATATCCAGCTTTCTGGTCGTTTCCAGCCGGCTGGCCAGTCGAACGGCCATATCCCGCTCCGGGTAGACGACCTCCGCGCCGAGCTTTTCCAGAATCAGGCCGTGCTCCGCGCTGGTGGCCTTTGCAATGACCTTGGGAATTCCCAGCGCGACCAGATGCAGCGTGGTCAGAATGGAGGTATCCATCTGCTCGCCGATGCAGACCACCGCGACGTCGCAGTTCTGGATTCCCGACGCTTCCAGCGTCTTTTTGTCCAGACTCTTTACAACATACGCGTTTTCTGTCAGCTCCCGCATCTCTCTGACCTTATCCTCGCTGCTGTCCAGAACGATCAGCTCCGCGCCGGATTCTGCCAGATCCCTTGCTAACGCCTGACCGAAGCGGCCAAGCCCGACAATGCCATACGTTATTTTACTGCCGCTTTTCTTGTCAAACATGTTTTTTCCTCCGTTACCCAATCGAGAGATTTCCTTCCGGATAGCTGATGCGCTCGCCCCTTGAAAAATACCAGAGCGACGCGACCGTCAAAGGCCCCAGCCTGCCGATGTACATAATCAGAATGGACAGGAGCTTTGCGCCGACCCCCAGGCTCGGCGTAATCCCTGTGGAAAGTCCCACTGTGCCGAAGGCGCTGGTCACCTCAAAGAGCGCGTCCATGAGCGGCACCTGCGGCTCCATCAGCGCCATGGCCCATGTGCCGAGCACAACCACCGACATTGCCAGCAGCGTAATGACGGCGGCCTTTCGAAAGGCGTCCCTGGGAATGGCGTTGTGAAAGGCCTTCTCGGATTGATTGGTCGCCGCCGCCTTCATGCCCTGTATCAAAGCCAAAAAGGTGCTGGTTTTGATGCCGCCGCCGGTAGAGCCGGGGGACGCGCCGATGAACATCAAGGCCGTCAGCGCCAGGAGCCCGGCGTTCGAGAAGGTTTTCAGCGGATAGGTGGAAAAGCCGGCGGTTCTGGCAGAAACGCTGTGAAAGAGCGCGCCAAGCCATGAAATATCCTCCGTCGCCTTGAGCAGCAGCGTTCCCGCAAGAATCAGCGCACCGCTGACCGACAGCACGACCTTCGCGTGCATGGAGTACTTCCTCCACTTCAGTTTATGCTGTACCATTTCCCGAATCACGAGAAAACCGATCCCTCCGAAGAAAACCAGTCCGCAGGTGGTCAGGTTCAGCATGACGCTATTCTGATACGGTATCAGGTTTTGAAAATTTCCCAATATATCAAAGCCGGAATTGTTGAACGCCGCCACCGAATGGAACAGGCTGATTCCCATCGCCCGAAGCGGCGGATAATCCTGTACAAAGACAAAAAAGCTCAGGATCGCCCCGGCCAGCTCAAAAATCAGCGTCGTCCGCAGCACGCTGCGTATAAACCGGACAGCGCCCCGGTTGGAATCCAGATTGGAGGCCTCCTGGATCAGGCGCCGGCTTTTCAGGTCGAGCTTTTTCCCCATGGCCAGCATAATTCCCGCGCCGATGGACGTGATGCCCAGCCCGCCGATCTGTATCAGCAGCGCAAGAATCACCTGTCCAAAGGACGTGAAGGTGTCTCCCGCGTCCACGGCGATCAGCCCGGTCACGCAGACGGCGCTCGTGGACGTATAGAGCGCATCGATGTATTTCAGCTCTGCGCCGTCCCGCACGCTGCACGGCAGCATCAGCAGCGCGGAGCCCAGAAGAATCGTGGCGGCAAAGCCCAGCGAAATCAGTCTCGCCGGCGACTGCACCCGAAAGAACCGTTTCATTCCGCGCTGTCTCCATTCATGCGGTAGCCCACGCCGAGCTCGTTGGCAATGCACCAGGGCTGCCCCGGCTTCACGCCGAATTTTCTGCGAATGTTCGCCATGTTCACCTGAAGCTTTTTGACGCTTCCCTCGTCGGCATAGCCCCATATTTCCCGGATAATCGCCGAATAGGTCATCATCTTTCCGCAATGCTCGGAGAGAAAGGCCACTATATTGTATTCCGTCTGGGAAAGGCCGACCTCCCGCCCGTGAACAAACACCCGCCTTGCGTCGTAATCGATCAGCAGCGTCTGCGTTCGGAATGTGCCGCCGGGGAGCTTGCCGCTGTCGGCCCGGTGCTGATAATTCCGCAGAACCATGCGGATGCGCGCCAGCAGCTCCGCCGAGCTGAAGGGCTTTGTCACATAGTCGTTTGCGCCTGCGTCCAGCGCCAGAACCTTGTCCTCGTCGTCGTTTCGCGCGGACAGCACGATGATCGGGGACAGTGAATCCTTTCGGACAAATTCCAGCATTCGCATTCCGTCCATGTCGGGAAGGCCGAGATCGAGGATGGTCACATCCGGCAGATGGGACGCAAACAGCGTCTTTGCCAGTCCGCAGGTATCGGCGGGAATCACCTGATAACCGGCGGATTCCAGCATCGTCGTCATGATGGAGCGGATGCTGCCGTCGTCCTCTACCAGCAGTATTTTGTACTTATTGTTCGTCATCGCCGGTTTTCTCCCTTCTGACCGTAAAGCGGAATACCGCGCCGCCGTTTTTTCGGTTTTCGGCAGTGATCGTCCCTCCATGCGCCTTGACGATGGTATAGCACACCGAAAGGCCAATGCCCGCGTAGCGCTGCGTTCCGTGCGCCATATCCTGCTGCCCCTCGTAGCAACCCGAAAAGAGCGTCTTCAGCTTGTCTTCCTCAATGCCGCATCCGTCGTCCATCACTTCAAATACGACCTGATCCTCCGTTGTAAAGACGTTAAGGGCGAGGGTGGTCATGCCCTTTGCGTGACAGACGGCGTTTTCCAGCAGATTGAGGATGACCTGCTCGATCAGTATCGAGTCCACGGAAATGACCACAATGTCCTCCGGCACCGTCACATCGACATTCTGGTTCGGATATCGCTGCGAGAATTTCGCAACGGATGAATCGATCAGCTCGTCCAGTATCGTCGGCGTTTTGCTGATCCTCATCGTTTCATTCTCAATCCGCGTGACGGACAGAAGGTTTTCCACCATGCGGATGAGCCACTCGGAGTCCTTCTGAATATTCAGCAGCATCGCATCCTTTTGCGCCTCCGTCAGCGTATTTTTTCCTCGCGAAGAACGGAGGTCGCGCTGTAAATGGAGGTCAGCGGCGTGCGCAGGTCGTGAGAAACAGCGCGCAGCAGATTCGCCCGCATCCTTTCCCGTTCGCTTTCCAGCTTCGCCGTTTCATACGTCTTGATTTTCGTCGTCAGCATCCCGGTAATGACGGCAACCGCCAGCATAATCACTGCCGAAATGACATTGATGGGCGTTATAAAGTCAAATGAAAAGAAGGGATATGTAAAAGCAAAATTGATGGCAAACATGCCGATAACAGCAGACAGGATACCGTAAAGGTACCCTTCTGTCAGAAGGGATATGATAAAGACGGCAAAGACAAAAGCCGTCGTAATATGCTCCGTCACATCCAGCCGCTGGAAGATCATGCTCAACGCGCAGGCAGCGGCCAAAGTCAGCAAGGCAATCGCTGTATTTCTGATAATGTTTTTCACCATTCCCGCGTTCGCCTCCTATTATTGGATTCATTATAGCAGATCTACGGCAAAAAAACAGTAAAGGATCGCCCTGAACGAAAAGAAAAAGGCACAATACAATGATGATTTTATCTTGCTTATATCGCCTTGCTGCGCTGCGCTTTTTTTGAAGTGAGGCACGTGCTTTGGGGGTACACTTTAGTCCTCTATTCGGGGTTTGAACTTTTCTTTGTCCACAAATAGGGATGCAAGCAGCCTCCCACTCCATTTTACAAGATGCAAACTACTTCAATGCTCTAATCTACAGCTGCCACGTCCGCAGATACTGTAGCCTCCATCTTTATAGCGTGGTTATGAATAAACTCATCTGCTTTGTGCAGAATACGCTCCTTATGCCGATATACGGTAGAGCGTGAGTATTGATAATAGGGGCTTTCTGGCATGGCAATAATCTGTCCTACCATACTTATAGAGTTCGGAATCAATGGGGAGATAAGATGGAACCGCTGTAAGCAAGCCGCCAATTATACCATTTTTTACACTCGCCATTGGGTGGGAATTATCGGCTATTCCATTCAAACAGCCATCAGGTTTCATATCGTTTTCGATAATAGTACCGACTAATTCGCCAAGAAAGCAGATTCCAGCTGCAGTAATTGACACAGCTGCTACGCCTGCAAGACCTGCTGTTGCAAGGCCAAATGCAAGCAGGTGCCCTGCAGCTGCTCCAGCTGCCCCACTGATTCCCGAATGAATAAGCTTACCTCCTATATTATAAGAACGCAACTCAGCAATGAAATCTGGCAAAGGATCTTCACAAGGAACCGAAGGGAGTGAGATATTGTTTTGCTCAAATATATAGGGAACATATCCTCCTCCGCCATAAAGTGATGCACAAACAACATTGCCGATACCCATAGCTGCAAACTGAAAAACTTCAGAACTTCCATTTTCATCGCAGTTAACTATCGGGTTATTTAGACAATAAGCGAAAAGCGAGTTCTTAACAAAATTATCCGCATTAACAAACCGTCCCCAGCTCGGATTATAATACCTGCTCCGCAGATAGTACAGCCCCGTCTCCACATCGTACACGTAGC
>ERZ857757.2209-NODE-2209-length-13173-cov-3.177314_pt1 | contig 13173 bp, 10 predicted proteins | sample MGYA00519764_ERZ857757 | MGnify/ENA primary metagenome ERZ857757 (study PRJEB31778, sample SAMEA3449359) | human gut metagenome | biome: human gut; feature: human-associated habitat; material: faeces | place: United Kingdom | collected 2010/2012 ... | reverse complement strand
AAGCCTGTGTTTGTTACCGATTACCCCAAAGAGATCAAGGCATTCTATATGCGCATGAACGAGGACGGCAAGACGGTTGCCGCCGCCGATATGCTGGTGCCCGGCATTGGCGAGCTGATCGGCGGTTCCCAGCGTGAGGAGCGCCTGGATGTGCTGCTGGCCCGCCTGGATGAACTGGGCCTGAAGCGCGAAGATTATGACTGGTACCTGGACCTGCGCCGTTTTGTCAGCGTAAAGCATGCCGGTTACGGCCTGGGCTTTGAGCGCCTGCTGATGTATGTCACCGGCATCCCCAACATCCGTGACGTCATTGCCTTCCCGCGCACCTGCGGCGGTTTTTAATGGGGGCGGTCAGCAAACCGCTGATCCAATGGTTTGAACTGAATCGAAGGCTCCTGCCTTTCCGGCAGGAGCCTTCGGCATATCATATCTGGGTCAGCGAGATCATGCTCCAGCAGACCCGCGTCTCGGCGGCGCTGCCCTATTACGAGCGTTTTGTGGCCGAACTGCCGGACCCCGCCGCCCTTGCCGCCTGCGACCCGGACAAGCTGCGCAAGCTGTGGCAGGGGCTGGGGTATTACAGCCGGGTGGCCAACATGCAAAAGGCGGCGCAGATCGTCTGCCGGCAGTACGGCGGCCAGCTTCCCGCAGATTATGCCGCCCTGCGCGCTCTGCCCGGCATTGGGGATTACACGGCGGGGGCTATTGCCTCCATTGCATTTGGCATCCCAGCCCCGGCGGTGGACGGCAACGTGCTGCGGGTATTTGCCCGGCTGGATAATAGCTCTGCCGATATTACCAAACCTGCCGCCAAGCGCGAGTTCACAGCCCGTGTGCTGGAAGAAATGCCCAAGGAACGCCCCGGCCCTTATAACGAGGCGCTGATGGAACTGGGGGCGCTGGTCTGCCTGCCCAACGGTGCGCCAAAGTGCGAGGTCTGCCCGCTGGCTGCTCAGTGCAAGGGCCGCGCTGCAGGCCGGGCCGAACAGCTGCCGGTCAAAACGGCTAAGCCGGAAAAAACGCTGGTGCCGGTCACGGCCGCGTTGATCACCGGGCCGCAGGGCGTGCTTTTGCAGCGCCGCCCGTCCAAAGGGCTACTGGCCGGGCTGTGGCAGCCCCTTGCCTTTGAGGGTACCGCCATGGCCCAACCGGAACTGGACGCCGCGTTGCGCGCCATTGGCCTTTGTGTGCAGTGGCAGGCCCCGCTGCAAAGCACCCGCCATGTGTTCACCCATCGCATCTGGCAGATCAGCGGGTTTTGCGGCACAGCCGCAGGCCCGGCGCCGGAGGGCTGCGTCTGGGCCAGCCGCGCGGAGCTGAACGGGGAATACGCGGTGCCAAGCGCATTTGCGGGCATTATGCGCCAGTGGCAGCCGGAATAAAAAGCAAGCAGTGGCAGGTGAAGAAATTTTCCGGAGACCATGCTGCGGAGAATGGTGCGGTATCATCTTGATACCTGAACCTTTTTGTGTGAAAAATTTACAAGGGAAAGATTGTATTCACCCGGTTAATCGGGTATAATATTTTACAGACCCATCCCTTTTAGAATACGCGGAGGAAAAGTATTATGATGAAGAAATCCACTTTTGGCGCCATTCTGGCGTTTTTGTTTGCTGCTGCCGGTGCCCTGACTGCCGCTGCGCTCTACCTGCGCCGCCGCGAAAAGGAACTGGACGAATACGAGCGCCTGCTGTACAGCGATGACGGCGACGATTATGACGATGACGACGAATATCTGCCCATCGACAATGAACCGACAGAAGCCGCCGAAGAAAAGGCTGCTGACGATGCTGAATAAGCCGGAACAGCCAGCAGAAAAGTGAAAATGGCCGGGCTTCGGCCCGGCTGTTCGTGTTTCTTGCAATCAGTAGTGATACTTATTAAATGATAAAAAGGGCTCAGATAAACCATAAGGCGCTGCTGAAAATAAGAAAAATGACGGCAGTGACTATAAAATCAGACTGAATTTCGATTTTTCTGCTGTGCCAAGGAAAGGGAACGCCATGAAAAAGCTCTTGCTGTGGCTGGTTATGGTGGTGGTTATGCTGGCGGTGCTGCTGGGCGGCGCCGGGTACGCCATGTACGCTATGACGGGCGATGACAAACTTCCCACGCAGCACCCCACTTTGGGCGATACGGAACTGGAACCGATCGGCTATGACTGGAGTGTGCCGGTGCTGGGCAATGTGCTGAACCGCACGTTTGAACAGCCCAGCACCCTGACGGTGCAAAAGCTGGGCGAAATGACGGAAGCTGCCCCGGAGCTGGTTTTGCCGGACTGGGCGCAGCGCACGACCCTTACGCTGAAAGATTCGGCCGGCAGCGTTGTGGTGCAGGGGGATGCCGCTGCTTTTGCGATGTATGCTTACCCCAAAAATGGCAGCTATGAGCTGACCCTGACCGCTTACCGCAACACGGCGGACCCCGGCGATGCCACCGGCTGGTACCGGTACTGTGCATCTTATACCATGAACATCCAGCCCAAGGCGGTGCTCAGCAGTGAGCGCGTCAGCCAGGGCGGCGTGGCGGCACTGGTCATCACCGGCATTCTGGATGGCAGCGAGCCGACCGTGGAAACCGACCTGGGGGATGTATGGTTCCGCCCGGTGACCGGTGGGTATATGGGCTATATCCCGGTAACCTATAATGCCGAGGGCGGCCCCCATACCCTGACCGTGACCTGCGGCAGCCTGACCCAGGAGCTGACCCTGAGCGTGATGCAGAGCGAGGCCAAAACCGTGGATGTGGCCGCAGAGGCAGACATACCGGGCGCAGCAACGGAATATAAAGATGCGATCTGGCCCCTTTACACACAGGGCAGCAGCGAAAAGCTGTGGCAGGGCAATTTTGCCTCGCCAGTGCCCAGTGCGATTCTGGCGGATTACGGCGCGCGGCTGCGCACCGATGGAACCATTACCGGCCGGGCAACTGGCATCAATTATAGCGCCGCAGCGGGTACCGCCGTTACGGCACCGCAGGCGGGTACTGTGGTGTACGCCGGAACGCTGGCGCTGACCGGCGGCACTGTGGTGATTGACCATGGCTGCGGGGTTAAGAGCTATCTGTTTGGGCTGGATGCCGTAAAGGCGCAGCGTGGGCAGAGCCTTGCCCGCGGCGAAGAACTGGGCACCACCAGTGAGGGGCATACTCTGATCTGGGAGCTGCGCATTGGCAGCAAGTCCGTTGACCCTGCTGCCGCCCTGACGGGCAGCAGCGGGCTTTTGTACCGCGAAACAATGTAACAAAATAGAGTTAGAGCAACGATAAATCGCAAATGTTGGTGGAGAAAGCGATGGACGAAGAGAAGGTAACACAGACTGCGATGGAGCCGGCGCAGCAGCCAAAGCCCAAAGCCAGGGGCGGGCAGCGCACGCAGGGCAAAACCGCTCCAGGCACGGGGCGAGGCAGGATGGCCAAACCCCATGCCAGCAATAGCAATACTGCGCACCGCAAAACGGGCACGCAAAAACAAAAAAGCGAACCCCAAAATACAAAATCCCCGCAAGAACCAAAAACGCGGGCGGAACAAGCCGAGCAGACCGAAGCTGCCGCCCCGGAACAGGTGGCAGCCAAGCCCAAAGCGCCGCGCAGCGGGCAGGCAGGCGGCAAACGCCGCCGCAAAAAGGCTGCCCCCAAGCCGGAAGCAAAACCGCAGCAATATGCTGAGCCCCGGCCGGAACCCCCGGAAGCGCCGGAAAAACCGCAAACGCCGGAACCTGCCGCTGTGGCCGAACCGGCTGAAGCAGCTGCCGCGCCGGAAATGCCGGAAAAGGCGGTGCAGGAACCCAAAGCCGCGCAGCTGCCCCAGGCCACGGAGCCGCCGGAGCCGGAGGATGACGAACCGGAACTGACCCCGGAACAGCGCGCTGCAGCAGAGCGGCGCAAGGCGGAGATCACCCGAACGGTCCAGGTTTCGATTGAACAGATCGAGGATGCCGAAGCAGAACAGGCGGAGAAAGAGGCAGATACGCCGGAATCGACTGACAGCAAAGTGGGCCGCGCCGTGCGGCTGCTGATCGGCTGGCTGCTGCTGGTGGTGCTGCTGGCGGGTATGATCGCCGCAGGCGGCATATACTGGCTGTACAAAAAAGCCACGCCGGATATGATTCCTGCCGTTACGGTAACAGTGGCGGGCCAGCAGCTGGACCCCGTGGCGTACCATTGGCAGGTGCCGGTGGCAGGCAACCACCTTAAGCGTACCTATGCCGAGACACTTTCCAGCACTCCCACAGCGCTGGAATCTGATTTTGGCGGCGGCACCATGACGCTGCGGGTGACCCCGGCGGACTGCAGCGCCGAAGTGACCGTTAAGGACGAGAACAAGCAGGAAGTGTTCAGCGGCAGCGCCCAGGAATTTGCCGCCTACCGCTTTACCACGCCCGGCAGCTACACCGCCAAGCTGGTGGTCAGCAGCGGCGAGGGTTACCAGAGCGAACCGACAGTTTCGGGCCACCAGACCTATGAGTTCACATTTGATGTAACAATTAAGGCTACCGTGCGGCTGAATACCCAGGCTGTTACGCCGGGTGGCGTTGTGGCCGTAAAGGTAACGGGCCAGCAGACGGATACCAAGCCAAGCCTGACGGCAGAACTGCCGGATACCGGCTTCCGTGCCAGCGCGACCGGCGATGGCTGGGTGGCTTACCTGGCGGTCCCGCTGGAAACCGAGCCTGGCAGCTATACCATCAAGGTCACCGTGGACGGCGAGGTGCAGGAGCTTACCCTGAACGTGAGCAAGAGCGCCGCATCTTTTCGGGATTATACTTCCAAGTCCAGGCTGGTCACACCGTATGTCGGCGCGGATGATACCCCGCAGGAGGTGCTGAACCTGCTGGATACGGCATCGGATACCATCTACTGGGCGGACACTGGGTTTGCTTCGCCGTTCAGCGATAAGGTGGAGGTCACCCTGCCGTATGGCCTGACCGAATATGTCAACCGTACCCAGACCGAGCGCAAGAACAACACCGGTACCGGCCGCACCAGCATCAATGTGGTGCTTTCCGGCAGGTGCGACCTGATTGCCCCGGCGGGCGGCAGGGTACTGCTGGCGGAAAAATTGCCCAATGTGGGCAATACGCTGGTGATCGAGCACGGCGCGGGCGTAAAGACTATTTACTATGGCCTGCGCAGGCTGACGGTAGAAAAAGGGGCAATCGTGGCCCAGGGCGATGCCCTTGGCACCACCGACAAAGCTACCGTGGTGGAAGTGCGCGTGGGCAAAACCCCCGTGGAGCCGCTGCGTATCCTGCGCGGTCAGTGCGATGCCCTGCGCAGCTATTAAAGCGGAGCATAACTGATAAATAGAAAAATTCCCCTGTCTGTATTCTTTGTGATGCAGGCGGGGGAACTTTTTTGCGGCAGGCGTTTTTGATGTTCTGACGGAACCATGCCGCCCACCCCGGCATAACATGGAACAAACGGCCAGATACAACACCGGGGGGAAGCATTATGGCGGCAGCATGTAATTTGACTTTTTGTGTGGTTGGGCGGGATGCCCGCCAACTGGCGGCGGCGCGGGCGCTGCAGAACAGCGGCTATACCGTGCTGGGGGCAGAGGGGGCCGGGCAGGCGGATTACATCCTGCTGCCTATGCCGATGGATGCCGAGGCGGCGGACCTTGCCCGCATCCTGCGCGCCGCCCGCCCCGGTACGCTGGCCCTTGGCGGGCGCATCAGCGAACCGGTGCGCAAAGCGGCGCAGGCCGCCGGGGTGGAGTTGGTGGATTACTTTTTGCGGCCGGAGCTGGCCTGCCTGAACGCAGTACCCACTGCGGAAGGGTGCCTGGCCCTGCTGATGCAGCTGCGCCAGCGCACGATATGGGAAAGTGAGTTCCTAGTGTTGGGGTATGGGCGCATTGGGCGGGCGGTGGCCCGGCGGCTGCAGGCATTGGGCGGGCAGGTGACCATTGCCGCCCGCGCGCCGGAACAGCGGGCCGCAGCGCGCTGCGCGGGGCTGCATGCCGCACCGCTGACCGCGTTGGAACAGCTTCTGCCGCACTTTGATGCGGTCATCAACACCATACCGGCCCGGGTGCTGGGGGCGGCCCAGCTGCGCTGCCTGCCCAGGGGGGCGCTGATCCTGGACCTTGCCAGCCGCCCCGGCGGAACGGATTTTGCCGCCGCGCGGGAACTGGGCCTGCGTGCGGAACATGCCTTGAGCCTGCCCGCCCGCTGTGCGCCCGAAACCGCCGGTGCGCTGGTGGCGCATACCGTGGAAGTGATTTTACAGGAGCGTGCCGCCACGGCCCGCAGCGAAAGGGGAGTGAGCTGATGAATTCCAGCCTGGAACCGCCGCGCACGGTGGTGTTTGCCCTGTGCGGCAGCTTTTGCACATTTGAAACGGTTCTGCCGCAAATCATCCGCCTGCGCGCCTGCGGGTGGGAAGTACTGCCGATGCTGAGCTATGCGGCGTCGGCGCTGGATACCCGCTTTGGCCACGCGGCAGATTGGAAGCAGCGCCTGGAGGAAGCCACCGGCCACCGCCCGCTGGAGGATCTGCGGGAAGCGGAACCTCTTGGCCCCAAGCATATGGCACAGGCACTTGTCATTGCTCCCTGTACCGGCACAACGATGGCGCTGCTGGCGGCGGGCATCAGCGCAACGCCGGTCACGCTGGCGGCCAAAAGCATGCTGCGCGGCGGCAGGCCGGTGGTGATCGGGGTATCCACCAACGATGGGCTTTCCGGCAGCGTGGGAGCGCTGGCGGCGCTGCTGCAGCGCAAAAATTATTATTTCATTCCCTTTGGCCAGGACGACAGCTACAAAAAGCCCTGCAGCCTGAAAGCGGATTTTACCCAGCTGCCGGATACGCTGGAAGCCGCTCTGCGCGGGGTGCAGCTGCAGCCGATTTTGCTGTAAAACCCGTGGAACAGAGCTGTTTTGTGCGGGTGCGGCATATGATAGAAAAGGGCGCTTTGGTGTGGGAACAAAGAGGGGCGGTGCGGCAATGGAATATATCGAAGTAACAGGCGGGAACCCGCTGCGGGGGAGCATCCGCCCGGCAGCGGCCAAAAACAGTGTGCTGCCCCTTTTGGCGGCAACGCTGCTGTGTGCGCAGCCCTGCACCCTGCGCCGGGTGCCCCTGCTGCGGGATGTGCAGACCAGTTTGGATCTGCTGCGGGCTGTGGGCAGTGGGGCGGCCTGGGCCGGGCAGGACCTTGTCACCCAGCCAGCCCGGCAGATCAGCGGGCGGGTGCCCACGGCGTTGGCGGGGGCTATGCGGGGGTCGGTGTTTTACCTGGCACCGCTGTTGACCCGCGCGGGCTGGGCAGAGCTGCCGCTGCCCGGCGGGTGCAGACTGGGGCCGCGGCCCATTGATATCCACCTGGCCGGGCTGACGGCCATGGGGGCACAGGTGTGCGCGGCGGCAGAGTGCGTGGCGCTGCGCCGCCACGGAGTTTTGCGTGGTACGGATTTTGCTCTGCGCCTGCCCAGCGTGGGAGCAACCCTGACCCTGATGCTGGCGGCTTGCTGTGCGGCGGGCGTTACCACCCTGCGCGGTGCGGCGTGCGAGCCGGAAATTGCGGATACCGCCGCTTTTTTGAACGCCTGCGGGGCAAAGATCACGGGGGCGGGTACGCCGGTGGTCTGCATCCGAGGTACCGGCGGCGAGCTGTTGGACGGCTGTGTGCATACCGTGTTGCCGGACCGCATTGCCGCAGCGACTTATGCGGCAGCCGCCGCCATTGCAGGCGGGCGGGTGACGGTAACGCAGTGCAGTCCGGTGTGGCTGGCGGCGTTTCTGGACTTTTTGCAGGGCAGCGGCTGCGAGGTTGCCCGCGGGGAAAATGAGTTTAGCATCACGCGGGATCAGGATACAAAGCTGCGCGGCGGTCAGGAACTTGTAGCGGCTGCTTACCCTGGCCTTGCCACAGATACTGCCCCGCTGGCTGCAGCGGTGCTGCTGGGGGCGGAGGGAGCATCCCGCATTTATGACGGCCTGTTCCAAAACCGCTTTGCCTGTGCGCAGGGCTTTGCCGCCCTGGGGGCTGATGCCCGCAGCGAGGGACGGCTGCTGTACCTTGGCGGCAGCGCAAAATTGCATGGTGCCACTGTGACTGCACCAGACCTGCGGGGCGGGGCAGCACTGGTGCTGGCGGGCCTTGGTGTGGGGGACGGGAGCTGCGTGCGGGTGCTGGATGCCGGACATATCCGGCGCGGCTATGCCGACCTGGCGGAGGATCTGCGCCGCCTGGGGGCCGACTGCCGGGCAGGCCGTACCGGGACAGAAGCTGGCAGACAGACGAAAAAACTGTAAAAATATTGTCATAATTCACCAAAGCCCCGCAAAACCGGCGGGGCTTTTTGTGATACAAATAAATGCGAGCATCTATTTTTTGGCTTTTTAGCGTGTGGGTATTGAAATTATTCGCAAAATTTGTTATCCTTATAAACAGTTATATGCGATATCTTAGGAAGAGCTGGCTGCACCGCAACGCGCGTAAGCAAAGTTTGGGGTGTGGGGCGGCGCTTCCTTTATGGGGGTCAGTGTGTCCGCTGGCGGAAATCCGGCCCTGTTGCATTTGCAATTTTATATTCTTTAGGGGGATACACTTATGGCGTTCGTTCTCGATGAAGAGATGCAGAATGTAACCAACATTAAGGTTATCGGTGTTGGCGGCGGCGGCGGCAATGCTGTGAACCGCATGGTTGAAGCTGGCCTGAATGGCGTTGAATTTGTAGCAATGAATACCGACCAGCAGGCACTGGTCAACTCCAAGGCTACCCAGAAGGTTCAGCTTGGCGCAAAGCTGACCAAGGGCCGCGGCGCTGGTGCTGACCCGGAGGTCGGCCAGCGTGCAGCGGAGGAAAGCAAGGATGAGATCGCCAATGCACTGAAAGGTGCCCAGATGGTGTTCATCACCGCTGGCATGGGCGGCGGCACCGGCACCGGCGCTGCACCGGTCGTGGCCGAAACGGCCCATGACCTGGGCATCCTGACTGTCGGTATTGTCACCAAGCCCTTTGCCTTTGAGGGCAAGCGCAAGATGAGCATGGCCGAACAGGGTATTGCCAACCTGATGATGCATGTAGACAGCCTGATCGTGATCCCGAACGAGCGGCTGAAGCTCATCAGCCAGGAAAAGATCACCCTGATGAACGCTTTTGAAGCAGCCGATAACGTGCTGCGCCAGGGCGTTGAGAGCATCTCCAGCCTGATCAATGTTCCCGCTTTCATCAACCTCGACTTTGCTGACGTCCGTTCCATCATGAAGGATGCCGGCTTTGCCCACATGGGCGTTGGCGTTGCCAAGGGTGCAGGCAAGGCAGAAAACGCTGCCAAGGCTGCAATCTCCAGCCCGCTGCTGGAAACCAGCATTGCCGGTGCACGCGGCGTTATCATCAACATTACCTCCAGCCCGGATATCGGCCTGGACGATGTTGAGACTGCTGCTTCCATGATCACCCAGAGCGCACATCCCGATGCGAACATCATTTGGGGTACTGCGTTTGACGAGCGCCTGCAGGATGAGATGAGCATTACCGTTGTGGCTACCGGCTTTGAAAGCACGCCTGGCGTGGACGAGCCCATCCAGGCTGTTGTGAACGCCCAGCGCGCTGCCGCAGGCGCTGCACCTGCTGCTGCCCCGGCTGCACCGCGCCCGGCCGCTGCACCTGCCCCGGCTCCCGCCCCGGCCCCGGCCCCGGCCGCTGATCCGGTTATCCCCAACCCGGTATTCAGCAATGTGTTCAACCCCAATGTTGACACCCCGGTTTCCACCGCCCCCGCTGCCAAGGAAGATGACAGCAGCGAAGATGACGGTGATTACTTCAACGATCTGCTCAGCATCCTGAACAAGCGTTCCTGATCGCTGCGCGTTCTCTATCCTTTGCGGCTGCGGACAGGCATGCCCGCATAAAAAACAAAACGGCCCGCTGACCAGTTTAGGAGGAAAGCTATGCCCAGCAGCCAAACCTTATCAGCCCTGCAGGAAAAAGGGTTCCGAACCACGTTCCGGGGCTTTGATAAAAATGATGTGCTGGCTTACCTCAATGCACTGGACAACGAAAACCGGCAGCACAGTGCAGAGCAGGAAGAGCAGATTGCCCAGCTGCAGGCCCAGCTGGATAAAATGCGCTCTGAACAGTCTGCTGCACGTGCCTGTGTGGAAAAGCTGCAAAGCGATCTTTCAGCCGCTAACCAGCGCGCCGAAGCTGCGGAAAAATCGGCTGCCGAGGTGGTCGCCCGTGCCAAATCGGTAGAAGAGCGCGCCACGGCAAACCTGAGCCGCAATAAAGAAAATCAGCAGGCTGTGGTGGAATGGCAGTTCCGTTGCCGCGATCTGCAAAAACAGATCGACGAGTACGAAAAGCAGATTGCTGAATACGAGGCGATGATCCCCAAAGGCGGTATGCCTGCCCCCAAGCAGGAACCGGCCCCCGCACCTCAGCCTGCCCCGCAGGAAAAGCCGGAGCCGGCCCCGGAACCGAAGTCACCCCAGGCTGATGTGACCGAGGAAGCCCGCATTGAGGCCCGTCAGATTTTGATGGAAGCCCGCCTGAAAGCCGATGCGGCCGAAGAACGCCTGAAACAGCAGGCTGAAGAGCAGCAGGGCCGCATGACAGAGCATGCCCGCGATTTGGCCGCAAGCCTTGCCATGCTGCGTGAGCGTGTGACCCGCGTGGATGAACGCCTGAGCGCCGCCACTGCGGATCTGGATGATGCCACCACGGCAATTTATCAGGCACTGGATGCAACCGGTGCAGATTTTGAAGCCTTTGGTGCGGAGCTGCGCCACTTTGGAGAGAACACCGCAAAGGAAAATTGTCCCGCTGCCCAGGCAAAGGTGCGCCATAATAAGTCTGCTCAGCCAGCTGCCAAACGGGTGCGCCCTGTGCGCAGCCAGCCGCAGGTGCAGGCCAATAATGCAAACACCCACCGCCTGCGCCGCGCAGGTGATACCCGCCGCAGTGTGAGCCAGGACCTGAATGCCGAGCTGGAACGTTTGAATCAGCCGGCGGCCGCAAGAAAGTAAATACATAACCCGGCAGCCCGCGGAGCCTTGGTTTCGCGGGCTGCTTTTGTATTTGACTTGCAAAGTGTGGAAGTGCCGGATGCCCGCAGTGTTGTGTGACTGCGTGGAGTGTAACTGTTCCCCCCCTGTGAAATAAGCCGCATAAGGGTTGTACAAGAGCAGGACAACACGAACAAAATAAATACTTTGTATAAAATAATTTTATATAAACAAATTGTATAAACAAATAAAGGGCGAAAGGAGGCCCCCGATGGGAAAAATTCAGTTCCCGAACCTTCGCGCACTCCCGGCCGGTCCACGCTGGCTGGCGTATGGCGTGCTGCTGCTGTGTGCCATTCTGGTGGGCGGTGTGATCACAGCCTATGGCGGCATGCTGCTGGTGGTGCTGATGTGGGCTGTCTGCATGGGCGGGCTGTGCCTGCTGCTGCACTTTACCTGGCAGACGGTGTTCCCCGGTCAGAGGGCAGCACAGGATAAAACGTTCCTGCGCAGTTGGCTGGCTGGCTCCGCTGTGGGCGTTGCGGTCATCGCTGCACTGGTGTGCTACCGCCAAACGGTGTACAGTGATGACGCGATCAACTATTTTGCCAAGCAGACACTGCTGTTCGGCAGCTTTGGTCAAAGCGGATTTTACGGCATTCATGTGCTGCTGGAAAGCCTGTTGACGGCGGACTATAAGATGTTCATGAATCTCTTTATCAGTGTGCCGTATCTCTTTACCGGGCGCAGCATCAATGCGTTTATGGTGTGCTATGCCATCACCTGCTTTGTGCCCATGTGGTTTGCGCTGCTGATGGGCGCAAAATATCTGGCCCAGCAGTTGCCCGCTTGCCATACGGCGCTGTATTACCCGCTGTGTATGGCGGTTATGGTGCTGTGGCCCATGTTTTTGTGGCCTGCCACCCACGGCATGCCGGATGCCTTTGGCCTGACTTTTGCCGCAGTGATCGCCCTGCTGTGCGCGGATTACCGGTTTGAAACGCTGCCCTGGCCGCGGCTGTTGGCGATTTTTGCTGCAACGTTTGCCCTGATCCTGACCCGGCGCTGGTACATGTTCTGGATCTTGGCGTTTTATGCTGTGTATGTGCTGGCGGTGCTGGTGGGGGCGGTGCGCCGCAAAACGCTGGGGAGTACCCTCAAACATATGCTGCTGTTCGGCGTGCCCAGCGCTGTGATCATCGTGGGGGCGCTGCTGCCCACCTTCAAAACCATCCTGACAACCGACTACGCCGATATTTACGGCGCTTACTACGGCGGCGGCTTTGGCAACAACTGCCTGGGCCAGCTGCGCACCCAGGGACTGATCTGGCTGGTGCTCTGCGCGGCAGGCTTGGTGTGGCTGCTGTATTGCCGCAGCACCCGTGCACAGGCTATTGTAGCCGCCGCGGCCAGCCTGGGGGCGATGGTGCTGTTTACCCGTACCCAGTCCCTGGGCGACCACCAGAGCCTGATCCTTGCGCCTTTTTACCTGTTGATGCTGTTTGGCCTGTGCGCCAAACTGACCCAGCAAAAGGCAAAGCCCTGGCTGCGCAATGCTGCGGCGGGTGTTCTGGCCGTATTTTTGGTGGTCAACTTCGGCAACGCCCTGCGTCTGCCCGGTAAAAACGTGCGGACCCTGGCCCTGAGCAGCGAAAGCCTGGACCTGACCCGCCGCACCGACCTGGCCCAAATGCGCGCCGTGACAGATTTTGTGCTGGAGCATTGCACCGAGGACCAGACCGTTTATATCAATATGGATTCCAATGGTTACAGCGGCACTACCTTTGCCTACAGTGACCCGGCCCACCCCCAGCTGCAAACGATGATCCTGTGGGAGAGCAGTGTGCCCTCCACCCATGGCTTCCCCACGGGAATCTGGACGTCAGAATATGTGATGGTGACCGATCGTGTGGATGAGGGCGGCATTGTCGGCCCCATCAACGCAGCGCTGCGCACCCAAAGCCCTGCTGCCGTCCATTATGAATATGTGACCGAGTTCCCGCTGGACGGCATTACCCTGTATTGCTACCGCCGCACAGCCCGGCCGAATGCAGAGGAAGCCGATTACTTCAAGCAGATGTTTGCCGAATACGACGCCCGCTGGCCGGAAATCTTCAGCCAGAGAATTGACGAATATATGCAAAGCGTGCAGTAAGCAATAAGGGCAATACCGCATAATTCTAAGTGCTGATACGGCGAGCGAGGTGCGGCAGATG
>ERZ857757.2208-NODE-2208-length-13190-cov-4.603578_pt1 | contig 13190 bp, 13 predicted proteins | sample MGYA00519764_ERZ857757 | MGnify/ENA primary metagenome ERZ857757 (study PRJEB31778, sample SAMEA3449359) | human gut metagenome | biome: human gut; feature: human-associated habitat; material: faeces | place: United Kingdom | collected 2010/2012 ... | reverse complement strand
AAAGTACTCGCACTGGTACTGGCTGTCATCATGGTTTGCACCATGGCTATGGCTGCTGGTGATAATGTCAATACCAACAACCAAACTCCTGTAGTTGTCATCTCTTCTGGCGCTACCGCTACCGATCCCGCTACTATCGTTCTGGATCCCGCAAAGGTTACTGATTTTACCAAGACCTATGTTTTGGCCGTTCCCTCTGAATATTTCGACAATGTTCGTGGCGTTCTTGGCCTGAATTCTTCCCCCAAGAAGAACAAGGAACTCTTCACTGTTGAAGGTCTGAAGGGCGCTTGGGATGAGACTGAAACCATCTACTGTGTAACTATCCCCGTAGCGGATAAGCCTCTTGACAAGGTTGCTGACTTCACCATCGGCTCTTTTGTTATCAAGGCCAATGCTAACAACTATGTAGAGTTTATTGCTAAGGATGGCAAATTGGTTGTCAACAAAGTTGTTGTTGGTGGCTTGGTTTCTGAAAAGGCTGGCGTTACTGCTAAAACTCTGGACGCTGCTTATGACATTGGTTTCACTGCCGCTACTACTTTTACTGGTGCTGATGGCTGGTATTACACCGAAAATGCTCTCAAGGCTGATGTTACTGGCCTGCTGAGCCTGTCTGTTCCCGCTAAGACCTACTTCAAGTTCACCAACAACGCCGATTCTGCTACCCCTACTCTCAAGACCAAGGGCAATATGCAGACTTCCGCTACCATTAAGGGCGCTACTGTTACCGCTGGTACTCTGACCCTTACTGTTCCCGGCAACAAGGATACCATCATCTATGGTATGGACAAAGACGGTAAGCTGTTTGCTAATCCCACCACTCTGGTTGTTACCGCTGACGAGAATGGTATTGAGACTGGCGCTTGGACTGCTACCGGCACTTCTATCATGAACGTTGCTACTTTTGCTAAGACTGAAGCTAACGTTTCTGGTGCTTCCACTACCCCCGGCACCACCACCAACCCCGGCACCGGCGCTAACGATGTAGTTGGCGTAGCTGCTGCTCTGGCTGTTGTTGCTCTGGTTTCCGGCGCTGCCATCTCCCTGAAGAAATAAGTTAAGCTACCGCTTGCTTAATTCTCATTGAGACAACAAAACACCCCCCGGTTTCTCCAGCCGGGGGGCTTTCTTTTGGCTCTATTACAATTTACCCATGCACCGCGCGCAGCAGCCATAGCCCCGCAAACCACACCGGTTGATGGCACAAATACAGTGCCAGCGTGTGCCGTCCCAGCCGGGCCATCCCCGGGGAGCGGCTTTGCCGCAGGCGGTCAATATACGGCGGCGTGAGCAGCCACTGGCCCAGCCCGCACCCGGCCCAGAACAGCCCACCCCACGGCAGCAGCGGAAAGTAATCCGCCGAGAGCAGCCGACGGCACGGCAGCCCCAGCCACAGCAGCCACTCACGGTCCCACAGGGCCGCCGGCAGGGGCATCCCGGCAAAATAGCCCTGCTCCAGCCGGTAGGTGAGGGCAAACAGCAGTCCCCCGCCCACCATCGCCGCCCAGGGCGGCAGATGCATCTGCGCAAGCGGACGGTGCAGCGCACACCACAGCAGCAGGCACAGCGCCAGCAGGTGCAGGATACCGAAGCGGATGGGGCACGCCGGGCTCACAATGCCGCTGACGAGGCGGATCCCCCCGGCAAAAAGAGCGCACCACAGCCCCCGCCGCATGTTGTTGCGGCTTAGGTGGGTGCACATCCCGCACAGCAGAATAAACAGCCCAGGCACCACCGCACGCAGCGGCCGTATGGCATCCCCCAGCAGCCACAGACGGGGCGCAGCCGCCGGAAAAAACAGGGTGATATCGTATAGTAAATGGTAAATGAGCACCAGCAGGATGAGTGCTCCCCGCAGCTCATCGATGCGTGCAATGCGGCCATGGCCCTCCAAACGCAACACCTCTAAAAATGATGATATGCGGATAGTATGGGCAGTTTTGGCCAAAAGAAAGCCCCCCGGCTGGAGAAACCGGGGGGTATTTGGTTTATCTCTTAGGAGATTTAAGCAGTCGTGGGACTAACTTATTTCTTCAGGGAGATGGCAGCGCCGGAAACCAGGGCAACAACAGCCAGGGCAGCAGCTACGCCAACAACATCGTTAGCGCCGGTGCCGGGGTTGGTGGTGGTGCCGGGGTTGGTGGTAGAGCCAGAAACGGTGGTCTCAGTCTTAGCAACAGCGACCATGGACTTCAGAGTATTGCCAGAAACAGTCCATACACCAGACTCGATGCCGTTCTTATCAGCGGTAACAACCAGCTTAGCGGGGTTAGCATACAGCTTACCATCTTTATCAAAAGCGTACAGGATAGTGTCCTTATCGCCAGCGATGTTCATGGTGAGAGTACCAGCGGTAACGGTAGCGCCGAGGTAAGAAGCAGTGGCATTGTTGTCCTCAGAAATCTTGGGAGTAACAACGGTATTCAGAGTATACTTGAAATAGGTCTTGGCAGGAACGGTCAGGGTCATGTTAGCAGTAACAGCAACCTTGTCCAGACCTTCAGCAGTGTAGTACCAACCATTGTTAGCCGCATTGAACTCGGTAGCAGCCTTGAAACCAATATCATAGGCAGCATCGAGAGTGTTAGCAGTAACTTCGGTGGTAGCAGCATTCAGGCCACCCTTAACAACTTTCTTAACAACCAGTTTACCTTCCTTAGCAGCAAACTCTACATAGTTATTGCCATCAGCCTTGATTACGAAGGCACCAACAGTAAGGTCAGCAACTTTATCAAGAGCTTTGTCAGCTACGGGGATGGTTACGCAATATACATTGCCTTCAGTATCCCAAACACCTTTCAAACCCTCTACGGTGAACAGTTCCTTGTTGGTCTTGCTGGAAGCAGTCAGACCGAGAACAGTCTTAACTTCAGTGAAGTATTCAGCAGGAACCTGCAGAACATAAGTCTTGGTAAAATCAGTAACAGTATCAGGATCCAGCTCGATGGTAGCGGGATCAGTGGCGGTGGCGCCAGAAGCGATAACAACGATAGGGGTCTTGTCATTCTTATTGACATTATCATCGGCGAAAGCCATAGTGCAGAGCATCATGACAGCCAGTACCAGTGCGAGTACTTTTTTCATTGTGATTTCCTCCTATAATTAAGCGAAAGGCCGCAAACCCGCTTAATCAAGGGCTTTTCGAGCCCCTTTCCTACACCACCCACCCCCAAATTTGTGTGTAAAAAGTGGTGTAAATGGGGTGGTCTTTTGGCTTGGGATAAGTCCATCTCACCACCCATGAAAACCACAAATCACAATGTTTTTACTCTATTTTTCACCCAGTATTGCTCAAATCTGTCCAACTATTATATAATATGGTAAATACTGGTGTTGCCGAATTGTAATATTTACACTTAATTACAAAAATAGCCCCCGGAAAATGCTCCGGGGGTGGTGTATGGATGGTGTAAGCATCAATCTGGGCGATATGCCGTCACCATCGCTATGGCATACCCGCCATCGTGGCTCAGGGAAAGCGCCAGCTGCCAGCCCTCGGCCAGCTTTTCCGCCTCGCCGCTCAGGGCAAAATACGGCGCGCCGGTCTCTCCATAGGCCACCGCCGCCTCCGGCATGGCCCAGCCGCTCAGCCCCACACCCATCGCCTTGCCAAAGGCCTCCTTGGCCGCCCACAGCGCTGCCGCAGTTTCGGCAGGGCACGCCTTGCGGCGGATGTACTCCTGCTCCTCCGGCGAAAAACACCGCGCCATAAAGCCCGGCCGCTTCATGCTTTTCTCTATCCGCTCCACCGCCACAATATCCACACCGTTCTGCATTCTCATTCTAGGCCCTCCCTCGCTCGTTTTCCTTTATGATACCACAAAACTCCCCCTTGCAAAAGCCCCTTTGCCGTGGTAAAATAGATGCGTAAAAATGCCGTGAACCGGTAAAGTACCCATCTTTTTCTGGCACAGAGAAGCGCTCCATCGGCTGGGAGAGCGCGCAGGAGAAAATGCGGGAAGTTCCCCGGGGAGCAGCGCCGCTGAACCCGATTCAGTTCGAGCAGTAGGCAGCGACGGAATGGCCCTCGTTACCGGGCCGTAAAGTGTGCGTCCCCATGGGCGCAAAGCTGGGTGGTACCACGGAGCATTTGCGGCTTCGTCCCTGTCGCGGGACGAGGTCTTTTTTTATCCGCCCGCCAAAAAGCTATTATTATCAAAATGGAGGGATCACTATGAAATCCGCATTGGAAGCCATCCGCGCCCGCGCGCTGGAACGGCTGCAAAATGCCGAGGATCTGACCGCGCTGGAGGAAGCGCGGGTACAGCTCCTGGGCAAAAAAGGCGAGCTGACCGCCATCCTTAAGACGATGGGCCAGCTCTCCCCGGAGGAGCGCCCTGTCATGGGCCAAATGGCCAATGAGGTCCGCGCCGCCATCGAGGAAAAGCTGGCTGCCCGCGGTGCCGCGCTCAAGGCCGCCATGGCCGAGCAGAAGCTCAAAATGGAGACCATCGATGTCACCCTGCCCGGCAAACCCGTCCGGGAGGGCCACCGCCATCCCCTCAATCTCGTTTTGGATGAGATCAAGGAAATTTTCCTCGGCATGGGCTTCGATGTCGTCTCCGGTCCCGAAGTAGAGCTGGATTACTACAACTTTGAAGCGCTCAATCTGCCGCCCGATCACCCCGCCCGTGATACGCAGGATACCTTCTATATCACCGATAAGGTGCTGCTGCGCACCCAGACCTCCCCGGTACAGATCCGCACCATGGAGCAGCGCAAGCCCCCCATCCGCATCATCGCCCCCGGCCGTGTGTACCGCAGCGATGCCGTGGATGCCACCCACTCCCCCATCTTCCATCAGATCGAGGGCCTGGTCGTTGATGAGGGCATCACCATGAGCGACCTCAAGGGCTGCCTGGAAACGGTCATCAAGCGCCTGTACGGCGAAGATTCCGTCGTGCGCTTCCGTCCGCACCACTTCCCCTTCACCGAACCCTCCGCCGAGGTTGATGTCCAGTGCTTTGCCTGCCATGGCAAGGGCTGCCGCATCTGCAAGGGCGAAGGCTGGATCGAAATTCTGGGCTGCGGCATGGTACACCCCAAGGTGCTGGCCGGCTGCGGACTGGACCCCGAAAAGTACAGCGGCTTCGCGTTCGGCATCGGCCTGGAGCGCATCGTTATGCGCCGCTTTGCTGTCGATGATATGCGTCTGTTCTACGAAAACGATACCCGTTTTCTGGAGCAGTTTTAAGGGAAAGGAGGGGTAACTGTTATGAATCTTTCTATGAGATGGCTGGATGAATTCGTCCATGTAGATACACCCATTCATGATTTTTGCGAAGCGCTTACCATGTCCGGCTCCAAGGTAGAGGGCTATGAGGTAGAGGGCACCGAGATCGAAAATGTTGTAGTCGGCAAGGTGCTGGCAATGGAGCGCCACCCCAATAGCGATCATATGTGGATCTGTCAGGTGGATGTCGGCAAATCGGAGCCAGTACAGATCGTCACCGGCGCCCAGAATGTCCATGTGGGCGATCTGGTCCCCGCTGCCCTGCACAAATCCCACCTCCCCGGCGGCGTCACCATCACCAAGGGCAAGCTGCGCGGCGTGGAATCCAACGGTATGCTCTGCTCCCTCAAGGAGCTGGGCCTCACCACCCACGATTTCCCCTACGCTATCGAAGACGGCATCTTCATCCTGCAGGAGGCCTGCGCCGTCGGCGAGGACATCCGCACCGCCATCGGCCTCAATGATACCGTCGTGGAATTCGAGATCACCTCCAACCGTCCCGATTGCCTTTCCATCATTGGTCTGGCACGGGAAACCGCTGCAACCTACCGCCTGCCGCTGCATCTGCATACCCCCGTGGTACAGGGCGCCGGCGGCGATGTAAACGACCTGCTGAAGGTCCGGGTGGAAAATACCGAGCTCTGCCAGCGCTATATGGCGGCCGTCGTCCGCAATATCAAGGTGGAGCCCTCTCCCCGCTGGCTGCGGGAGCGCCTGCGTGCCTGCGGTGTTCGCCCCATCAATAACATCGTCGATATCACCAACTATGTCATGCTGGAATACGGCCAGCCCATGCACGCCTTCGATCTCAAGTATGTCAAGGACGGCCAGATCGTGGTACGCAATGCCGCCGCGGGCGAGACCATCACCACCCTGGATGGCACCGTGCGGGAGCTCTCCCCTGAGATGCTGGTCATTGCCGATGCCGAAAAGCCCAGCGCCGTAGCGGGCGTCATGGGTGGCGAATACAGCGGCATCCACGAGGACACCAATACCATCGTCTTTGAATCCGCCTGCTTCAAGGGCAGCAGCGTCCGCCTCACCGCCAAAAAGCTGGGCATGCGCACCGAATCCTCCGGCCGCTTTGAAAAAGGTCTGGACCCCATGAACTGCGAAGGCGCCCTGCTGCGCGCCCTGGAGCTGGTGGAGCAGCTGGGCGCCGGTGAGGTGGTTTCCGGCGTCATCGATATCGACCACGCCGACCACACCCTGCGCCGCGTCCCCTTCGATGCCGACTGGATGAACCGTTTCCTCGGCATCTCCCTCACCCGTGAGGAAATGGTGGAATCGCTGCGTCCCCTGGAGATCGCCGTGGTGGGCAATGAGTGCATCGTTCCCAGCTACCGCGCTGATCTGGAGCAGAAGGCCGATATCGCCGAGGAAGTAGCCCGTATGTACGGCTACGATAAGATCCCCACCACCGCCCTGCGCGGCTCGGCGGAGGCCATTGTCACGCCGGAGCAGGATTTCGAGCGCCGCATCAATAACGCCATGATCGCCATGGGCTACGATGAGATCGTTACCTACTCCTTCATGAGTCCCAAGATGTACGATAAGATCTGCCTGCCGGCCGATCACCCCATGCGCAAATCCGTCGTCATCACCAATCCTCTCGGCGAGGATACCTCCATCATGCGCACCACCGGGCTGCCCAGCATGCTGGATACGCTGGCCCGCAACTACAATAACCGCAATCCGGAAGCCTGGCTCTACGAGATCTCCAGCGAGTACCTGCCCCGTGAGGGCGAGGATCTGCCGGAGGAAAAGGCTGTCCTTATGGTAGGCTGCTACGGCGGCGAAGCCGACTTCTTCACTCTCAAGGGCACTGTGGAATCCCTCCTCAGCCGGCTGAATCTGCCCCGCGCCGATTACACCGCCGTTTCCACCCATCCCAGCTATCACCCCGGCCGCTATGCCGTCCTCACCGTTGGGGATGTCGAGATCGGCTCGGTCGGTGAGGTCCACCCCACCGTGCTGGAGAACTTCGGCATCGGCTGCCGCGCCTGGGTCGCCCGGCTGGATATCGCCCGGCTCTTTGCTGTCCGCCTGCCGGAGGCCACCTACCACGCCCTGCCCCGTTTCCCCGCCTCCACCCGCGATCTGGCCGTCATCTGCGATGAGAGCCTGCCCGTTGCCGCCATCGAAAAGACCATCACCGGTGCCGTTGGCAATATTCTGGAGCAGATCAAGCTGTTCGATGTCTACCGCGGTGCCCCTGTCCCTGCCGGTAAAAAGAGCGTCGCCTATTCCCTGGTGCTGCGTGCCGCCGACCGCACCCTCACCGTGGAGGAATGCGATAAGGCCATCGAAAAAGCGCTCAAGGCGCTCTCGCAGTATGGTATCACCCTGCGCGCCTAAAATTTATAAAACAGGGAGAAAACTCGTTTCTTTGCGCTTTTTCTCCTTGTATTCCCCAGCGCTTTACGCTACAATAGTATTAGTGCATCATTTAGGGCCGCCTGCCCATCCGGCGGGCGCACCCTATGCAGCACCGGGCCGCCCACAGCTTTGCACAGAAGGGAGAGTGACAATATGGCCAATACCGAACCCACCATCTCTTTTTCCATCAAGGAAGACCGGGAAAAGGAACTGAAGAGAACCCTGACCACCGTATATGAGGCGCTGCTGGAAAAGGGCTACAATCCCATCAACCAGCTGGTTGGCTATATCCTCAGCGAAGACCCCACCTATATCACCACCCACAATAACGCCCGCGCCCTCATCCGCCACATCGATCGCGATGAGCTGCTGCAGGTGCTGCTGCGTAGCTATCTGGAGCGTTAAGTGCCCTTTTTCCCCACCCTACTAAGAAGGAGGCCACCCCCATGGAAAATATGCTGGAATATAAGGGCAAACCGCTGGTGCGCAGCGGCAATACCCTCTACTACGGCAACCCGGCAGAAAGCTGCGTTGCCATGCTCAAGATCCTTTCCACCAAGGACGATGCGGAAAAAACCGCCGACCGGGTGCTGGTGCAGATCCTCTCCACCGATGAGACCCTGCCCCCCAAGGATCGCATGATCAAAAAGACCGAAAAAAATGGCCTGTACGAGGCGCTCAATATCGCCTCCATCTGGCTGGAGCGTTCTCTGAACCCCTCGGCCTGATCCCCCATCAAAAAAGCCCCCTGAAGCCAAATTCTCGGCTCTCAGGGGTTCTTTTTATTGGTTCTCTTCCGGCGGGTGCGCTATCAGGTACTTGATGCGGATCCCCTGCCCGGCAAACATCTCCTCATGCTCGGTGCGGGGGCTTTCGGCCGGGGCGCCCTCCCGGTGCAGGTCGTGGGTGCGGTAGTCCAGCACCCAGCCCGCCTCCTCCAGGTAGCCCAATGAGGCCATAAACAGGTCGTCGTCATCGGTCTTAAAGTAGAGCCTCGCGCCCGGGGCCATCAGCTTTTGGTAGCGCTCCAGCTGCCGCGGATGGGTCAGACGGTGCTTGTGCTGGCGGCACTTGGGGCAAGGCGGACAGAAGTTGATATACACCTCATCAAATTGGTCCGTCTCATCCATGATGAGGAAGATCCGCTCAATATCCACCGCCGTCATCAAGAAGTTATCCATCGGCACGCCCGCCGCGGCATAGGCCTCCTCCGCCTTGCGCTTGGCCAGCACCAGCATTTCGCTTTTCACATCCAGCGCAATGTAGTTCTTCTCCGGGTGAGCAGGGGCCATCTGCGCCAGAAAGCCTCCCTTGCCGCAGCCCAGCTCCAGCACCATCGGCTGCCGCCGGGCAAATTGCTCCGCCCAGTGGCCGCGCAGCTTTTCCGGCTCGTCAATGTAGTATTCCCACGCGGCCAGCTCCGGCCGCGCCTCCGGGTTGTATCGAATCCGCATTGTCTTCCTCTCCGCCGTCGTTCAGGTCAGGTTCTTGGCGTTCAGCGAGGCAAATCCCTCGCCCAGCACCTCGTTCACATTGGTCGTTATTAGGAATGCCTTGGGATCATACTGCCGTATCAGCTCCCGCAGGCGGGGGTATTCATTGTTACGCACCGCGCATAGCACCACATGGCGCTCCGCGCCGCTGTATGCCCCGGTGGCGTTCAGCAGGGTGGCACCGCGCCCCATTTTCTCCATAATGCCCTTGGCAATAGCGGTATGCTCATCACTCACGATCAGCACCATGCGTCCGGTATTCTGTCCGCCCATAATGGTATCAATCACGCTTCCGCTGACATAAATGGCGATTAGTGCATACAGGCCGGTCTCAATGTTCTTAAAGACCACCATCGAAGCCACCACGATCACCGCGTCCACCGCGATCATCGTCTTGCCGATGGGCATAAAGGGCCAGCGCCGCTGCAGCAGCCGGCTCACGATATCGGTCCCGCCGGTGGTGGAACCCCGCAGGAATACCAGCGCCACCGCAATGCCGATGCACACGCCGCCAAACAGCGCTGCCAGGATCTTATCTCCGGCGTAGGCCGGCAGGTAAGGGGCCACCACATCCACCAGTACCGACCATACCAGGATGGTCTTCAGGCTGTGCAGCGTAAATTCATGTCCCAAAAAGCGCCATGCCAGCAGCAGCAGCGGAATATTGACGCAGAAGATGGTGATACCCATCGGGATCTCAAACAGGTAATTGAGGATGACCGCCACACCGGACATCCCTCCGGGGGCAATATCATTGGGGTTCGCAAAGCAGTTCAGACCCACCGCGTAGATCAAACCGCCCACTATATCCATCAGGAGATCCATCGGCAGCCGCCGCAGCCATTCCCGGTTTTTCATCGCACCGTCCTCCGTTTTCAATTCTGTTTCGCGTTCTCTTTGTTGGCCGTTATCGCCTCAAAAAGCTCCCGTGCCCGCTCCTGCGCCCCATTCAGGTACAGGTAACCAAAAAGCGCCTCCAGCCCGGTCGCCTTGGCATAGTGGCCGGGGTCGGCGTTTTTGGGCGGATGGGCCCCACCGTTGCGGCCCCGGCGGTATACCGCCTGCTCCTGCTCGGTCAGCAGCGGGGCAATACGGTCGTAGGCCGCCGCCTGCGCCGTGGCGTTCACATAGGCCACCGCCATGCGGTGCAGCTCGCCCACCGGGCGGCTGCCATCCCGGGCCAGCATTTCCCGCACCAGCAGGCCGTACACCCCGTCCCCCACAAAGGCAAGGGCCAGCGCACTCAGCATTTTGGGGTCAAATTTTCCGCTCATTGCCATCACTTCACATACTCAAATTCAAAGTCCAGGATACTCACGGTATCCCCTTCGTTGATGCCCATATCCTCCAGCTTCTTGATGATCCCGCTTTGGATGAGCACCCGCTGGAAGTATTGCAGCGATTCGTAGTCCTCCATATTCACACCGGTCAGCGCATTGGCCAGCCAGTCGGCCTTCACCACATACACGCCGTCCACCACTTCCACGGTGAACTGGTTGCGGCGGGTGGCCTTCAGGCGCTCCTCCTCGGTGATGGGCTCCGGCTCATACCGCACGATGGGCGGCAGCTTGGCCAACTCCGCGGCAATGGCCTGCACCAGCTCCTCGGTGCCCTGTCTTGTCGCCGCGCTGATGGGGAAAAAGCGATAGCCCTCCCCCTCCACATACTCGCGGAAGGCCGCTATCTGCTCCTCAGTGGCCATATCGCACTTGTTGCCGGCCACCAGCATGGGGCGCTCCGCCAGCTCGGGGTTAAAGCGCCGCAGCTCGGTATTGATGGTCTTAAAGTCCTCGATGGGATCGCGTCCCTCTATCCCGCTCACATCCACCACATGCACAATCAGCCGGCAGCGGTCCACATGCCGCAGGAACTCATGTCCCAGTCCCAGCCCCTCGCTGGCGCCCTCGATGAGTCCGGGGATATCCGCCATCACAAAGCTGGTCTCGCCGTCCACCCGCACCACACCCAGCACGGGGGTCAGGGTGGTAAAGTGGTAATTCGCTATTTCCGGCTTGGCGGCGCTCACCACCGAGATCAGGGTGGATTTGCCCACATTGGGGAAGCCGCACAGCCCCACATCGGCCAGCAGCTTCAGTTCCAATTCCACATCGTAGCGCTCACCGGGGTAGCCGGGCCGCGCAAAGCGCGGGATCTGCCGGGTCGCCGTGGCAAAGTGCTGATTGCCCCAGCCGCCCTTGCCGCCGCGGGCTACCACCACTGGTTCATCTCCGGAAAGATCGGCCAGCACCCGGCCGGTCTCGGCCTCCCGCACCACGGTACCCTTCGGCACCTTGATGACCAGGCTCTCACCGGTTTTACCGCTGCACCGCGCGCCGCTGCCGTTCTGTCCGTTTTCGGCGGCATATTTTTTCTTATACCGGAACCCGATCAGACTGCTCATATTGGTATCCGCCTGGAAGATCACATCTCCCCCGCGTCCGCCGTCGCCGCCATCGGGGCCGCCCGCCGCCACAAACTTTTCCCGGTGGAAGGAAACCGCGCCGTTGCCGCCGTCCCCCGCCTTGATGGAAATTTTCGCTTTATCTACAAACATCTTGTTCCTCGCTTCTATCATAAAAACCGTCCTACCGGCAGTTTCCCCCGCCGGCCGCCGGTTATCCGTTGCAAGAACAAATCCCGGGGTTTACACTCCGGGACTTTGTCTTTGGCCAAATTATTCTGCAGGGTAAACGGAAACCTTCTTGCGCTCTTTACCCATACGCTCAAACTTGACGCGGCCGTCAACCAGAGCAAACAGGGTATCGTCGCTGCCGATCCCTACATTCTCACCGGGATGAATGTGAGTGCCTCTCTGGCGGACCAGGATGTTGCCAGCCAGGACTGCCTGACCGTCAGCACGCTTTACGCCCAGACGCTTGGACTCAGAATCACGGCCGTTCTTGGTAGAACCCATACCTTTTTTATGAGCCATAAATTACACCTCACCTTTCTCCTCAGTTTTCTTGGCAGCAGTCTTACGGGTAGCGGGCTTTTTCTCGCCCTCCGCCTTGGGAGCAGCAGCCTTCTTGGCAGTGGTCTTCTTTTCGCCTTCGGCCTTGGGGGCAGCAGCTTTCTTAGCAGTGGGCTTCTTCTCAGTCTCCGCCTTGGGAGCAGCAGCCTTCTTGGCAGCGGGCTTCTTCTCGCCTTCCGCCTTGGGAGCGGCAGCCTTCTTCGCAGGCTTCTCCTCAGCAGCGGTGCCTACCGCGGTGATCTCCACCTTGGTATAGGGCTGGCGATGACCCATCTTGCGCTTGCTGTCCTTCTTGGGACGATAGGTCATTACCACGATCTTCTTGGCCTTGCCGTTCTTCAGCACCTTGCCGCTTACGGTCATGCCCTCTACATAGGGGGTGCCAAAGGTCATGGTGTCATCACCAACTGCAAGAACCTTCTCGAAGGTCACGGTCTGGTCGACTTCAGCGTTCAGCTTCTCGATGTAAAGAACATCGCCGACCTTTGCGGTGTACTGTTTGCCACCGGTTTCAAAGATTGCGTACATATTGTGTAGCCTCTTTCGTTAATCTCGCTGCGAAAAAACAAGGCGGCACCCCTTTCGGGATACACTTATAAAAGCCCGTCGCATGCGGCACTTGATATTGTATCATACAGCCCACAGCTTGTCAAACTATTTTGCGCAGATTTTCCTTGTTTCAAGCGGTTTTTCCGCCTGCCGGCGGCGGGGCCTTCCTCGGCCAATCGCCGTCCCGCGCCCCAGCCGCCGCGACCCCCTTCATCCCAAATTTCATCTCGCCTTCGGCGTCGCGGAGTCACCGCAGGGTGACAGCCTGTACGCCTCGCCGGCGGGGCCCTACTTTTCTATGAAGAAAAGTAACCAAAAGTCACCCGGGGAGGACCCCGAGACCCCCTACGCGTCGGAGCCCTCCCGCCCGGAAACGCTGCGCATTCCCGGAGCGGGATTAGACGACGCTGATAAGGAGCCGCAGGCGCATTTTAATTTGGTTCCTGCAAACCGATTGCAGGAAGTCACGCTGTCGAGCCTATGGGTTGAACAAGCAGCTATTTGCCCAGACGGCGCCTCCCCCGTGGCGGGGGAGGGGGACGGGGGGGGGGCAGATGCGCCC
>ERZ857757.2199-NODE-2199-length-13229-cov-24.501594_pt1 | contig 13229 bp, 13 predicted proteins | sample MGYA00519764_ERZ857757 | MGnify/ENA primary metagenome ERZ857757 (study PRJEB31778, sample SAMEA3449359) | human gut metagenome | biome: human gut; feature: human-associated habitat; material: faeces | place: United Kingdom | collected 2010/2012 ... | reverse complement strand
GTAAGAATACATTATCCTGCGAGAAAATGAATTCCTCCGCAGGTCTGCTTCCATCATCCTTCTCATAGTATTCCACCGTGTAGTCCATACATCCACCGCACTTTCTCTGTAACCCATTATATGTGATAAAACACATATTGCCAACAGAAAGAGCAATGATTTGAGAGGAATGTGCCGCTGATCGTGAACGTGCGAACACGAAAAAGCAAGTATATCCTGCTTCCAAAGCTATGGAAAAACTCCAACTATACAGGCAGACGCCGGGATGGTAGAATGAGGCTGTATTTCAGGGCGGAGTAAGTTAGGGCGGAGTAAGTTAGGGAGGAACGGCGACAGAAAGGGGGTTATTGCGCCCTCCGTCAGACTCAAACGAACTGGAATTCAATAAAGGACAAGAATGAAACCGTAATTGCTCATAGGAGCGATTGCGGTCTTTTTTTGTCTCAAAATCGAAAGGAGCGAGCATTTTATGAGCGAACTCAACAGTACCAACGCATGGCCCTTCACCGAGATCCCTGCCGAGGAAGGACTGGACATTAACGCGATTTTCGGAGACAGCACAGATACAGCCAATCAGGGCAACCCCTTTGAGGTACAGGCGACTGCCGCAGCACCCGCACCGGCACCTGCGACGCAGGAAATGCCGGCGGCGCCCGCTGTGGAAGCAGCCGCATCGATGCCAGCTGTTGCCCCGCCGAAGGAAGCTCCCGCTCCCGCACAGCCGGAGTCAAATGCAGCCGCAGGAAACCCCATTGCCGCGGCTTTTGAGCAGAAAACGGCGGAGAATACCAAGAAGGGGCTTTTGGAAAAGCCGCCTGTCTTCTATCACAAGGGCGTGAAGGAGGACATCGAGGACGCCTCTATGACCTTTGAAGAGCTTCGTATCCGCAAATCTGAGGACTTCACCGATCTGGAGGAGGGCAAGCGCGTTTCCTGGAGCGTGGAATACTGCGGTATTCGCAAGGAGGTCAAAGACCCCAAGGGGACCACGATCATTTCCATGAAGGAGATGATCGAACGCTCTCGCGAATTTCTCGACGCCCTCAAGAAAGCGAAGGACAAAGATCCTTGCTGCTATGTAAAGCCCAAGGTGGAAATGAAAACCAAGGGAAATGCCGCTTATAAGGGGAAATTCGGCACCTTGGAAGAGGCTCGCAACTCGGATAAGGTTATCTGCCTGATCCCCTCCAACGACGGCAGGATCTATGAGCTTCGCAAGATGGAGCAGGGCGAGTTTATCGCCCCCAAAAAGAATGTGGTGGATTTCTCTGAGGTCAGAGCCGGGTTTTCCCCGGCTCTGCCGAAGATCCCCGCCGAGCTGATGGGACAGATCATCGCCTTTTTCCGTGCCTTTATGACGGATCATGGGGAGAATGAAGCATTTGCCCAGATTTACTGGGACAAGGCGGAAAAACGCTTTTTTGCCTACGTCCCCAAGCAGAGCGTGTGCAAGGAGGAAGTAGAGGCCGATCTCCATGACTGCCCCTATGACGATGAAGAGCGGTATCTCTGCTACGCGGATATCCACTCTCATAACAGTATGGATGCCTTTTTCTCCGGTAAAGATGATCAGGATGAGCGATCCACAGGACTCTACCTCGTTTTGGGAAAACTTGATAAATTCTATCCGGACGTCAAAGCACGTATTTTCTGCGGCGACTCCTTTGTATCCATCGATCCCAATATTGTGATGGAAGGATTGGAGCAGCCGTTTCCCAAGGAATGGCTGACGCAGGTAAGTATCCGCAGCAGAAAGTCCGAGCGATTCAAAAAGCCGGATAAGCGCAGCTTCCGGGACTTTCTGGAGGAGGCATTCCTATGAAGTTTCCAACGGATCGCCCGGTCAAGGTGGTCATGCTGGGGGCCGGCGGCACAGGAGGCTATGTTGCCCCGTATGTGTTTCGCCTGCTTCATATGCTGGATCGTCCTGCCCGCTTTGTTGTCTGCGATGGGGATATTGTCGAGCCAAAGAACCTGGACCGGCAGAACTTTGTCCCCGCAGACTTGGGTGAAAATAAAGCCCGCGTGCTGGCAGAGCGGTATTCCACTGTGCTTGGAATGGAGACAGAGTATGTTCCAAACTTCATTGAAAAGCTGCCGGATCTGATGGAGCTGATCGAGCCGAAGGAATGGGAGCTGAATCCCTATTCTACCAAGCGGACGAAGGAAATGGTACTGCTGCTGGGCTGCGTGGATAACAATAAGACGCGGCAGCTCTGCCATCAGGCTTTTCATCAGAGCGAGGAACTCATCTACATCGACAGCGGCAACGGAAAGTACACCGGGCAGGTCGTGTGCGGCGTGCGAAGAAACGGAAGAACGATCCGCAAATCCATCGGCGGCGTTCATCCTGAAATGCTGAAGGACACCGACCTGTTCCCTTCGGAGATCAGCTGTGCGGAAGCCGCACAGGAAGATCCGCAGAGTATTGTGGCCAATGTGACTGCGGCGACCGCTGTGCTCATCATGGTCTATAACATTCTGACACATGGAGAAAACAATGCCATGCAGACGGATTTTTCCACCCAAACGATCCGGATGCAGACGGTGCTGGAAAAACAGACAAGGAGGCGTGCGGCATGAGTCGTGCAGTAGTTGACGCAAAAGAGTTTTCCCATGCAATGAGCAAAATCAGTAAAATCCTCAAAAAGTGCGCAATACCCATTCTGGAGGAGGTCTGTCTCCGGATTCAGAATGGGCGCTGCACATTGACGGCAACAGATCTCGAAACATGGCTTACAGCAGAGCTTCCGGCTTCGGGCGACGATATGTTCTTTGCTTTCCGAAAAACCAAGGACATCCTGCGCGCCTGTTCCCACTTTGCCGGTGAGCTGACGATGGAATTTTCCGAAACGCGGAGCGGCAGCAAAAAAGTCGGAAGGGTTCTGCTCCGCTGTGAACGCCGCGGTGCGGAATTTGAGGTCTACGACGGAGCGGATTATCCGAATATGCCGCAGGCTCCGGAGGGAGATGCATTCTCAGTAAGCAGCGCGAGGCTTTCCGCCTGTGTGGAGCGTGTGCGCTATGCTGCGGAAAAGCCAAGCGTGAGTGCAAGACCCGCTGCGATCTGCGTGCAGTTTTGCGGGAATCGCGTCTACGCACTGGATGGAACCCGCCTTGCCTGCGATACGCTGGAAGGTGTTTCTTTCCCAAAGCCTTTTTTGGTGCGCGCCGATGTGCTTGCGCACCTGAGCGCTTTCGGCAAGGAAGATATGACCGTGCGGATCGGAAGCAGCCATGTGCTGTTTGCAAGCGGCAATTTGCGTATGCTTGCCCGCTTACAGGGCGTGGATCCCTATAACGTGGATGCGGTGATTCCTAAAGGGTATCGTGAGAGCGTGACTGTCAAAACGGCTGATTTTGTGCGGGAACTGAATTACCTGAAGGAGTGCTCTGCGCTCACGGCAAAGCCTTATGTGCGCTTTGCAGGCGAACAGCTTTCCATTGCGGCGTCCGGCGGAGCATTTGAAACCGGCATTGAGGTGAGGGGCCGCGGAGACATGGTTCTCGGCTTTGACCTCTACCATATGCTGGATGCCCTGAAGCAGTTTAAGGGGGAAGAGGAAGTTTGTATCCATCTCAGCAGTCCTTATGCTCCTATCGTGATTGATGCTGCGGGGCGCAGTGATTTTGCCCTGGTGGTGCCGGTCCGACTGAAAGAGGAAATGGCAGCTTGAAAAGAAAAAAGATGGCATAGCCATCTAAAAAAGAAAAAGGAGAATACAAGATGAAAACTGTTTACATTCCCAAGGGAGAAACCGTCCATTATGAGTCTCTGGCAACGGAGCATCTGGTGGTGCATGGCCGCCTTCATGTGACCTATGGCGTCAAGGCGCAGAGCATCACCGGAAGCGGCGTGATCGACGCCGGCAGCATCAACGCGGATACTGTCTGCATCGACGATGTGGAAAGCGGCACCGTGATCTGCAAGCGTCTGATCGCCAAGCGTGTGCAGGCGCCGGAGGTGTTTGCCTCCGAGAGTGCCGCCGTATCCTGCTTCCTCTCCGCAGCCTATGTGGAAACGGGAAAGCTGACGGCAGCGATCAGCGAGGTGGATGAGGTCGTGGCGCAGGAGGTCGTGAATCTCACGCCGAAAAAGCGCACCCTCTTCGGTACACTCTTTGCCTCCATGCTGCGCTCGTTCTGGACGGCGCTGACAGCGCCCGGGCAGAAAGCCGAAGTTCTGGATGCTGAATTTGTGCCCGCGCAGGAAGGCCACACGGAAACTGTGCAGAGTGAAGGGAGCGCGGAGTTCTCTGCATCTGACCAGAGTGTGCCGGAAGTCGAAGAAAAGCAGGAAGATGTAGTGGATGAGGAACTCAACCGTATCGTTGGGCTCTTTAAGCTCTCACGCGAGCAGGGTTATACCCTCAAGCTGATTCCCGGGACACCGGAGGAAAACGCGCCTGTTTTCGATTTCGAAAACGAGCGCATCCTTCGCCCCGCAGCTTAACTGCCTATGTGTGAAGTGAAAGTGGAAAGCAGAACCCGCGTAGAGGAACACGGCCGCACTGTGCTCTATGAAAAGATCTATCGCGGTGTTCCGACGCAAGGCGGCGGACTGCGCCTGCTGGCATATTATGAGCGGCGGATTCCCCTTGCCCGTATGCAGATGGAGCTGCGGGCGGCGGGACACGAAAAAGAATGGAAGGGAGCGGCGTGAGCCGCCCGAACGGAAGGCAAGGAACAGATCGTGTTCCTTGCCCTCTTTTATCCGGAAATAAAGGAGGATACAACATGTCTATCAAATCGCAGGAAGGTCACATGCGGCAGCTTGCGCTGCTGCTGACCTCTGATTTAGGTTGCATCTTTGGCGAGAGGGAAAGCGGACCCAATGGAAGTAAGAAAGCTTTTTTGAATGTGGGGAAGGTATTCCTCCGCGCCCTTGCCAAGGATCTTGGACTGCACGAGGTTACAGTCAGTGCAAACAGCGGCGGCATCGCGGTGTCGGGAACATGCTCCCTTTATGGAATGTGGGAGGACAGAGGCATTGCGGTGTGGATCGAGCAGCGCTTATGCGCGGATGGGAAAGTGCTTTGCTATCGGACGATCCGAAGCAGCAGGGACTTCAAAGGCGGATACAATCATTTTCTCACCAGCAGCGACCTGAAAACCTGGTCATATCCGCAGCTTTTGGAGACGCTGAGTGCTTTGCGGAAGGATGGGTGTCGTTATGAGCGAGCTGCCTGACCTTTCCGCGCAAAAGCCGTATGCTCTGGATCAGCTTGCGCAGCTTCAAGGCAAGATCATCCAGCTCTCCAAAAGCATGGTTTTGCAGCGGGCGAGGATTGAGCGCTGCCGCCAAAGCGACCTTGCTGCGGCACGGGATATTTACGCGGAACTGAGTAGAACGCGGGAAACCTTGGTGGAAACACTCGCACAGGCGCGGCTTTTCCTCATGGAAATGGAGGAATACGCACTTGCGAAAGTATCCGGACAGCTTCGGCAGGGCCTTGCAGGATTTGCATTGATGAGCACCGGCTATAAGAGCGTCTACGAGGCGCTGAGCCGCTTCGCGTCATCCCTTCCTGTGGGACAAAAGACCAATGCTGCGGTGGTAGGTCGGCTGATGAACAACATTAAGCTGGGCTATTACCCAACAGACCCGGATAATATCGATCTTCTTTTGCGGGGGATCAAATTTCCGGAGGGTGTGACTACGAACTTGCTGGACCCCTGCTGCGGCTGCGGCAAGGCACTTCGACAACTGGCGCAGGGCAATAACTGCTATGCCTATGGCGTGGAACTGGACGAGAGCCGCGCGGAGGAAGCGCAGACAAGGCTTCACCGCGTGGGCTTCGGCAGCTTCTTTCATAGCAGCATCAGCCGGGAAGCCTTCCATCTGCTGTTTCTTAACCCGCCGTATCTCTCGGTCATCAATGAGAGCGGCGGACGCTCCCGGCATGAAAAGCGCTTCCTGATTGAAAGCCTGCCTGCGTTGGCATACGGTGGCCTACTGATCTATGTGATTCCCTATTACCGTTTAACGCCGGATATCTGCCGTATCCTTGTGGACAATTTTGAGGATCTTTCCGTCTGGCGCTTTACCGAGAGAGAATTTCGGAAATTCAAGCAGGTAGCGGTGTTGGGCATCCGAAAGCCCAGGGAGACCGAACCACAGGATACCCTCTGGCTGGAGGAGCTTGCGTCTGCGCCCGATGCCATCCGCTCTCTTGCAGAGATGCCGGAAGAACGTTATGCCCTGCTGAGTTATCCGATAGAGGTCAACACCTTCAAGGGTGAGCGGTTCAACCAGAAGGAATTGGAGCAGCAGCTTCGGCGCTGCAACAGCTTTGCGCAGATGATGGCGCGCAGCGAACTGGACAGCGGCGTAAAGCGGCCGCTGCTCCCGCTCTCCATCAGTCAGATCGGACTGATCGGCGGCTCCGGTATGATCAACGGCCTCATAGCGTGCGATACGCCGCACATCATCAAAGGCCGCATCGTCAAGGTCATCCGCACAGAGAGCGAGGAAAAGTTCAGCGTGCAGGGCAATCACATTGGCAGCGAAGTGAAAGAAACCATTACAAACAAAATGATTTTCAATGTCCTGACGCCAAACGGCTTTAAGGCATTGACATGAAAAGAGGCGGAATTTATGCAAGATAAAAAAGCGCGTTTTCGCTGCGGTCAGCTCTGCACGACGCCTGCGGCATTGGATAAGGTCGGAAGAGCAGGGCTGATCCGGCTTTTGGAACGCCATCTGAGCGGCGATTGGGGTGATACCTGTGAAAGCGATGCAAGGACCAATGAGGAGGCGCTTCGCAGCGGGAACCGGATTATTTCATGGTATCAGGTATCCAAAGAGCTTCGCATTATGATCATCACGGAAGCGGATCGCTCTGCAACGACGATCCTGCTGCCGGAAGAATATTGAGGTGAATGAGAATGAAGTTTTGCAACATGGCAGTTGTTGTCCCGGTAGATCAGCTCACCGGCAGCAAGGCCGCGCTCAGCGCGCAGGTTTGGGGACAGGTATCCAATCTGCTGATGCCTGCCTTGGGAAAGCTGTACCGCCAGTTCCATCCCGCAAATGACGCATGGGGCCATAAGCTCACCAGTCCTTTCGGCGTGGTGCTGGGCTGTCAGGAGCCGGAGCTGTTCTTAACGCTCTTCCTGGCCGGGCAGCAGACACAGCAGGAGGCCGCTGCATTTCACGCAGCCGCCATGATCAAAAAGGTGGATATGGACAAGGCACAGAAAGCGGGCGATTCGCTTATCTGCCCCGTAGTGGTCGATGGCAGCGATCCGGAGCTGATGATTCATGCGCTGTGGCACATTTCGCTGCAAAAAGGCGCGCCGCTCCCGGACTGCGGGATCTACTATGCCGCCCTCGGGCGTGCGGTCGCATCTCAAGAGGAACAGCGTGCGATTCTGTCAAACCCCGCCGGATATGCCATTTGCGTCGTGCGGCTCAGCCCGGAGGTGGAAAAAGATGACTGCATTTGATCGGAATGTTTTCGTAAAAATGCTGCTTTCTGTTTCGCAAAAAGACGACGCGGCGTTATTCCCCAAATCAGAGCGCAGCCCGTATATCCAAAAGCTGCTGGAAGCCTTTGATAAAGAAGAAACCATTGACCTTTCTATCATTGATTGGGATGCGTTCCAAATAGAGAATGTAACGCCCGAAAATTTGCTTATGTGTGATAAAGAAGTAATAGAAGTGTAAAAATTTTGCCTTTCCTATCCGATACTCAGCTCTGGTATCGAATAGGGCGGGCGGTCATTCGGGCAAGTCCACTTTGCCGACGAAAGAATAGTAAATCTCAATATCCTGTCTGCGTGTGCCGTTTTCATCGTAGCTGCACTCATGCACAACGATTTTCTCTACAAACTCACGCAAGAGGGTGTGGGTCAGTTCTTCAAAGTTCATGTGCTTGCGGACAATGTTCATAAACTTTTCTGCGTTTACGGTAGCTTCCTGTGCTTTGGAAAGCTCCGCCTGTATTCTGGCAACACGCTCTTTCAATTCCTGCTGTTCGGCTTCATAGTCTGCCGAAAGCTCCGTGAAACGCTCGTCAGAAATGCGACCGCTTACGCTGTCCTCATACAGCCGCTTGAAAATAGCGGAAAGTTCACCGATACGCTTTTCGGCAGCTTCCAGTTCCTTTTTCTTGGCGGCGTTCCGGCGTTTGCCGCCGTCCTCGTTCTGCTCGATCAGCAGCTTCATAAACCGGGCTTCATGCTTTGCCGCATAGCTCGTCACTTTCCGTAGATTGGAGAGAACGCCCGCAGTCAAAAGGTCGGTGCGGATAAAATGTGCGGTGCAGTCATGGGTGCGCTTCTTGTAGTTCCCGCAGATATAGCAGTCCTGTTTCCGCTTATCGGTCTGGTAACGCTGCTGATACATGACGCTGCCGCAGTCCGCGCAAAAGAGCATACCAGAGAACAAGCCCACTTCATCATAGCGGTTCGGACGCTTGCGCTGTTTGCGTAATTCCTGCACACGCTCCCATGTCTGGGTGTCGATGATAGGCTCATGGTGGTTCTCGAAAATTGCCTGTTTCTCAATGGGATTTTCTATGCTGTGCTTGGTCTTGTAGGACGGTTTCTCCGTCTTGAAGTTCACCAAACAGCCCATGTACTCCCGGTTTTCAAGGATATGCACCACGGTATTTGTCGCCCATTTGCACTCATAGCCGGGGTGATAGCGGCGTGTGCTGCCCGTCCTGCGGTATTCCAGCGTTCCCGGCGTTGGGATTTCCTGCTCGGTCAGCATACGGGCTATCTTGGTCGGACCGTTCCCGGCAAGGCACAGACGGTATATCTGCTTGACCACGGGTGCGGCTTCCTCGTCAATGATGAAGTTTTCGTCCTCGTCCATGAGGTAGCCGTACACGGGTTTGCTCGTAACAGGCTTGCCGCTCATGCCTTTTGACCGTTTTACAGCTTTGATTTTCTTACTCGTATCTCTCACCAGCCATTCGTTGAAAATGTTCCGCAGAGGGGCAAAATCATTATCGCCCTGTGCGCTGTCCACTCCATCGTTAATTGCGATAAAGCGGACGCCTTTTTGTGGGAAAATCATCTCGGTATACATTCCCACCTGCAGGTAGTTTCGCCCTAACCGTGACATATCCTTTACGATAACGGTAGCCACTTTCCCGGCTTCAATGTCCGCAAGCATGGATTGAAAACCCGGTCTTTGGAAGTTCGCACCAGAATAGCCATCGTCCGTGTACCAACGCAGATTGGAAAAACCGTTCTGCTTTGCGTAGGTTTCAAGAATACGCTTCTGGTTGGAAATGGAATTGCTTTCGCCTTGCAGCTCGTCCTCATGGGATAGTCTTGGATAAAGGGCAGTGATTTTCTGGGTGGTCTGTCTTAACATAAAATCCTCCGTTTCCGACAGCCAGCCCCACTATTCCGTATTTCGATTATACCACATGGGGCGGCTGTCTGTATAGCGGCTTCTGCTTCTTTACCGCCCGGTAAAATGACGATTTTTCTGTGCGGCTTGTAGCGTTAGGGCGAAAGCTGGGCTTTGTGTCCTGCGGCGGCTTCCGCCTCCAGCACTTTCATCATCTTATCGGCTGCGGTGTCGGTGGTATCTTTTTTGAAAAAGCCGGAAACGACAAGGACGGTGTTGCCCATGCGGATCTCTGTCACGCAGTCCGGGCGGCGTTCCGGGGTGGTGTTCTGCTTGTTCTCTGCCATAGGCAACTCCTTTCATTTCATCAATTCTTTTAGTCTGTTCAGCTTGGCTTGCGCCGTTTCACGGCGGAAGTTTTCTCCCGTAAAGAGGATAGGGGCGCACATTTCCAAAAGGCGGTCATAAATCCGGGCATGGGCGGTGTCCAGCGGATTTTGCAGGCTGTCCAATGTCAGATTGGTGGTAACGATTAAGGGCTTGCGGCTGCGGTAGCGGCTGTCAATCACATTGTAGACCTGTTCTAAACCGTACTCTGTGCCGCGCTCCATTCCAAAATCATCAATGATAAGCAGAGGAAAACGGCAAAGACGCTCGATATACTCGTTGCGCCCCTCAAAGCTGGCGGTCAGGTCATTCAAAATCGCAGAGAAGTTCGTCATGCGGACAGCGACTTCCTGCTCCATGAGGGCATTAGCGATACACCCGGCAAAATAGCTTTTTCCTGTGCCGACCTTGCCCCATAGCAGATAGCCGATATTTTCCTCGCGCATGATTTCCCAATGCTCCACATAGAAGTGTGCAATCTCCATTTGCGGGCATTTCCCGTTGTCGTTGGCGAAAGTCCATTCCTGCATGGTAGGATTGGTAAATCCCCGGCGTTTCAAGTCCTCCACGGTGTCAAGGTGCTTTCTGCGCTGTTCGGCGGCTTCACGCTCCAAACGCTGGGCTTTCTGGCAGTCACATTCTGCCGGGTGGCGGTCACGCCCAAACAGGGCGGCTTGCTTTTCCGGGAAGTAGGCTTCTTTCGGAGTGTGACACTTGCCGCAGTAAAGCAGTCCGTCCTCGCCCGTGTAGTCCTCCGGCTGTGGGGTAACAGCCGCCATATTCAAAACTCGTTCTGTAAACAGATTACTCATAAGCTCTCGCCCTCCTTGCAGGTGTATTCGGGTATGCCCTTTTTCGGGGCAGCCTTTGCGGTATCGTCTGCCGCCCATCTGCGGATAGTGGCGGCGTGGTTTTTATATTTCTTGCCCGTGGACGCGATATAGCCGGAAAGCCGCTCAATGTAGTACGCCCATTTTTCGGGCAGCTCCGCTTGCAGTTCGGAAAGCTCCGTATCAGTCAGAAATACATTCTCATATCTGCCATAGCTGCGGGCGAGGGCTTGTCCCTTTAACTCTCCCTCTTTTTCTAACTCTATATCTATCTCTTTCTTTATCTCTATCTCTGGTGGACGAATGTCGGACAAATGTCCGCCATTTGTCCGCGGCGGCAAAAGTGCCTTATTTTCAAGCCTTGCGGCGCGTTTCCGTTCCGCTTCGGTAGAGGATTGACCGATCATCAGCTCGATGTCGGTCATATAAAGCAGCCCGCAGTCAAGCTGCTCCACAAGCCCTAACTGCTGGAAGATGGCTAATGCCCGTTCCACCGTCCCGATTTGGTGACGGGTCAGCGTGGCTATCATCTGGGCGGTATAGGGGATATGCTCGTCAAGCTGCAATCTGCCGCCATTTTTCAGCGATTTTAAGTACAGCTTCAAGAGGATATTGGAATACAAAATCCCGTCTTTCATGTCCTCCAACAGCACAATGGAATCGCTGTCGAAGAAGTTTTCTTTCAGTTTGAGGTAGTAATATTTGCGGTTATCTGCCATTGGCGGTGTCCTCCCTGTGTTTCCATCTCTTAGAGAAATACCGGGGGCAGAGGACGATAATCGCCCGGAAGCTCTGCTTGCAGCCGTGTGTGCAGCCCCGGCAAAGGTCATTGTAGGTAATACGGTTTCGGTGGTTGAGGAAAAAGCTCCATTCCAACCGCCGCTTTTTGCTCATGCGTGGCATTTCTCGCTCCTTTCTGCCGTTTCCGCTGGTATAAGCGGATAGGTCGGTAAAAATGTAGTTTCTCGGTGTCATTTTCGGGGATTTCCTGCGCTGTGCGCCCCGTTTCAAAGGTGGGCAGTATTGCGGATAGGGTGCAGGGCATATCCCCGTTTTGGTATCGTTTCGGGGCGGTTTTTAACGCTCATGTTCGTGCTTTTTCTCTCTGTCTTTCTCGCCTTGCAGGATTTGAGAAAGATTGCTTTTCACGGTATGCAGCTCCTTGACACGGGCTTTTTTCTCCCGGTATTCGTTGTAATGGGCGTTCTTTTCGGCGGTAAGCTGCTCGATTTCCGCTTGCAGGGCTTTATGGCTTGGCAGCTTGGAAACGCCATGCGCCCGAAAATAACGGGTGGCTGCGTCCGCTATGATAAAATCGCTTTCGTGCCGTTCCCGGTAGGCGCTGCGGGCTTTTTCCGTTTTCTGCGCTTTCAGACCGTCACGGGCAGGCTTGGTCTTGGCATAGGCAAGCACCTGTGTCTGAAGTTCCTTTTTCTCCCGGATAGCAGCGTCCAGGGCTTTCAGCTTGGCGGTGCTGTCCTGTAAATCCGCATTGGCGGATACAAGGGCTGCGTCCAGCTCCTCCGGCGAATAGCCGTACTGCCCGTAGGCGGCAACGGTAGCCGCCATTTGTTTCAGATTGTGGACTGCCGCCCAGCGGTCATAGCCCGCGCCCTTTCCCTCCGCTCGCTTCGCTGCCCGGTCAACCATGCGCTGAATACCGTCCTTTTCCGGGGTGGTTTGGACAGCTTTTTTGCCCTGCAAACGCTCCCTTATGTTGCGGGGGTATTCGGGTACGGTTGCGGTCTGCTCGGCGGCTCTGTGGGCGTTCTGTTCCAAAAGGGCAAGAACGGCAGCGCGGTCAAAATCATCTCCCAGCTTGCGGGCGGTAATGGGCTTTGTCCTGTCCGGCGTGAGGTAGGATAGCCGCCCTCGGCTCTCCTTGACAGTCACGCCCTGTTGCAAGAGAACGGCGGCGAACTCGCCATAGCTTGCGGCAGAGGACAGCGCGGTGCGTATGGCCTGCCGCAATTTTTCCTTGTCTGTTTCAAACTTCGTGGGCTTGGCTGGCTGCTCCTCGGCTGGCAAGGCGGCAGCTTCCTTGTCCAGCTTTGCCTGCCCTTTCCGCTGCGCCCAATACTCATGCTCGGTAATGCGGTTTTTGCTGCCATGCAAAAGGTCGATTTGATAGAGATTTTCCCGGTGGCACAGCTCCATGACTTCGGCTTTGAAGTATTCCATCGCCGCGTCTGTGCAGCGGTGTTTGCACCCGGCGCGGGTGTCTGCCGGTCTGTCCATATAGGGCAAGAATGGAACTTCGGCTATCCGCAGAGAATTGATAACGATATGCACATGGATATTGCCGCTGTGGTTGTGTCCGTCCGGGTGGGTGCAGACAATGGCTTGGTGTCCGGGAAACTGCTTCCGGCAAAATTCCTCGCCCAACGCCTGCGCCCGGTCTACGGTCAAACCGTTGTCCACCGCGTCCCGTGGGTCAAAGCTGATAATGTAGTGGTGGCTTTTTACATCTTCCCGCTTCTGGTTCTTCCCATAGCGGAGATTGGAGCGCATACAGGCAACGGCAAAATCCTCGTCGCCGCAGTTCAGCGTGGCTATTCGATAGTCCTCCCTGAGCATGAGCCGCCCGTTTTCATCAAGGGTGGGCTTCATGGTAAACTCGTCATGTTCAAAGGTGAGGTACTGCTCGGCTGCGCCATAGTCCGCATTTTTAGAGCTGATATGTTTGAATGTTGCCAACAGCG
>ERZ857757.2196-NODE-2196-length-13245-cov-3.882108_pt1 | contig 13245 bp, 10 predicted proteins | sample MGYA00519764_ERZ857757 | MGnify/ENA primary metagenome ERZ857757 (study PRJEB31778, sample SAMEA3449359) | human gut metagenome | biome: human gut; feature: human-associated habitat; material: faeces | place: United Kingdom | collected 2010/2012 ... | reverse complement strand
GGCTGCGCCGAACCGCCCTTCGGGCCGGGCCTTCGCCCTGCACCCACCATCCCAGAACCACAGGAGGAACAAGCCCCATGTTACCGCTGCACCCCGCCCTGCTCTCCCAGCCCGATTACCTCTTCTCCCAAATCGCCGCCGCGGCCGAGGAGGAGCGAAAGCGCCATCCTCACCGCCGTGTCATTTCCCTCGGCATCGGGGATGTGACCCAGCCCATCGCCCCGGTGGCTGCCGCCGCCCTGCGCACCGCCGCCGCCGAACTGGCCACCCCAAAAGGCCAAAAGGGCTACGGCCCGGCCGCCGGTTATCCCTTCCTGCGGGAGGCCATTGCCGCCCAGTACGCGGACCTGCCCTGCCCCATCCCGCCGGAGGAAGTTACCGTTACCGCGGGCAGCAAGGAAGCCCTGGGGGCGCTCTTCTCCCTGTGGGAGCCCGGCGTGCCGGTCTGGGTCTGCGATCCGGTCTACCCCGCCTACCGGGCCCAGGCCGAAGCCGCAGGGCACCCGGTTTTTTCGCTGCCCTGCCGGGCGGAAAATGACTTTCTCCCCCAGCCGGAGGAGGCCGCAAAGCCCGGCTTAATCGTCCTCTGCACCCCCAATAATCCCACCGGCGCCGCCCTTTCCCTGGTGGAAATGACGGAATGGGTGAACTGGGCCAACCGCACCGGCAGCCTGCTGCTGGTGGATACCGCCTACGCCGCCTTCCTTTCCGGAGAGGAGCTGCCCCGCAGCATTTATGCCGTCCCCGGCGCCAAACGCTGCGCCATCGAGGTCGGCTCCTTCTCCAAATCCGATGGCTTTACCGGGGTTCGGTGCGGCTGGGTCATCCTGCCGCGGGAAACCGGCTGCGCCGCAGCCTGGCAGCGCTGGCTGGGCAGCCACAGCAATGGCACCAGCTATCCCATTCAGCGGGCCGCGGAGGCCGCCCTTTCCCCCACCGGACTGCGGCAGCGGCAAAAGGCCCTTGCCCTCTACCGGCAGAATGCCGCCACCATGCTGCAAATGTTTCACAAGCTGGGGCTCACCTGTGCCGCCCGCCGTCCCGGCTGCCTGGCCCCCTACCTCTGGGTCCGCTGTCCGGATGGCCCGGATGCCCAAAACAGCTGGGCTTGGTTCCACCGCCTGCTGGAGGGCTGCGGTGTTCTCTGCGCCCCGGGGGCCGGCTTTGGGCAGATGGGCGAGGGCTGGCTGCGGTTTACCGCCTTTTCCCGGCCGGAGGACACTGCCGAGGCTCTGCGGAGGATGGAACACTTTCTGCGGTAGGCCGGCCCTGTATTACGCGCGCTGAACGGGCCGCCGCAGGTCGCGGGTTCCGGGGGCGCACCGGGCGGGCTTCGCCCGCCCTGAGGGGGGCGGCTGCGCCGCCCCCCTACCGTGCCAAGGGCACGGGGTGCGCCCCCGGCCAGGTCCCTGCAGCCGCCAGCAAATAAAATGCAAACCGCCGGGTAGCTTCCCCTGCTCCCCGGCGGCTTTTGGTTTTTGCAATATATTGAAGATACAATGCCATCCCAAGCCGGGAAATACGCCGTTCCATGCCGAAAAATGACACCCGGAAACAAGCCTATCCCGCTGGCCCTTCCATCCCTTTGGCAAAAACACAGCCGGGGTGCTTTTCGGCTCCCCGGCGGATTATTTTTACGGCTTTTAGGGGGCAGCATTATCTGCCTGACAAACCGCGGATTATTCCTTGATCTCTTGGAAGGAGCCCATGCGGCACCGGTAACTGCGCAGCCCGGTGTGGCGAAGCCCCAGCAGCGCGTCCATTTCTTCGGCGGTATTTTGGTACCGTCCGCCGGTGTGGTGCACCAGGATGTAATCCACCTCCCGGATCTTTCCGGCGGCTGCCTGGCAGAAGCTGCGCATGGGGGCCGCCAGGGCAAAGACCCAAATAGGCGAAACGATGGTGACATGACAGCAGGCCGAAAGGTCAATTTCCACGGGCCGGATGGGCATGGCCCAGCGGTGCATACCGTAGCGGCCGCACCACCAGAAACCCAGCGTGCCCTCGGTCCGTTCGGAGGAGCGGACCTCATAGAGGGCGGCGCCGGTGCGCTCCGCCTCCTCACAGGCCAGCTTTTTGCCGTAGCCCATGCGGGAAAAATAGGTCACCAGCCGGGTGGGATCACTGCCGATGTGGGGGTAATCGGCCATGTTCACCGTAAAGCTTTCCTGCCGGCGGAACACCCAGGCGGCATAGCCGGTGGCCGCCTGGCAAAAGCCGAAAATGAAGTAGATGGTGGACATGAAATTGGGCGGGAATATGTAGAACTGAATGCAGATCCACAGCATGAGGGTGACGCCGAAGATGCCGCCCAGGACTACGCCCGCCTTTTTCCGGGCCAGCAGCAGGCCGGCGGCGGCCAGGTTGGTGAGACCATTGACGATGAACAGGGCGATGCCGGAAAAGGCCAGATCCTGGAATACTACCTCCGCAAAGGGCAGCACCTGGAAGTAGGGCAGCATGCCATCCATCCCCATGGTTTTTCCGGTGGGGTCCAAGAGCATCATGGCAGCGCCGCCCACGGCGCCGATGCCGATAAAAAGCGTCCAAAAAACAAGGATGCGCCGGGCTGTTTCGTATCGTGATCTCATGGGACAAGGTTCCTCTTTTCCCTCGTTTTTCCTCGCAATGCTCACCGATACTACACCCATCGAGGGAGATTGTCAAGTATTTGACGAAGGCATCCTCACTTTGCGGCATCCAAAAGCTCAACGCGCCATTCCGCCGCGCAAATTATCGGCCGCCGTGAACCCCTCATCCCGTTCTTTCCTACGCCGGCAACGCCTATATCCCTGCCCCCGCAGCGGTCTCTTTCCCATCGTTCAGCGGGGCCCGCCGTAAAGCCCGGCGGCGCTTTGGACGGCAGAAATGCCCGCTAAATCTGCGCGGGCTCCCATCCGGCGAAAGCGGGACTTGCGGGGAAAACGCTTTTGTGCTACACTGTGGCAAAGCGGCCGGAAGGCTGCCGTGATCCCCTACCGAAAGGACGATGAAAAATGGAAAAAATGATCTCCCGCGAAGCGGCCCTGGCCCTGCTGCGGCAGTACAATCAGGAGCCCTTCCACATCCGGCACGCACTGACTGTGGAGGCGGTAATGCGCTGGTTTGCCAACGACCTGGGCTATGGCAAAGAAGCCGATTTTTGGGCCATGTGCGGCCTGCTGCATGATATCGACTTTGAGAAATGGCCCGAACAGCACTGTGTAAAAGCCCCGGAGCTGCTGCGTCCGGCCGGGGTGGGTGAGGAGATGATCCATGCCATATGCAGCCACGGCCACAAAATATGCACCGATGTGGTCCCCGAAAAGGAGATGGAAAAGGTGCTTTTCGCCTGTGATGAGCTGACGGGTCTTATTGGCGCGGCCGCGCTGATGCGCCCGAGTAAAAGCACCACGGACATGGAGCTTTCCAGCGTCAAGAAGAAATTCAAGGACAAGAAGTTCGCGGCGGGGTGCAGCCGGGAGGTCATCAAGGACGGGGCTGAGCTGCTGGACTGGGAGCTGGATACCCTGATCCAAAAGACGCTGACGGCGATGCAGCAGAGTGAAGCCGGCATCCGGGAGGAGCTGGCGGCGCTGCTGGGCTAAGGGAGCGAATATTCAATTTTCAAGGTGCGTACCGGGTCCGCATTTTCTGACGGATCCGGCTGCGGCTGGTTCCCCGCGTTTCACCGGGGGGCCGGCCGTATTTTATTGGGTGCGTAAAAGGCCTTTCACTAATACGGCAAAATCGACTCTTTTTTGCAGTCCAAAGGTTAATATTTCACTTTTATTTACGGAAGATTTACAATATATGAAAATGTTGGGCGAAATTTACATAAATGATGGATTTTGTTGGGGAGGTGTAACTGGGATTTATTGTGTGAATTGAGGGCAGGTTTGTGGGCACCCGGCGGCGAAAGCCTCCCTTGTGCAAAGGGAGGCTTTGGGGGTGGTGCGGTACTGAGGGCGAGATGAAGCTATCGCCATAGCTTGTGCCGTCAACCCCTCAGTCAGCCTTACGGCTGCCTGCTCCCCTTACACAAGGGAGACTTTGGGTTAGTACGCTGACACCTCCCATTACACAGGGAAGGCTATGAGGTTGACGCGCTGCCGCTTCGTTACCCTTTGCACGGGAAGTATGGACATGAAAAGGCCCCTGGGCGTTGGTCGCCGCAGGGGTCGTTTTTAATAAAATTTAACCTAAATGGACCGCGTTCTCATCCACCCAGCCGTAGATACCGGAGCCGTCCTCTGAAACCAGGTGGAAGGGGTGGGCAGCGCCCTCCGCATAGAAGGTGACCCGGCAGGTGCTGGTGCCCTCAAACTGGCGGGCGGGTTCGGTGCCGCGGGAGGAGGCATAGACTGCGCCGCCGGTGAAGGTGACGCGGCTATCCACCCCAATGACCGTCAAGCCGCTTTCGCTGCTTTTCCGGCCCAGCTCAGCCAGGATCTGCTCCGCGGCCTCCAATAGGGAGAGATTGTGGACCTGGGCCTGCTGACTGGTGGAAAGCTCCCGATAGGCCAAGCGGGCGATCAAAACCTTGATCGAATCGGCGTTGGTGACCGGCTGCGGCAGGGCGTCTATCAGGGCTTCCACCTCCGCAGCGGTGGGGCCGTGGGGCTGGGAATCCGGTACAGCGGGCTGTTGGATGGCGGGCTGGCCAATAACAGGCAGGGTAACTACGCCGCCGATGGCCAGCACTGTGGTGATGATGGCAATCAAGGCCAGGAGGCCCAGTGCGATATACAGGATATGTTTTTTCATTTTGACCATGATGTTCCCCTACCGCGCCGCCGGGCGGCGCTGCTGCTCTCTTTATTATGCGAGTGGGCCAAGCCACTGGGCGGCTAAAAAATGGGAAGATGGCAAGGCGCGGCCGATGGCATACTCATGCCCGGCGCAAGACGGGCTGTTGTATGGCGAGGACGCAACGCAGCCAGGGCCCATTTTTTAGGGCCGTCTAAATGCCTATGCAGTGATTATAACAGATGGGGCGGGATTTAGCAACCTGAGAAAAGAGAAGCGCCCGCCGAGTGGCAGGCGCTCCTCCTCACAAGAGAGACAAATATGAAAGAGTATAGGACATTGATCGGGATCAATAATGTACGGTGGTCTCCTTGGGCTTGGTCTCCGCGACCAGCTTACCATTGCGGTAAGAATACAATACGGATACATCGTAGTTGAGGGCATCATACCAGTTTTTCGCATCGAATACGACGAAGTTGGCAGCGTTGCCTTCCTTGATGCCGTAGGCATCGCCCAGATGCAGGGTACGGGCCGCATTGGTGGTAACGAACTTGTAGGAGTTGCAGATCTCATCGTAGCCCAGCATATGGCCGGCATACAGACCCATGAAGACGGGGTCACGCATATTTCCGTTGCCCAGGGGGTTCCACGGATCAAAGATATCATCGTAACCGAAGGATACATTGATGCCCTCAGCGGTCAGCTCTTTGACGCGGGTCATGCTGCGGCGCTTGGGATAAGTATCGGCACGGCCGCCCAGGTGAACATTCACGCAGGGATTGGCAACAAAGTTCATGCCGCTCATCTTCAGGATGCGCATCAGACGAATAACATAAGCGTTATTGTAGCTGTGCATGGCAGTGGTGTGGGAAGCGGTGACCATATCGCGCATTCCGGTCTCGTAGGCGCGGGTAGCGACGGTCTCCAGACCACGGGAAGCCTCATCGTCGATCTCATCGCAGTGAACATCGATGAGCTTATTGTACTTCTGAGCCAGATCGAAGCAAATGTTGAGGGACTCAACAGAGTACTCACGGGTGAACTCGAAGTGAGGGATAGCACCGGCAGCGTCGGCGCCCATCTTCAAGGCGTCTTCCAGCAGCTCTTTGCCCTTGGGATAGCTGAGGATACCATACTGGGGGAAGGCGACGATCTGGATATCCATGAAATCCTTGACTTCGTCGCGCAGTTCCAGCAGCGCTTCCATAGCGGTCAGCTTGGGATCGTTGATATCAACATGGGTACGAACATGCTGGATACCATTGGAGGCCTGCATACGGATGGCCTTATTGACGCGATCCTTAACTTCCTGCTTAGTGAGGAAGGGCTTATACTCTTCCCAGCACTGGATGCCTTCAAACAGAGTGCCGCTCATGTTCCAGCGGGGACGGCCGGCGGTGAGGCAGGTATCCAGGTGGACATGGGACTCGATGACGGGGGGCAGGGCCAGCTTGCCGCCGCAATCAACAACTTCTTCGCCGGGGAGGGCTTCGATATTGGCGGCGATCTTTTCGAACTTACCATCGGTCACACGGATATCCATGGCCTCGGTAGCGTTTTCGATGAACAGATTCTTAAAAAGCATGGGTTTCACTCCTCCTTATAGAGATAATTTTGCGAAAGTCAGATGGAGCTAACAACTTACTTGTTGGTGTGGGTAGCCTCGCCGATGAAGAAGAAGATAGCGGCAACGACCATGGCGTTGACAGCGGCGATGCCCCAGTTCAGGAAGTTGGCAACAACAGCAGCAGCAACAATACCGAGCACATTAAACCAGTTGACGACAGCCTCGGTGTGCTTGCCCTCATACTTCTTGCGGTTCTTGAAGTAGTCGAGGATAACGATCATACCGATGGGAGGCAGAGCGCAGTTCAGAATGCTGAGCCAGCCGACGAAGTTCCAATACAGCCAGATGGCCAGAGCAGTACCGATGATGCCTGCAACCCAGGTGAGGTACTTCATGGGCTTACCGGTGATGTTGGCAAGGCCCAGACCGCCGGTGTACAGAGCGTTATTGTTGGTGGTCCAGATGTTGGCGCCCAGAACGATGAGGGCGGGGATTGCCAGACCCTGAGCGATCATAACATAGAAGATATCCTCTTTGCCGGTGAAAGCACCGCCGATGGCGCCGAAGCAGAACATCAGGGTGTTGCCCAGGAAGAAGGCGATGACGGTGGTCCAAACAGCAACCTTACGGTTCTTGGCAAAGCGAATGAAGTTGGGGGTAGCGGTACCGCCGGAGATGAAGGAGCCGATAACATAGCCGACACCGGTGAACAGGGAGATCTTGCCGGCAGACTGACCGAAGATGGCAGCAAGACCGCCGCCCTCCACGCCTGCGGTGATCATGGAATAAACACCGAGGATAACAATCAGCGGAACGGAGATATAAGCAACGATCTCCAGACCCTTCATGCCGGTAGCCGCGGTAGCGGTCATCAAAAGACCGGCGATGATGGTGAGAACCCACTCATTGACACCGAGCAGCTCGGCAGCGGGAATGGAGAACATGGCAACACCTACACCAAACCAACCGATCTGGGTGAAGCCCAGCAGGAAGGAGGACAGGTAGGAGCCCTTGGTACCGAATGCACGACGGCACAGCAGGTCCATGGTCATGCCGGTGGAAGCGCCGATGAACGCCAGAACGCCGCAGTAAGCGGAGAGAATGACGCCGCCGATGATGCAAGCCCAAATGAAGCCGGAGAGATCGAGGCCATTACCGAGCTTGGCACCGACGCTCATGCTGGCGCTGAAGAAGGTAAAGCCTACCATTACGAAGAACATGTTCCAGAAGCCTTTGCGTGCCGACTCGGGTACTGCTTCCAGAGAATAGTCAGCATCGACTTTTTCGACTGCTTTTGCAGCCTTGGTGTTTTCAGACATTGTGAAAAACCTCCTCAAAGTTGTTCAGAAGCCGGCCCTCTATGTAACCGGTTTCATCTGACATGTTCATCATAGCACGCCCTAACAGCCTTTGTCCACCCCCTTTTGCACGATTTGGTGACAAAAATAACTGGATTTCCTTGTGAAAAGTGCCGAATCCGCGAAACCGATTACATGGATTTTGACGGTTTGTGCAATTTTCTTTGCAAAATATAGGCTGATATGCTATAATTAGTGCCGAAAAGAGAGAATGTAACCGGTTATATGCCGGACCGGCGGAAAGGGGTGAGGCTGCCATCAATATAAAAGAAGTAGCCAAAGCGGCGGGTGTTTCGGTAGCGACCATCAGCCGGGTGCTGAACCACCCGGAGCAGGTGCAGCCCGAAACCAAGACCCATGTGCTGGCGGTGATGGAAAGCCTGAATTATCACCCCAACTGGTTTGCGCGCGGGCTGAACCTGGGCAAAACCAGCACCATAGCGCTGCTGGTGCCAAACATAGAAAGCCGGCGCTACCGGGAGATTATGTCCGGTGTGGAGACGGTAGCCCTGAAAAAGCAGCACATTGTGATGCTGTGCAATACCCATGCCAGCCCGGAGGAAGAGGCTGAGTACCTAAAAATGGTGGTGGGCCGACAGGTGGACGGGCTGATTCTGGCATCCTCCGTGATGGGGCGGGAGCAGCGCAACGCCCTGCTGGGTCCCAACCTGCCCTGGGTGCACATCGGGCCGGGTGAGCCGGGATTATGCAGGAACCTCTGCTATATAAACTATGAGGAAGGCGCCTATCAAATGACAACCCATTTGATAAAAATGGGGCAAAAGGAAATTACACTGCTGCTGGATGAGGCACCGCTGGTGGAAATGAGGCAGATCACAGCCGGTTACCGGCGGGCCCTGCGGGAGCTGCTACCCGACGCAGAAGAGCAGATCCTGACGGAGCAGGATACCCCGCGGGGCGGGTATCTCATCACCCAGCGGCTGCTGCAGAACGATACCCTGCCCAGGGCCATGATCACCGCGAGCAGCGGACAGGCCAGCGGCGTGCTGAAAGCCCTGCAGGATGAGAAGATCCCGGTGCCGGAGCGCATGGCACTGGCCTGCCTTTCTGATTCCTCGACCTGCGCCATCCTGGAGCCGCCGCTGACGGCGCTGGAATCGCCCAGCCGAAGGCTGGGGATGGTGGCGGCCCGTATGCTCTTTGATAACATAGAGGACAACGGTGAGGAGAGCATAGGCCCGCAGGAAGTTATTTTGCAGCCCAAATTGAAGATCCGCCGGAGCTGCGGCAATACCAAGCCCATTTATGAGCTGTTTGGATGAAAGGAAACGAATGGGGGTAAACGCAATGTCATTGAGTACCGAGTATATGGGCCTGAAGCTGAAAAATCCCATCGTGGTGGCGGCGGGGCCGTGGTCCCGCGATGGCGCTTCGATCCAGCGATCCATAGATGCCGGGGCCAGCGCCGTGGTGACCGAAACCATCACGCTGGAGGCCAACCAAAACCCCAGCCCCCGGCTGTACCTAAGCAGCAGCGGGCAGCTATTCAACACAACGCTGTTTTCCGGCATTCACCTGGAGCAGTGGGAGCAGGAATTTGAGTCACTGCGGCGCGGCGACTGCAAGCTCATCGCGAGCATATGGGGCAACACCCCCAGCGAGCTGGCCTACCTGGCCGGCAAGGTGGAGCGGATGGGCGCCGATGCCGTGGAGGTGAGTCTTTCCGCGCCGCTGGGAACCCGCATGGATGTGGGCACCGTGCCGCGAGAGATCTTCGGCTTTATTTCCGCGGTGACCGAGGCGGTGGATATCCCCGTTTCGGTAAAGCTGAGCTATGAGGCCTCTAATTTTAACGGATTTACTTCCTCGCTGGAGGAGGCCGGTGTGAGCGGAGTGACCGCCATAGATGCCCTAAAGGGGCTGATGGGCGTGGACCTGGAGCACCACCGGGCGCTGATGCCCACCTACGGCGGATACAGCGGACAGTACATCCGGCCCATAGCGCTGGCGACCATTGCCACCCTAAAGCAGACGACCGGGTTTCCCATCTGCGGCTGCGGCGGGATCAACTCCGCCCACGATGCCCTGGAATTTATCATGCTGGGGGCCCAAAGCGTACAGCTGGCCAGCGTACTGCTGCGGGACAGCTACGAGGCGATCCCACGCATCCTGGGTGACCTGGAACGGTGGCTGGAGGACCATGGGTATTATTCCATCGAGGAAGTATGCGGGCTGGCGCTGGGCTCTCTGCAGGCCTTTGAGGAGCTGCCGCCCCGTCCCCTGACGGCCCACCTGACCGGCGGCTGCAACGGCTGCGGCAAGTGTGTGAGCAGCTGCCTGTACGGCGCTATGACAATGGAGGCGGGGAAAATAGTACTGGATGCGGCACGCTGCACCGGCTGCGGCATGTGCGAGGCCATCTGCCCCGAGAACGCGCTGGAGCTGCGGTGGTAAAAAAGAGCGGCGGCGCGGAAAAATCGGGGAGGGCAAGGCCGCGGCGAAGGCAGGCTTATGCCCGGCGCAAGACGGGCTGATGCCTGGTGAGCCAAGGCACAGCCATCGCCGATTTTTACAGCCGCCGGACTCTCTGAAGGAAATATAATATAAGCCCCCGATTGAATAAAGCCGGGGGCTTTGCTGCGGGGCGGGGAGGGCTCTCCCCTGCCCTATTGCAGATTGACGACCGGCGACAGAAATGGTATAATGAGAAAAAGGGGGAACGCCCCCGAAAAACATGAAAAGGAGCTGTATCTCATTATGATGTATCCCAACGCCACCCATGGCCTGGAGCGAGTGTATCAATCTCAGGTCATTGCACTGGTTGCCGCTGTACTGATGATTATTCCGGTCATCAATATACTGGCCGCAATCGCGCTGATTGTTTCTCTGGTGCTGTATATGATCGGCATTAACGAGGCGGGAAAGGACGACGAAAACTACAAGACCGCCTTTACCTTGATTATCGCGCAGCTGGTCATCAGCGTGCTGAATTCCATCATCGGCGGCGTTATTTTTGATCTGGTGAATGAGGCACTGGCACTGGCGGTGCTGTACTTTGTATGCATCACCACCAACAAACTGCTGAAGAACATCGGCGCGGATGGGCGCATTACCGACCGCGGCGTAGTGGTTTGGAAGATCAATGTCATCTGCACCATCGTGGAGGTGGTATGCACTCTGCTGGCGCTGATCCCCAGTGCTTCCCTGCAGCTGCTGGCGGCCGTTCTGACACTGGTGACGGCCATCGCGCAAATCGTAGGATCCATCCTGTATATCCTGTACCTGCGGGATGCCACCACGGCGCTGAAATCCATTGGCGGACCGGCAGCGGATGTATATGTAGGACCGGAGCTGTAAACACCATTTGGCAATAAAGGCACTAGCACCCTCCCCTGCTCTGGGAGGGTGCTTTTTTGCGGAATTGACGGTATAGGCGTTATATGTTACAATTAAATTGCATTTGGAAACATGAATTTTAGTAAAAAAGGAGATGTGTATGATGACTTATCCCAATGCCGCAGCAGGGCTGAAAACGGTGTACCAAGCCAGACTGGTAGGGTTGATCTCCATTGTGCTGGTGATCGTCCCTATTGTGCAGGTATTGGCAGTGGCTGCCATGCTGATCGCTGGTTTCTTGGCCCTGGTAGGCCTGGCCCAGTGCCGTAAGGACGATAAAGGGTACCGCACCGCTTTTAATATGGTCATTGCCGGTCTGGTCACAAACCTGGCCGCCAGCCTAGTTTCTGCTTATGCGGGGGCCGAGGGGTTCGCCGGCATTTGCAGCAATATTCTATCGATCGCTACCGATGTATTATCACTGGCTTCGCTGTACTTTGTATGCATTACCACCAATCGCCTACTGAAAGAAACGGCTGCTGCGGAAAATCAGATTGACCGCGGCATCGTGGTGTGGAAGCTGAATGTGGTGTGTACTGTTATTCTTCTTGTGTGTTATCTGCTGCGGATGATCCCCGGCAACATCGCAGTCATCATTGCCGGGTATCTTGCGATCTTCGCCGTAATCGCCCAAATCATTGGCACGGTGCTGTATATCCTGTATCTGCGCAATGCTTACCGGGCTTTGGAAGCGGCGGTTCCGCCGGAGGAAGAGGTACAGCAAATGATGTAATATGAGAATAGAATAATACAAATTGTATATTATGGTGGATGAAAAGAGCCGCCCGTAAGGGCGGCTCCTATTTTTGTGCGATTACAGGATGTGGGTGGCGTTGGCATCAAAGTGGACAAAGCAGTTTTCGCCTTGGGCAAAGATGCGCTTATTCTTGGGGTTGTACTCAGTGAGCTTGACGAGGGTCTCACCCACACGGACATGGTAGTTCTGATAGGAACCCATGAAGCAGCTGACTTCGACCTTGCAGGGCAGACCGCGATCCTCGGTGAGGGTGGCGGATTCCGGACGGAGCACCATGGTGACCTCCTCCCCAACCGAAACGGGGCGGGTAGCTTCCACATGGGCGGTTTCGCCCTCGATGGCCAGTGTGGCGGTATTGCCCTCCAAAGCCAGCACCTTGCCGCGCAGGAAGTTCGCTTCGCCAATGAAATCCGCAACGAATTCCGAAACGGGGTGGAAATAAATTTCCTGCGGGGTGCCGATCTGCGCAACGACGCCCTTATTCATAATGATGATCTGATCCGACAGGGCCATGGCCTCAGACTGATCGTGGGTGACATAAATGGCGGTGATGCCGACCTCCTGTTGGATGCGGCGGATCTCAGTACGCATGGAAACACGCAGCTTGGCATCCAGGTTGGAGAGGGGTTCATCAAAGAGCAGAACACCGGGCTCCACCACCAAAGCACGGGCCAGGGCCACACGCTGCTGCTGGCCGCCGGAAAGCTGGTTGGTCATGCGGCCTTCCATGCCGGTGAGCTCCACCAGATCGAGGATGCGCATGACTTTTTCACGGATCTCCTCCTTGGGGAGGTGGCGCAGCTTAAGGCCATAGGCAACATTATCGAACACATTATAGTTCGTGCTGTTCCAGACGCTGTCCTGCTCTCCGTCAATAACAGGAGTTCCGTAAGCGGCTTCCGCAACCTTAACCTGCGGTTTTTCCTCATCGTCCTTCGCAAAAGATGAAACGAAACATGGCATCATCGCAAGTGCCAAAATGAGCGAAGTAATCTTTTTATTCAAATAAATCGCCTCCCAACTCCAACTGCGTTCTTATTTCACCGTCTTCCGGATAACCGTAAAATACAGATATTCCGTCATAAAGCATTATCATTCTGTCGGCTGACCAAAACAGTGTCTTTCCAATCGACTCTGCTGCCGCTCTTACGGGTACGGAATTATCATTCGGATACAGCGCCTCAACATCTGCCGCCTTGTCGCCGAATACCTTTTCCAAATCGGATTTTGCCATATATGTCGTTCCGTTGTTTATGCTTATGCTTATGTTTCCGTTGTCTGTTCCGTTATTATGAACCGCACCGGTCTTTGTGTCGATAACAGTGCTGTTTTTCAGCTTCCACTTTGTTGTTTCCGAAAGAACACTTCCCTCAACATACTTGAGCTTTACATCCGATATATCGACATTGTCACCTCCGTCACTCCTCCATTTATTGAATCGTACCGACAGTACATCACCCGACTTCACATATGCCATA
>ERZ857757.2190-NODE-2190-length-13297-cov-2.405981_pt1 | contig 13297 bp, 17 predicted proteins | sample MGYA00519764_ERZ857757 | MGnify/ENA primary metagenome ERZ857757 (study PRJEB31778, sample SAMEA3449359) | human gut metagenome | biome: human gut; feature: human-associated habitat; material: faeces | place: United Kingdom | collected 2010/2012 ... | reverse complement strand
TACGATCTGATCATCACAGGTCGTCAGGCTATCGATGGAGATACAGCACAGGTTGGACCACAGATCGCTGAGCATCTTGGAATTCCTGTAATTTCATATGCACAGGAGATCAAGGTTGACGGAGACGCAGTTATCGTTAAGCGTCAGTATGATGACGGATATCATATGTTAAAGGCTAAGATGCCTTGCCTTGTAACAGCACTTTCTGAGTTAAATGAGCCAAGATACATGACTCCAGGTGGAATCTTCGATGCAGTTAATGCAGAGATCACAACACTTGGCAGAGCAGACCTTGTTGATGTTGATGATTCAAACATCGGTCTTAAGGGCTCACCTACAAAGATTGCTAAGGCTTCAGATAAGGTAAGAAAGGGCGCAGGCGAGAAGGTTGTTCCTGATTCTCCAGATGAGGCAGTTAGCTATATTGTTGGCAAGTTAAAGGATAAGCATGTAATCTAATATAGTAAAGGAAAAGTGGTGAATAAAATGGGCGCAATGAACGCAGAAGAAATGAAGAACTACAAAGGCGTATTTGTCTTTGCACAGCAGGTAGATAATAAGTTAAGTGGTATTTCTTTCGAGCTTATCGGCGAAGGAAAGAGACTTGCAGAAAAGCTTGATGAGAAGGTAACTGCAGTACTTATCGGTTCAGATGTTAAGGGTCTTGTAGATGAGCTTGCAGAGTATGAAAGATATGGAAATGCGGTGGCGAGCCTGTGCGTTGAAAAGCGCGGAGGACTCAGATCGATTCCGGAAGAGAGTGAGGCAATGGAAAGACTCACATTAAAATAGGTATTAAAAATTTCACATAAAACATTTCCCTTAAACCTTGGGGCTGGAGTAATCCAGTCCCTTTTTTAATGTTTTCTTAAAGAATCTCCCAATTGAACCTTAAAAATAAATTTATTATAATCACCGGATGTACAGCAGTGGTGTGGGGACGGAGGTGCCTGCCCCCCCAGCGATGTGGGGACGGAGGTACCTGACCCCTCCGTCCCCGATCGAATTGTAATAAGTCTTACTTATAATTAAGCATGTTGAATGTATATTAAGTTGAATTTGACACGTGGCACGTCATATAATCAATTCGATTTAAGGAAGATAAAAAGGTTATTGAACGAGGTGAGTTGTATTGAAAAATATACTTGAATTTATAGAGAATTCAGCAGCGAGATATCCTGATAAGCTGGCGGTTGCGGATGAGAATGGCGGTCTGACATACAGCCAGCTGGAGAGCTTTTCAAGAAAGATAGGCGCATGGATATTGGCGGAGATCAAGGGCGTGAGAAATAATGCTATAGCTGTGCTGTTGGACAAGAAACCAGAGAGTGTGGCGGCGTACATGGGAGTTGTCTACAGCGGTAACTTTTATGTGGTGCTCGACGCAGAGATGCCAAAGCAGAGAGCGGAGTCCATACTTGCAGCTTTAAGACCGGCAGCGATACTGACGGATGATCTTCACATGGAGCTTGCGAAGAACATTGCAGATGCAGTGAAGGAGACGGCAGAGCCACAGGAAGCGGTGGCTGTTTCCAAAGAAGGAGAACAAAAATGCTGCATTGATGAGATCAAAGTGTTAGATCTTGATGAGATGGATGCTGACGCGGATCAGAGCGGGCTGGACGGTGTAAGAGCCAGGATGATAGACACAGATCCGGTGTATGCGCTTTTCACATCGGGATCAACAGGAGTTCCAAAGGGCGCTGTGGTATCACACTCAAATATCATCGCTTACATAGACTGGTACACAGAGGCATTTGACATAGATGAAAATACAGTGTTTGGAAGTCAGACACCATTTTATTTCAGCATGTCGGTATCTGATCTATACAGCACACTGAAAAATGGAGCGACACTGTATATCATACCAAAGGTATATTTCACCTTCCCTATGAAACTGATGGAGTTCTTGAACACCTATAAGATAAACACGATATATTGGGTGCCTTCGGCTCTGCAGATCGTTGCAAATTATAAGATGTTCCAATATGCAAAACTGCCGGAGCTCAAGAAGGTTCTGTTTGCCGGAGAGGTCATGCCGACAAGGCCTTTAAATTACTGGAGAGAGAATCTGCCGGACGCTATGTACGCAAATCTGTTCGGACCTACAGAGACGACAGATATATGTACATACTATGTCGTGAACAGGGAATTTGCGGATGATGAGCCGCTTCCGATGGGGCGTGCATGCAACAACTGCGATGTGTTTGTCCTTGGAGAAGATGGAAAAGAGATATCACCGGAGGTGGATCCCGAGACAGGTTTCAGCTGCGAAGGAGAGCTCTATGCAAGAGGCTCATTTGTGGCACTTGGATATTATGGAAATGCAGAGAAGACGAAGGAGGCATTTGTCCAGAATCCGCTCAATCCGAATTATCCAGAATTGGTGTACAAGACTGGTGATCTGGTGAAGTACAACAAATATGGCGAGCTTGTTTATGTGTGTCGCAAGGATTATCAGATCAAGCACATGGGATATCGTATAGAGCTTGGTGAGATAGAGGCTGCGGCGGGAGCCATAGAAGGAATCAGGAGTTATGCATGTATCTACGATGATGCGGCGGACAAGATTCTGTTCATATATGAAGGAAAGAAGAAGGACGATGCTGAACTGCTAAATGCGTTTAAGGCGAGGGTTCCGCACTACATGGAGCCGAACCGATTCATAAGGATCACGAGCATGCCACACAATGCAAATGGCAAGATTGACAGAAAGAAGCTGAAGGCGGAATACGCGCAGGGTAAATAGTGAATATCTATATAATCCACTTTATTTGCTGCGATGGTATTACTATAATATGTAGAAAATTTTTATTATAAGGAGATATGAGATTATGGAAGAATTATTAAAGATTTTAAATGACGTTAAGCCTGGTGTTGATTATGAGAATGAGACAGACCTTATAGGACACGGTGTTCTGGATTCCATCACGATGGTAACTCTGGTACTCCAGCTCAGCGATGAATTTGACGTTGATATCACACCTGTTGATATCACACCTGAGAACTTCAAGACGGTTCAGACTATCTACGATATGATAAAGAGACTTGAAGATGAGTAGGATCAAGATACAGATATTGGAAGATGGTTGGAACTGACTGCCGTCAAAAATACTTGAGGAGTGGAAAATATGTCATATACGTCGATATCATATCTGGTATTTATATTGCTGGGCTGCTTTATAGTCTACAATATAGTGCCGATCAAACATAGATGGAAGGTGCTGCTTACATTCAGTTATCTGTTTTATTTTATCAACTCAGGAAAATACATTTTGTTTATCCTGTTTGGCTCTCTGACAATATACATTGGCGGACTGCTGATTAACAAGATAGATGATGGCTACAATATGGCGCGCAAGGCACTTCCGAAGGAGAATAAAAAAGAGTACAAGGCACTGGTAGGATGGCAGAAGAAATGTATATGTGTGTGTGTTGTGCTTGTGAATGTGGGCATATTGGTATTTTTGAAATACTCTGTTTTCTTTGGACAGGTGTTCACGGACATTTTGGGACTTATACATATAAATATTGAGAATCCCATGTATCAGAGGATGATGCCTCTAGGAATATCATTTTATACTCTGTCTGCAGTAAGCTACATTGTTGATGTATACAGGGGCAAATACAGAGCCTCGGACAGTTTTGGCAAGGTGGCTCTGTTCCTGGCATTTTTTCCTCATATAGTTGAGGGCCCTATAGCAAGATTTGACCTGGTGGCTGACCAGATGTATGAGGGGCACAAGTTCAGTTATGAGAACATGACGATGGGACTTCAGCTCATACTGTGGGGATTTTTTAAGAAGATAGTGATTGCGGACCGTGCAAATATGTACGTCAACCAGATCTTTAACAATTACAGTGATTATACAGGACTTCCTGTCGTATGCGGAATGCTTCTCTACACACTTCAGCTCTACGCAGAGTTTTCCGGATGCATGGATATTGTGAGAGGAAGTGCCCAGATGTTTGGAATCGGACTTTCTGAGAACTTTAACCAGCCATTTATATCAAAGACGGTGAGCGAGTTTTGGAGAAGATGGCATATGACGCTGGGCTCATGGTTCAAGGATTATGTATTTTATTCTGTATCCCTATCGAAGCCGTTTGTAAAGCTCAGCAAGAAGACAAGGGAACATATGAATGCGTTCTTCGCGACATTTGTCCCTATGTCTGTTGCGATGTTTATCGTCTGGTTTGGAACGGGAATATGGCACGGCGCAAGCTGGAAATATGTAATGTATGGTCTTTATTATTGGGCGATTATGATTATCGGACTGCTTACCGAGCCGTTTTTCAAAAAGCTTTATGATAAAATGCATGTGGACAGGCAGGGAAAGATATACAGGCTGCTTCAGGTTGTTAGAACTTTCCTGTTTGTAAATGTTGGAATGCTCATGTTTAGGGCGGATGATCTGACAGCATTTGGGCATATGTTTGTGTCAATGTTCAAGGGATTTACATTTGCAGATCTTACAAATGGAACATTGCTTGGAATAAAGCTTGACATGGCTGATTTCGCAGTGCTGATGGCGGGAGCGCTCATACTGTTCCTGGTTGGACTTTACAAGGAGAAAGGACATCAGATAAGAGCGGAGCTTGCATCGAAGAATATAGTCCTCAGATGGGCAGTATATTATGTGCTGCTATTTTCTGTGATAATACTTGGCGCATATGGAAAGGGCTACGAGGTGGCAGGATTCATATATGCCCAGTTCTAGATTTATAAAATTTTAGTGGAGATTAGAATTGATCCGGATGAATAGCAAGAGTATTAAGAAACTGATAAAGTCAATTATATTTGTGGTACTGTTTGCAACAATGCTGGCGGTGCTGTGTGAGGTATTTACACCTAAGACAAGCGATCTGCAGGGAGGAATGACAAATCCAAATGCCAGGGGATTTTACGGAGGAAGGAAGAATTCCATAGACCTTTTGGTACTTGGTGACAGCAATGCATACTGTGCGTATTCACCTATGTTTATATGGAAGAAATATGGTATACCATCATATGTAGCAGCAGAGGGAAACCAAAATATCGTGGGTGCACTAAATATACTAGATGAGGTGCTTGAGTGTCAGTCACCCAAGGTTATGGTATTTGATGTGAATATGCTGTGGTCGGGAAAAACCGATACACAGCGGACAGAAGATTGCATAACAAATATACTGTATAAGTATGTGCCGATCATAAAGTATCACAACAGATGGAAGAATATGTCTCTGGGCGATGGATTTAAGGGTAAGAACTATACTTACAGATCAAGTACCCGCGGACAGAATTTAAGCAGGAAGGTTCTTCCATATGTTGGCGAGGATAAGATGCAGGAATCGGATGAGGTTGATGACATCCCATGGATAACGAAATTCTTTTTTGAAAAGCTTTTAAAAAAATGTGAAGAAAATGGAATAAAAGTGGTTCTTATGGAGACTCCAACTGCAACTTCGTGGACATATGCAAGACATGTTGCTATGGAAGCTTATGCGGAAGAGCACGATATGACATTTATTGATTTTAATACTCTGACAGGAAAATATGCGATAGACTGGAGTGAGGATACCAGGGATGGCGGAATGCACATGAATTCGTACGGTGCCAGAAAAGTTACTGCGTACCTTGGAAAGTATCTCACATCCAACTATACATTTGAGAATAAGCAGAATGACATAGAGTACGCAAACTGGAATAAGGAGTATGCGGAGTATAGAAGCTATATGTTGAAGAAGAAAATATATATAGAGGTTGACAGTGATGATGTTCAGGAGCCGGGGAATGCAGGCGAGGGGGAGTGATCACAGTTGACTGACAGGCAACAGTAAGGGTGATGATTATGAAAAAAGACAGCAGACATAATCTTATAAAGATGATAGCATTTGCAATGGTGTTTGTGGTTATCCTGGGGGTGCTTGGCGTGGCATTTACCCCGAAGCGCAGTGACCCGGGAAGCGGAATAACAAACTCAAATGCAAGAGGGTTTTATGGTGAGCCAAAGAATTCGATAGATGTGCTGATACTTGGAGACAGCAATGCATACAGTGCATGTTCGCCAATGTATATATGGAACAGATTCGGGATACCAACGTATGTTGCAGCAGAGGGATTTCAGAATGTGACAGGTGCCTCAAACCTACTGGACGAGGTGCTCTCATGTCAGAAACCGAAGCTTGTGGTGTTCGATGTAAATATGCTGTGGACAGGCAAGACGACATTGAAAAAGGTGGAGAACAATCTGAAGAATCTGGCATATAAGTATCTGCCTCTTGCACAGTACCACAACAGGTGGAAGAGCATGAGTGTTTCGGACATGTTTGGTGCCAGGGACTACACATACAGATCAGCCTCAAGAGGACAGTATCTCAGCATGGAGGTCAAGCCGTTTTCAGGTCAGAGCAAGATGGTGGAAACCAAGGCTGTTGAGGACATACCGGAGGTATCAAAGATACTGCTCGATAAGCTTATAGACAAGTGTGAGAAGAATGGAATCAAGATCATGTTCATGGAGACTCCGACGGCGAAGTCATGGAATTATGCAAGACACAATGCAATGGTTAAGTATGCTAAGGCCAAGAATATTGATTTTGTCGATATGAATACGCTCAAGGGTGATTATGCAATCGACTGGAGCACCGACACGAGGGATGGCGGAAGACATCTCAACTGCAAGGGTGCAGAGAAGGTAAGCGCCTATCTTGGAAAATATATTTCAGAGAATTATTCTTTTAAGGATAAGAGACATTCAGAAAAGTATGCGGACTGGAATAATGACTATCTGGATTATGTGAAGTATATGTCCGGAGAGACTGTGCCGCTGGAGGCGCAGCAATCCGATGGAACGGTATCCAACAACTAGATATAAAACACATAAGTGGACGGAGGATAGAATCCCCCGTCCACTTTATTTACTTTACTGTAGCTTTGCATCTGGCAGATATCTTGCCGCGCTTAAGGCTGATCTTCGGTGGAACCTTAGTAATCTTTCTGGTTTTGACAACAGGCTTTTTGACAGTTATCGTGACTGTTTTCTTTATGCCGCTCTTCATAGTGATGGTAATGGTGGTTTTGCCTGTTACCTTGCCGGCGGTTATAACGCAGGTTCCATTGGGTTTTCCAGTAACTTTCGCGATCCTGCTGTTGCCAGATGTCCATGCCCTGACACTGTCCCCTGTCTGAAAACCTGTAACCTTCAGTCTGCTTGAGCTCTGGCCTGTGTTCAATGTGATGGCTGTCACATTGACACGCATTGTCGCGGTGACCTTTTTCCCATATTTGCGGGTTTCGGTTAATCCACATATATCACAGCTTCTGCTCTGGAGTAATTACAATTCACACAATAGATGTATCTGGTTCCCTTGTGTGAATTGGATTCATACTTGGTATATTCCTCCATCTTGTGACCGGTGGCAGGAAGAGTATCCTTTTTCGTTGCAGTGCAGCCCTTATTCATGCAGTCGTAGGACTTGTAGCCGTCCTCTGTACATGTAGGTTCCTTATCGACGATGACGCGCCAGTCGTGATCACCATTCATACAGGTTGTGTATAGGATAGTAGTTTCACCCAGATCCATGGATAAGGCGTTCTTTTTTGCGTAGTCGTATGCATAACTGCCAGGTTCAACGATCAGCGACAGGTATCCACCATATGCCGGGGTTACGCTCCTGTAAAATGCCCGCTTCCCGATCTCCTTTACAGTAGATGGGATCTTCAGACTTACATTCCTCAAAGCGTCGTTGAATGCGTAGTCTCCAATATATTGCAGACTGTCTGGTAGTGTAATATCCGAAATGAAGCTGCATGCTTCAAAACATATATTGCCGAACCTGTAAACTTGTTATTGCATGCGCCCTCAGCAATCCGTGTCACAGGTACTCCCCAGAAAGACTCAGGAAATGTAAAGTCCTTCAGATTAGAATTGAGCAGATAAACCTCCAGAGAAGTGTCCCCAGACTCGTTTATGATTGGGTTGTATGCATACACCTGATTACGCGATACGTAATCGGATTCCTGGTAGAAGGTCAATTTGTTTATAAAAAACATGCAAAAGGATACAAAAAGGATATAAAAAGGATATAAGTTTGAAGTATACTGTGTTCAGAATCTTAGATATCGACGATTTACATAGAGTGGCACGGCGCCGTGAGGTATATAGAATCAAAGCTGCCACGGGGAGGAAATATGAAGCATAGCATATTGCTAGTTGAGGATGAGCAGAAGATAGCAGAGGGGATAATGGACTATATGAACGGCGGGGAAGCAGAATATGAGACCTGTTTTACCTGGGCTGATGATGGAGACAAGGCACTGGAGCTTGTGTATGAGAACGAATACGATCTGGTGCTGCTGGACATCATGCTTCCGGGGGCAGATGGATTTGAGATATGCAAGGCCATCAGGGCAAAGAGTTATGTGCCTGTCATTTTCCTGACTGCAAGGGGCAGGGAGGAGGACAGGCTGTACGGCTATGACATAGGCTGTGATGATTATGTGGTGAAGCCGTTTTCCATGGCGGAGCTTTCTGCAAAGATCATGTCATTCCTCAGAAGAAGCAAGGGGCTGTGGGAGAAGAAGAGCAGCATAGAGGCGTATGACATCGTGATCTATCCGGACAAGCTTCAGGTATTTGTTGCCGGGAACGAGGTAAGGCTTGCACCGAAGGAATATGCCATGCTGAAGTACTTTATGGAACACAGAGGAATGCTTATCACAAGGGACGACCTTCTGGTCAGGCTGTGGGGCTATGATTATGAGGGTAGCGACAGAGTAGTGGACAATCATATCAAGAAACTGCGCCAGGCACTTGGAGAGCCGGGTAAAAAGATCAAGACAGTATTTGCAAAGGGATACAGGATGGATTAAGACTGTGCAAAGTGTATGAAGGTCTAACGGATGTGCCAGTACACAGACCCCATGACTCGGAGGTTATTAAAAGGGAAAGGATGTTTTATAATATGAATAAAAATATGTTATATGGGAAAAAACAAAGATTCGGTTCATTTTTTCTGAGAATATTTGTGCCGTTTATATTGGTGGCAGCATTGCTGGGAGGGATCGTGACCTATCTGTTGGTATCTATATATAATACTAGTGTAGACAACGGTGTAGCGAGTGCTGAGGAACGAATCAGGTCAAATGTAAATGAAGCAGTTACAGAATATCAAGATGCACTGGCAGGAGCCTATGTGGATGGGATCAATTATGATTTTGAGACTGCGGATAACAAATTCACCAGTGATGTTGAATATACGTGCGAAATGCTAAGTGCGATTGCAGTGGATGGCGGTGCTGCTGCAAGTCTGTACTATAAGGACTCAGATGGCACTTTGACATTGGTTGCCGGGCATGACTACCGTATGTTTTTTGTTGTCACAGATGATAACAATAAAAAGTTTAAATTGTCATGTACATATGAGGATTATCAGAAGATGATGGCGGAGGCTCCAAGATACGGAAGTGCCGATGGTTTGCCTGCTTTATCTAGGATAGAAGAGATATATGTAAAGGGAACCAGTTTCTGGATAAGTAAATACAGTTACTATGACTACGGTGATGACGTTAAGGTCATAGGAACTCATGAGGCCCCAATGGACTATGGCGAATCTGATGAGAAGAGTGTCACAGTAACAGAGATCCCCGATGGTTATGTGAAGCTTGACACAAGCAAAGGATACCATTTTTATAATAGCAGTCTTATCGGTTCGGGAGCAGCTTCCCGTAATATGGATTATGAAGGAAATATAGAGACTCTTGTGGCAGATCTGGGGGACTCCGGTGTTGGAAGTTCATCAAGAGTCAGTAGGAATTGTGATCAGGGAAAGCACAACACCGATGTGGTACCGATTGGAAATAGTTATTATCTGGTGATGGATTATCACACCGACCTCGTAAAGTCTTCATTTGGAAAAGCAATAATTGCCACGTGGATAGGAATAGCACTGCTGAGCACGCTTGTCTCTCTTGCAATAGCCTATGTATTGTACAGATCATACAAATCTGTCTATGACATGGAGCAGTACAGGCGTACCACATCAAATGCTATGGCGCACGATCTGAAGAGTCCACTGGCGGTCATCTCACTTTACGCTGAAAATCTCAAGGCTGGCACAAATCCTGAGAAGAACCAGTATTATATGGACGGCATACTGGATGAGGTCAGACAGATGAATACGCAGGTTGCGACTATACTGGATATGGCTAAGGCAGAGGACGTGGATACAAAGCTCAAAAAGACAGAAGTGGATCTGACAGGCATAGTTGACATTGTGGCACAGATATATAATGAGAAAATATCGGAGAAAAACGTGCAGATCAATATATCGGGGGCATGCACGGTCTCTGCGGATGAAGCTCTGATGTATCAGGCTGTTGTCAACATCATGGATAACGCTGTCAAGTATGTGACTGGCGGCGGACACATCACGGTGGAGCTCTATGACAAAGAGGTGTCATTTGTCAATTCCTGCGAACCACTTGATAAGGACACACTGACAAATGTGTGGAAGCCATTTGTCAAGGGTGATAACAGTCGTCATGGACATAAGGGCACCGGACTTGGACTTTCGATCGTCAAGACCATCATGGACAGACATGGATTTGACTGTGAGATGAAGAATGTCGATGACGGGGTTGAAGTGAGATTGATATTCAGGAAATAAGGAGGAAGACATATGCATTTATCGGTATCACAGGAAAAATTAAATGAAGAAATAGGTGATGAGTATCGCAGAGAGCAGCTCACGGCGAAAATCCGGGATACAGAGAATTTGATCTCTGAGTCCGAGAAAAAGATAGCTGCAAAAGAGATACCAATGTATGTTCACTGCCGCCAGGAGGAGAAAGAAACTTCCCAGGATACCAGCAATTATGTTTATAGGATAAGACAGGAGAAGAGACATCTGGCAGACTATAAGGCAGAGCTTGAGAAGGTTAAGCGGGAATTAGACAAACTTGTCGGCTGACAATAATTGGGCTGACTGCTCTAAACAGAGTAGTCAGCCCTTACTGTATATATAACAGAGTTGTTTTAGGAATTCTTGCTTTTATAATTCTCGCCCCAATTTCTCATTGCGTCAAGCACAGGCTGGAGACTCTGACCGAGTTCAGTCAGCGAGTATTCCACTCTGGGCGGAACCTCCGCATACACCTTTCTGTTAACGAGTCCGTTTTCCTTCATGTCACGCAGTTGCGCGGTCAACACCTTCTGGCTGACCCGGCCGATGGATTTTTTCAGTTCTCCAAATCTCTTTGTGCCGGTTATCAGATCTCTCAGGATCAGAACCTTCCATTTGTCGCCTATAAGACTTAATGTCGTCTCAACCGGGCATGCCGGCAATTCTTATAATATGAATGCGCATATTGGGGTGACAGTTGACATAAGATTATACATTTACAGTGTGACATAATTATGCTACAATAATGACACAAGAAAGAGAGGTGTTGATCATGCCAACTATTATGCCAATTAGAGATTTGAGAAATACAAGTGAGATTTCAGAATTAGCTCATAAGAAACAGGAGCCTATTTTTATTACAAAAAATGGATATAGTGATTTAGTTGTAATGAGTGCAGAGCTGTACGAAAAATTTGCACAGATCAACAGGATCGATCAGGCAATCTATGAAGCTGAAAAAGAAGTAGAGAATGGGGCTGAACTAATATCGGTAGACAGTGCTATAGAAAGGCTGAACAAAAAATACTATGGATAAATATAGCGTAATCTTATATCCCAGAGCCTTTCGTGATATCGATGACATATATGCGTATATAGCGCTTGAGAAGATGTCCCCGGAGAATGCAAAGGGACAAACGGATAGGATATGGGATGCGATAAAATCACTTGAACAATTGCCTGAATCACATCAGGATCGTTTGGTTGGGCAATTTGCTGGAAAAGGATATAAGCAACTGATAGTAGATAACTACATCGTAATATTCAAGATTGATAAGGAACAAAATAGAGTATATATAGTAACCGTTCAGTACCAGGGAAGAAATATCTGAGTAATATAACGGTTTATTAGATGGCCATACTTCATATGCGGTATGGTTATTTTAGTGAAAAGACTTTCAAGGGATACGAGATAACCGACAAATGTATCCAGTGCGGGAAATGTGAGCGGATCTGCCCGCAGAAGTGCATTAAGGATTTTGTGATAAATCAGACCCACTGTCTGCACTAACGAAGGTGCTAGTCATGAATAAAGGCAATGTTGAACAGTATGACACGCCGACGGAGATACTGAAAAATCCGGTGACAGACTTTGTGGCACAGCTTGTCTACAGGCAGAGGCACCAGTGCAATCTGAAAGATGGACAGATCGGGGATTGCCAGTACAGCTTTGTGGCAGGTCTTGATTAGTGCCCCAGGGTAAATAGTGATAGTTGATTGGAGAATTAGATGAACCAGAGTGAGAGAAGAATATATTTGATAAAGAGGCTGTTGGAAGAACGCAGCGATTGCTCAGGCGTGCAGATCCCATCTGGCAGTGAGGCTCAGCAGAGACTTCTCCGTTCTCTTATGAATGTCAGGATGCCGGGAGCTATTGATGCGGATTTTCTGAAGATACAGGACGAATATCTGGCGCAGGTGAATTTCGAGAAAGGAATAGTGGACTTGGAAGATATCGCGGAGATCCAGAGAGACACATATGTGTGGCGAGGAGATATAACAAGGCTTGCAGTTCCCTCCATAGTAAACGCAGCAAATAGTGGCATGACCGGATGTTATATTCCTTGTCACGCCTGTATTGACAAATGTATCCATACATTTGCGGGGGTGCATCTAATTCTGCACCTAGGGCGATTATTTTCATATACAGTGCGCGCATGCCTGTCATGACAAGACATACGATGCCACTGATATGTTTCTGCAAATGGATCAGGTAAGAAAAGATTGCAAGATCCCAACATATATGGTATCCACGCTGTCCTGTCTGCGGAGGTCCGATGGACATGAACCTCCGCAAGGATGATTATTTTGTTCAGGACAGTGCCTGGTATGAGGCAGAGCGATGCTTCGGTGATTTTGTCTCCAGATCCCTGGACAGGAAGCTTGTGCTCCATGAGCTGGGGGTTGGATTCAACACGCCAACCATAATCCGATTTCCTTTTGAGAAGCTGACACGAGAACACGATAACATAACCCTTGTCAGGTTAAATCTCGATCAGGCTGTGATTCCAGAAAGTCTTGGGAACAGAGCTATAGGGATAAATGTGGATATGGCGGAGAGTATAAGTGATATACTCAACGTTTCAGTATCGCATGCTAAACCCGATCACTGCTCCTGAACAGGATATGGATG
>ERZ857757.2183-NODE-2183-length-13334-cov-8.997440_pt1 | contig 13334 bp, 8 predicted proteins | sample MGYA00519764_ERZ857757 | MGnify/ENA primary metagenome ERZ857757 (study PRJEB31778, sample SAMEA3449359) | human gut metagenome | biome: human gut; feature: human-associated habitat; material: faeces | place: United Kingdom | collected 2010/2012 ... | reverse complement strand
AAATCGCTATGCCACAGCCTTGGCAGGCCATCGCGCAGCGATTTTGTTCAATCCCAATTTTATGATTTAATTTTTCTTGATATAGAAATGGATAAGCCAAATGGTTTTGAAATTGGCTCTATTTTAGCAGGATATTCTCCTCGTCCCGTAATAGTTTTTACGACAAACGCACTGCAGTATGCAGTCCGAGGATATGGAATTGCTTTTCGATTTCTATGCAAACCGATAACGATTACAATGTTTCAAAGTGTTGTCAGGGAGGCTCTTGACGAGATTCTTCCGCAAAAGGTAGCGGTAACGTGTGGTTCAACTCAGAAAATGATTTCTATAAACGATGTCATATATTTTGAGAGCCTGAACCGGCACATTATTTTTCATTTTGCAAATACATCCACATTGGAGATAAAGGATTCAATGGAAAATATGATTTCAGTTTTTTCATATCCTTCATTTGTACAGATTCACAGAAGTTATTGCATCAATTTGAATTATGTGGACAGCTTTACACCACTTGCTGTCACTATGACTGACGGCTGCAAAATTCCACTTTCGCGGAAAAAACAGACCATTTTCCAAGAGCGCTTTAACAATTTGATACGAGGTACCATCAAATGAATTTTCCAATTGAAGTATATACCATTATTATAGAATGCCTGCTTATTTTCTACTTCTTTCATAAAGAGGTTAGACCTGTATACCCTTCCCGCAGATATATTATCCTATTTTGCATATCACTCTTTGCGGTCATAATGCTCTCAACCCTATATACACCTATGTTTATACGGCTTGTCATTATCAGCTTATTTTTGTTTTTATGCTATACTTTCTGCTTCAAATGCAAAATATTCCAAATCACCTATACTATTATATTATTTTTTGTCACGTCGATGTTTTCCGATGTTATTGGTGCGTTTGTACTTTCCAGACTTGGAATTTCAATAAATGAACTTTTAGGAATAAGTGAAGGACGGCTTATCTACAATACCACAAGCAAGATTATTCATCTGTTTTTGCTGGTCATAATTATTTTATTTACCAATGCCCGATTTGATTCAAAGGCTCTACTGCATGCCATACCACTCATGCTCTGCAATCTGTCAAGCATATTTATTCTGTTTGCCCAGTACACTACCTTTATTGACAATGGTAAATACTCCACCTTTGTGATGACCACCATATGTATGCTTGTTATCAATATAGTGGTTTGTGGATATACGGAAATAGTAAAGAAATCTTATGAATTACAGAAAAATCAGCTCTGTATACAGGAGCAGCTTGCCAAACAGGAGCTTTACTATCAGGATATCATTGCTCGTCAGGACGAATCCCGCGCACTTTGGCATGATATAAAAAAATACATGCTGGCAATGGAAAATCTGGTTTCTACGAAAACACGACCTCAAGCCGAAAGCCAGCTCTCTGCCTTAAAGAAAAAGTTTTCAAGCCTTGACCAAATGATTGATACCGGTAATTCCATTGTTGACGGTATCCTAAACTATGGCTCTAATAAAGCAGACAGTCTGGGAATCTCCATAAACTTTAATCTATGGCTGGATACTGACCTCAACATTTCGCCTGTTGACCTGTACATAATCATTGGAAACACTATGGATAACGCAATAGAAGCCTGCGATGCTTTTCCGGCAGGTCACAAACCCTCCATCTCATGTACGCTGCGCCAGAAAAATCATGTGCTGCTTTATGAAATATCCAATCCTATTCCACAGGTTTCCGTAAAAAAAGCCGGAGATATCCACGGATATGGACTTGAAAATGTCAAAGAATGTGTAAATAGAAATAGTGGTTTTATCTCTGTTAAAAACGAAAATGATATATTTTGTGTCTCTATAACACTAAACGTTTAATATGTCTTAAATCCGCGATATCACAAGCCTTCCATCCTGCACATCAACCCTGACCTTATTAGACTCTATCCCCGCTGCCTCAAGCATCTCATCGGTGAGTTTTATCCTGTGCGCCTTGTCCAAAACCGTATATTCCATTGCAGGGTGTTTCTTCAATTTCTCCGTACTTACCTTTCCGTCAGATATAAGCACTGTGCGGTCTACACGGCCTGCAAGTGCCATATCGTGTGTGACTATGATGATGGTTATACCAAGCTCTTTGTTCAGCTTATGAAACAGCTCATAGATTGTATCAGCAGTCCTTGTATCCACAGCTCCGGTGGGCTCATCCGCAAGCAGTATGTCCGGCTTATTTGCCAGTGCCACCGCTATCGCTGCGCGCTGCTGCTCTCCTCCCGATAGCTGAGCCGGAAGCTTATCCTTATGCTCCTGTAATCCCACTGCATTTAACAGTTTAAGGGCATAGCTTTTATTATTATCCTTGCGTTTTTTTATAATTTCTCCGTGTTTTAAATTATCGGTATTACCTGAATTTTCAAACATCATCACTGCCTCGACATTCTGCAGCACAGTCAGGTATGGGAACAGATTTTTGGCACTTTTCTGCCACACAAAGCCCACCTTGCCCCTGCGGTATCTCACCATTTCAGCTTCTGAATATGTGGAAATGTCTTTTCCGTCAATAGTGAGCACTCCCGCCGTTGGTGTTTCCAGTCCTCCTATCATATTTAAAAGGGTGGATTTTCCGCTGCCGGATTTTCCTATTATCGCAAGCATCTCCCCTGTTTCCACCGTCAGGTCAAGCCCCTCCAGTGCCATCACCTTTTTATCGTCGGTCTCATATATTTTTACCAGTCCATCGCAGTTTATCATCTACTTTTCCCCCTTTTAATTTAAATTACTATGCCGTCACTAAGCTCAAACACTTCATCTCCCAGCTCCATCAGGTTCGGATCATGCGTGGTCATAACTATTGTAATGTCCTCATCGTCTATCAACTCACGGAATAATCGCATGACTTCAAATCCAGCAGCGGTATCAAGTGCTCCTGTCGGCTCATCCGCAAAGACCACCTTCGGGCGATGAACCACAGCGCGCGCTATCGCAACTCTCTGCTGCTCACCTCCCGATAACTGATCCGGCATATGATCCATGCGTTTTGAGAGTCCGACACGCTCCAGCAGCTCTGATACTCTGTCATGCGTATTCTCATTTATCACATCGTTTTTTGCATCTCCAATGTCATTATCCATATCAGTCAAATTCTTCCGTATCTGACGTTTATTTTTCGCAAGTCTAAGGGCAAATTCCACATTCTCATATGCCGTCATCGTGGGAATTAGTGCTATAGACTGGAATACAAATCCCATCTCATACCGCCTTAGCATTTCCCGGTCTTTTTCGGTCATCTGCTCGAGGTTTTTATCCAGAAACTGCACACTTCCCTCTGTCGGCATATCAAGCGCACTAAGGATATTAAGAAGTGTGGTCTTTCCGGAACCGGAACGCCCTTTTAAGATGGCAAGTGTTCCTTTTTTTATCTCCATGGATACTCCGTCAAGTGCGTGGACTGTTGTACCATCTCCCGCCTTGAAATATCTTTTTATATTTTGAGCAATTATCGCATTTTCCATATGTCACGACCTCTTTTTTTACATGCTAACTATCTTCTCCAAGCCTTAGTGCCTGTGCTATCTTCATACTCTTAAGCAATCTGCTGATAACCACATAGCATACGGCTACAGCCACGAAAAGTACTCCTGCAAGCTCCAGCATATCAGATTGATAAATATATACATTTACTCCGATATTGTGTTTCTGCGGCAGATATATGATCGATATGAGCCTTACAAACATCGCTGTTGCAGTTATACCTATGCCTGCTCCCGCAAGAAGCGGCAGAAATGATAAAAATATCTGCTCGTTTAAAAGCATTGCTTTTACCTCTCTCATTCTCATTCCCATTGCGCGGTATATACCAAACTGCAGCTCCCTCTGTTTTAGTGTCATAACCCAATACAGCAAAAATCCTACTGAGCACACTATCAGTGAAAGTATAAAACTTAATGTAAACATACCGTTTGTGATCTGCACTGTGGCTGAGTTTTTATTCTCGTCTATAAGCTGCTGCGCGGATGTTAAATTTTTGTATATATCATCCACCGTTTTTCCTTTTGACAGGTTCATCCACACACTGTACGGTGTCATGCCGAACTTTTCCACAACCGTAGCATAATTTGCAACGATCAGGTATTTCTCCTGCTCGGTCACATTTCCTTCTGCATCTGTCTCATAGGTGTAACGCTCGTAGCCCGGAAAACCTTTTACTATGGCACATACCTTTGCATTCTCGGATGCGTAGATCTGATCATCATCGACAGCCTCCGGTACATACCTTGAGTAATTTAAGCTGTCACCAACTTTAAGTCCCAGAGCTTTTGCCAGATTTGAGGAAATGATGACTCCGTCCGGCTCTTTTGCCAGCTCATTCAGGTAATTGAACCAGTGCGCGTCATTAATATCATCATTTTGGTCACTCTGCAATTTCGCAGTCTCACCGAATTCTTTTGTGTTTATCGCCATAAGATATGCATCCGAAATCGAACCGCTGCCTGCGGAAATGTCTACCCGCTCGTCCTCAAGCACACGCGTGACCCCGTCACAGATGCCCTCATTTTTGAGCGACTCGTATTTACCGAAATCAGGCTCGTCATACATCCAGCTTACAGAGCCATCTTTATTCTTCTGTATCCTGAGTCTGAAATCTTCGTTGTATATCGCATCACAACCCACATTGTAGACGATCCGTTTTTCCATATTGCTGTTCATGGTGCGCGCCATATTCGCGTCAAAAATACCGCCAGCCACTGTCATGATAAGAAATACTGCCAGAAATCCCTGATTGTATCTGGTTCGTTTTAGCTGTAAAAATGATGCATACATTGCCGGAGAAAAATGCTTTTTAAAGAGCCTGTCCACAAGCAGAATAATAAGTCCGGTAAGTCTTACGCACAAAAGTGCCGCTGCAAATATAAAAAGCGAATTGTCCAGTATCATGACAGGATCTATGCTCCTGTTCTCAAGAACAGATATCGCAAGCGTACTCTTCTGCTTGTTGTAATTGTAAAGCAGATATACTGACAGAGCCAAAAGTATAACGTCTATAAAGCATTTCTCCCAAAGAGGCTTTTTCTTTGATATTCGTCCCCTGCTGTGCTCTGATATGGCATCCTTTGATTTTTTCCACACCGGAACTGTGATAAACAGCACCATGATAACTGCCGCTGCCACCGCATAGACAAGCATCTGCCATACAAATTTGTAAGTGCCTATATCCTTTGCCGTAAATCTTAAAAATCCGTCTGTAGATGCGGCAGCCCGGCACATTATATATCCGAGTACTATTCCAAGTACACAGCCCGCAAACGCTATTATTCCTGACTGCTGCAGGTACAAAATAAATACCTGTAATTTTGTCGCACCGCGGCTTCTTAAAACAAGTATGTCATTTTCCTCGAGCGAAAGTATCTGTGCAGATATCATTCTTATAAATAAAATCAAAAGCACAAGACACGGCAGCTCCAACGCCCAAAGCATCAGCTTTATCGTCTTCTGCTGTGTAAAAAAGCGCTCCAGCGTATCACGGATGTTGTCATTGTAGAGCTTGTCAGCATCCTTAAACTGCTCCATATAACCGTCATAAAGTGAGGCATTTTCCGTGTTGATCTGCCTGTAATCCAGCATGAGAAAATCACTGTAGCTGATATTGTCCTCGCTGTAATACTGCATCATTTCGTCAAAAACATCCCGCGAAACAAATATCACATCGCCCATATCCGAAAGCGTCTTGGCCCAATATGGATCGTTTATATCTTTTTCACGGCAGATCTGTGATATGACGAAAGAAATTTCCTTTTTCCCACTGCCATCAGGTACATGTAAATAGATTTTTTCACCTGCTACAAGTCCGTAGTGATCCATTGTCTTTTCGCTTATACTGCATTCGAATGTGGCTGTGTCAGTCTGAGATTTTACAACATCCGCGTACTCCGAAAGTTCCGGCAGATATCCTATTGTAAAATAATGGTTAAGTCCTCCAAACTCTGTATCTGCGCGTCCTCCTGAGAGTGTGATAAGCTGCTGTGAGGAAACCTTGTTTATATCCACATATTCAGTCCACTTCTTTTCGTATCCTGACAGCTTATCAAGCACTGACTGCGAATCAGGATAATCTGCCACCGCATATGTTCCCTCGCGGCTCATCTGTGCTGGATACTCATTCTGCTGTGTGGCATGATCCGTAAAAAGTCTGTCGAGTATCTGATTTCCCGCACCCTTTTCAAACATAGGGTGGCACACAAAAAGTGCTATAAACAAAGCCACTCCCATAAGCAGACACAAATTTAACCATTTTCTGTTTTTTAATTTATTAATTACGAAGCCAAACATATTTCATCGCCCTCATCAATACCGTAAAGCACAAGTGTATTGCTGCCTGATGTATAATCGCTCAATATTACCGGCTGCTTTACCACGCTGTCCCCATCAATTTTCCACACATAGTATGATATATCATCTTTGTCCATAGGATTGACCTGCTTGTGTATGATCGAAGTCGGCACCACTACCACCTTTTTAAAAGAAACATAAGAAAACTTTACAGCAGATGCCCTGGTCAGATCATCCGGTATTCCATTGTCAAGTTTTATATAAAATGCTGCATTTCCATATCCCGAATCTGTGTTTCCGGTAATATGCACACCTTTATCATCCTGATTTATATATCCCTTTTGATCAACACTACCGTAACCGGCAAAACCGATACAGCTTCCGTAGATCGTTGTACCGTCCAGCTCAAGTGATACGCGCTCTCCCACATCTGCTATATTGTCCTTATATACTTTATAGCTATTGCTATCCTTTACCTGAACCAGCAGTACGTCCGTGGAATTTCCGGTTATCTGCAGGATATCTGAGCCTTCCTCCACATTATCTCCTGCCTTGACACTCACCTTTGAAACTTTTCCGTCATTCTTGGCATATACTGAAATATTTCCTTTGCCGTCATTTCCTGCGCTTATGCTGTCATATGCTGACTGTAGCCGGGAAAGCTGATAGGTGTGGTCTGCACTGGCAAGTTTTTTCTGCAGATCAAGCAGCTGTAAGTTCAATTTCAACTGCTGCTCATCATATGCTGTATCCGGCTTTTCATCCTGCCGGTTATTTTCTTCTGCGCTACTACCACCTTCAGATAAATCTTTTATCTGTTTATCGTAATCAGCAATCTTCTGCGCATAGGATTCATTCTCCGAGTCGATCGCATTTTTCGCCTCTGTTATGGCAGCTTTGCCCTCTCCGGTATCCACCACGTAAAGCAGCATGCCCTTTTCTACCGTATCGTCCTGCTTCACATTGACCGATACGATCTGCCCTTCATAATCACAGGTTTCGGTTATCGTCCCTGCGTCAGAGCTGCTGTAGCGCACACCGTAGTTTGCTATATCAAAGTCAGACCTTGTTACCGTATATTTGCTATACTTTGTCGGAACCTGATCTGTAGAATTATAGTAAACCAGCTCCCCCTCTTTTAAGCCCTCTGTGACCTGTGTATAGTTTTCATCAGACTCACCTGTTGTTATGATGCGTTTCTCGCGGCCGCCCTCATCATTTTTCACATAGACATATCTGGTATCGCCATCCTTATAGATGGAATCTTTTCCCACGACAAGTGCCTGATTTGCTTTTGTCTTTTCAAAATATACCGGATACATCTGTCCTGCCGTAAGAAACGGCTTTTCCCTGCTTTCCACGCACACATCCGGATATCGGTTGTTTATCTTTGAAAGTACCAAAACCTCTGATGTATATTGAGACTCGGTGACATCATATTTTTCGCCATCGACTATCACATATTTCTTGTCATAATCGCTGTATTTGTACTCATTTATGGCTGTGCCCTTTATATCCAGCACAAGGTCATCCGTATCTGAGACAATGACTATATTCTCGTATGCCGCAGCAGACCTTCCATCTGTCAGCTTCTTAGTGTAAGTGACAAGACCGCTGTGGACTGCCTTAAGCGTTCCATCATCAACGATCTGCTGATATAAAGCCATCTGCTCATTGATCTTTTGCACGCGGTATTCGTGAAGCTGCTTATCGTACCGTTCATTTTCCTGTTCTGTGGCAATCTGCGTATTGTAATCATCTTCTGTGCTCTCTTTTTTCTCAATCTGTTCTGTTGAAAATTCGTCCGTATCCGCAGCCTGACTCTCCCATAATTTGATCTGCGTATCCGAGATCTGAGCGGATATCTCATATGTCTCATTCTCATGCGCCAGCGCATCCTTACATTCCTGCAACTGTTTTTTTGCCTCATCCACATCACAGACTGCAAGCACATCCCCCGCATTTACTGTATCTCCCGGCTCCACATATATCTGTGAAATATTTACATTGGCACTGTAGTAATTGCAGTAATCCCTCGAAACTGCGGTAGCCATCAGCACCTGCAGGGAGCCGATCGTACCGTATTCCACAGGTCTATAGGCTTCATTTAACGCTACAGGTTCTTCAAGCTTTGGTATGCTGCTTTCTGTCATTTTTCCACAGCCGCCTGCCACAAACGATACACATATCCCCAGTACTGCCAGTTTTTTTATTGATAAAAGGTTTCTGTTCTTCACTGCAAAACCACCTCATCCCCGCTTTTAAGTCCTTCTGTGATGATCCGGTAGTCTCCCACCTGATCTGCGACACTTATCCATACCGCCTGTCTGTATCCATTCTCATCCAGTGTGTATACAAAATACCTGCCATCCTTCTCATGTACTGCGTCCTTTTGCACATACACAGCATTTTCTATAGCAGGGCGCGTCACTTCCATGGAAAATATCTGTGCAGCCGATACTGCCGACATGTCCGATACCGGTTCAAAAACAAGCTTTTTATCGTCCACCTCTTTTACCTTAAGTTCAAACTCTATATCAGATGCTGTTGCCGTGTATACATCACCTACATTAAAGTCATAACCTTCCGGTCTGTCAGCTTCGTAATTGCCGTTTCCGCTGATTTCTGTTATAAGATTACTGCCCGGTTCAAAAACTCCCGCCAAAAGCGAATTGTTCATTGCTGTGATCGTGCCATCCTCGGATGCCGTGATCTGATATCTCGACATTTTTTCCTTAGCCTCATCAAGATAAAGCTGCGCAACCTCTGTATCCTTATCAAGCTGGGCAATATCGCTTGAATAATCCTGAGTATCATCGATTTTCATAATAGCCCTGTAGTGCTCTGCCAAAAGCTTATTCTGACTGATCTGCCCGCTGTAGTCCTCAATCTTTTTCTGTATCTCCCCGGATTTAAAAGCCACCAGTATATCACCCTTTTTCACATGATCACCCACTGCCACATTTACCTTTTCGAGCGTAAGCTCCGTGTTTGTCGCACCATAGGAAAACCTGGTATAGCCCTGCGCGCTCAGACTGATGGTAGTCTGCGGTGTGAGTGAACCGCTCTGTACCGTAACTGTCTGGTATGATATTTTCTCGTAGGAAGCTCTGTCCGTCTGTGCAAGCTCCTTTTGTGCCGCCCCACATCCTGAAAATAAAATAGAGGTAATTGCAGCGGCAAGTGTCAAACGCCCTACATATTTTTTCTTTTTATTAATCATATATTTTCCACATCTTTTCCAAATAAATATGAACCTGATCTATTATCTAAAAATGTAACTCCATGTATAAACTTTATTGCAGCCAATAACAGTATCTTATATTAGATCATCACTCCTTATGATCGTGCCGTCTATCGCATTCACATACACCGGATATCTGTCGTAGCCCTTATCCTGTTTTGACAGACACCATGCCGGAACATAAGTACATTTATCCTTGTCAGATGCATCCTTCAAACGGATATATCCGAGCTTTAGATTGTTGTAAGTGTGATTTTGTGTAAAATCATACTGATCTGAGTTTTTTGTCATGTCATCCTTGATGATCTCTTTAATAGTGTCCATTGACAAGAGTTCTACGTTTTTTGACTCATTTACAATATCAACCGGGTAAGAAACAGTAAATTCCGTCACTCCCTGATCCGTCACAATAAAGGAACTGCTGCCATATGGCATAAAATCATCATAGTTATCGAGTGTATCCCATATATCCATATTCCTGGTGAAATCGAGTGACTTGCAAAACGCTATGCCATCCACACCCTCGCCATAATCTATGATATATCCCCAGGCTGTATCCTTTATGACGCTCTCTTTATCATCAGTTTTTACAGTATCATCACCATCCTCTATCACTCCTGCGCTCCACTCGTAGTCTGATGTTCCTATATATACCTGTGAAGCCCTGCCTAATTTATTTTGAAATTCTTCTGCCTTTTTTATAGCTTCGTCTTTTGATAATGCACACTCATTATCATATGAAGATGTAGTATCTCCACCTGTAGAGCCTCCGTTAAATCCCTCTACACCTTTCTCCTCTGCAAAGGATGGTGGTCCGTAATAGCCATACTCACTATCATCGTATAATGTCCCCTCACTTCCTGCCTTAAGAGGCTGTGCTGAAATATATTCAAGAAAGCCGTCCTCAGCAATTCCAAATCTAAGCTCACAGAAAACATTACCAATATATCCCAGATACTCATTACAATCCGTATAATCTGTAGCTTTTTCACGCGTATCCAGTGCAGACGGTTCTGCCTTTTCATACTGTTCCAGCAGATCATTTTCACTTTTCATCACCCTGCTGACGCCCTCTTCTGTGATAAGTCCCGCATCAATTTCCTGCTGATACCCGGCAATCTCATTTTTTACAACCTCCATGCTGTGATATATCTCTTCTTTCGTATAATGAGGTATGTCGTGATAATATACGGTACTATCGCCAAAATAAGCCTCTATCACACTCTTTTTGAAATCGGCACCCACCTTTATATTCTTCACCTCAACAACCGACATGCTTTTGCAGTCCGGCAGGGTAATGTCTGCTGAAATATCCACATCCACACTTTTGTCAGATGTCTCAACAGAAAAGCTGTCATTCCATTTCGTACTGTCGTCAAACGCACTTATATCGCTTCCTGCTTTTGTGTTTATATTTTCAGTTTCCATATTATAATCTACTTTTTTTCCTTAGCAGCCTGTGAGTGAGATGATTACTATCGCTTCAACGATCGTCATAGCCGCTGCGAGTATTCTTGTGTGTTTTCTCATATGCCAATCCTCCCTGATATGTCACATTTTTTCTACAACATAATTATTCCTGTGAAAGTACGGTCCGATGTAAACATTCTGTATTTTAACTCAGATCGTCCGGATGTATCACACTTCCGTCAATCGCGTTGATAAATACAGGGCATGCATTTGTAGTGTCTTTCTGCAGCAATTCCAGACTCCATGCCGGAATATAACTGTATTTTTGCATATCAGTCCGGTTGTTTACCCTTATGTATGCAAGTTTTAGAGTGTAATATTTTACATTTGTATCCAGTACATATTCATCAGCATTGTTTTTAAGCTCATCCCGGGCAATATCAAATATATTTTCTAAAGGAAGCATTTCTACATTTTCCTGTTTTCTTACTATACTTACCGGGCAGTCTATATAAAAAGTACCTATACCATATTTATCAACATAAAAATTGTAGAATTCATTATCAAAAGTATCCTCTATACTATCACCATATTTCATATTGTATCCGCTGTAATCCATCGGGTTTAAAGCATCATCAAATAATATTTTGCCAACTCCGATATTGTAGTAAAATCTATAACCACTTACACACTCATGTATATCATCTTCCTGATACACCTGATTGGCTCTTTCGTTATATCCACTCCATTTCAGCTGCGAACTCTCAGTCTGCGGGATGGATGAAAAACCTGTCTCTTTCAAAAAGCTGTCTATCATATTCCCCGCTTCTTCTATTGTGATACCCGATTCATTTTCCTCCTGCGCGATTTTCTCTCCCGATGTATCCTGTGAATCCGTGATATCATTTACCGTATCATATTCCATGAGTGAATCCGGTCCAAAGTATTGCTGCACATATCCATCGTTAAATATATTACTCCACTCATATTCATTACTTCCTGCCTTTTTGGTATATCCTTCAATCGGACCTGCGCCAATTCCCGACAGCCATTTATTTTCATCACCATCTGCAACAAAATTCACGTTATACCAGGTGTTTCCTTTTTTTCCTACAAACTCATCACATGAATCATACTCTGTAGCTATAGTCCATTCATCCCCGGCATTTTCCAGATAATGCGTATATTCCTTCAAAAACTCAGCTCTGTTTCCTGTGCCAGATGTATCAGTTGGTGTTGTTGAGGAATTTATGGAATCAATAAGATTTTGAAGCTGTGTTTTTGTCCAATGTTCTTTATCATAGTAATAAATCTGCGACTCTCCAAAGTATGCCTTCAATACCTTTTCCTTGAGCTTTGCAGTATAAGGTATCTTTTCCACTTCAACTACTGACATTGTCTTACAATCAGGCAGTTCCACTTTTGCACTTATATCTATATTTACATTTCCAATTTCTGTCTGCACGGAAAACTCATCGCTGTAGGTCTCATCTGTACTAAAATCCTTTACATTGCATACAGCACTTTTTGTCAGTTTTTCTGTATCATTCCCATAATCTACTTTTTTGCCGGCACAGCCTGTGAATGATGTGAGGACAAGTGCCTCGATGAGTGTCATAATTGCTGCAAATAATCTCATATTTCGTGAAGATATGTTACCCCTTTTATCCATATGCGGCTCTCCTCCCTTTTTGTTCTTTCCCGGTGACTATTCAGAATAGTTATCTTTTATGTTGTTATAATGAGTATATATGTCAGTTGTAAACTTTTTGTATCATACATTGCATTTTTTATTATAAAAACCCGGTCTGCACATACTTATGCAAACCGGGTCTATATTTAACGTATCTTGTAACTATTAAACTATACCAATTCAGGAATTTTATATCCTGCTTCCTCCATCGATTTTTCAAATTCTCCAAGGCTGACATTTGCCTCTTCGGCTGCTACATCTATTTTTAACCTTCCCTTTGAAACCAATGAATACAACATATTATTTTTTCCCTGAAGAATCCCCTCTTCCTTCTGTTCCTCACCATACTCCTTGGCATATTCCTTTGCATATTCCTTTGCATACTCTTTTGCATATTCCATTGCATACTGTCTTACTGCTTCGCTCATAGCACCACGTCCTTCCTTTTCTTTGTAATAAGCCACTGCTTTTGACAATGTCTCACTTTCTATCTGCTCCGGCCTGCACTGGTGAAAATCTTTCATCATCCGACCTATATCATCATTACCTTCATACCTTCCATTTACATAGATGATATGTGAACCATCTCCAAAAACTTCGCCTGTTTCATCAACACGTCTTTGAATGTGATAAAATGGCAGTCCTTTTCTGAACTTATCGTGATCATAAATAA
>ERZ857757.2177-NODE-2177-length-13355-cov-3.535338_pt1 | contig 13355 bp, 18 predicted proteins | sample MGYA00519764_ERZ857757 | MGnify/ENA primary metagenome ERZ857757 (study PRJEB31778, sample SAMEA3449359) | human gut metagenome | biome: human gut; feature: human-associated habitat; material: faeces | place: United Kingdom | collected 2010/2012 ... | reverse complement strand
TTACTTCATTTTCACTTGATGCTCACTTAACCTTCTCTATATTTATTCTTTCACTTCTTGCCGATATCGGCAAAAATCACTATCTTTGAAGCAAATATTTAACTTTAAACTTGCCGATAAACTTTAAATATGAAATATTTTTCAGTTAGCGAATTTGCCGAGAAGTACGGCATTTCGGAACGTACGGCACGCAATTATTGTGCAGCCGGAAAGATTGAAGGAGCATTTTTGACGGGTAAAACATGGAATATACCGGAAAATTCCCCTCTTCCCTCGCATCAGAAAGTTAAGAGAAAGATTTCTCCTTTGCTCGCTATCTTGCGCGAACAAAAAGAAATGAAATTGAAAGGCAGTATCTACCACCGTACGCAAATCGACCTGACCTACAACTCCAACCATATCGAGGGCAGCCGACTGACGCATGACCAGACGCGCTATATCTTCGAAACGAACACCGTCGGCATCGAGGGCGAAAGCATCCGTGTAGACGACATTATCGAGACGACGAACCATTTTCGCTGTATCGACCTCATTATCGACCGCGCCGAGGAACTGCTGACCGAGTCGCTTATCAAGGAGCTGCACGCCCTACTCAAATCGGGCACCTCCGACGGCCGCAAGGAGTGGTTCGCCGTGGGCACCTACAAACGCCTGCCCAACGAAGTAGGCGGCAACGAAACGACCGCACCAGAGAACGTAGACCGGGAGATGAAAGCGTTGCTTGCCGAGTACAATGCCAAGCGGCAGAAATCATTGGCGAATATCCTCGATCTGCACCAGCGCTTCGAGGCGATCCATCCGTTTCAGGACGGTAACGGACGTGTCGGGCGGCTCGTGATGTTCAAGGAGTGTCTGGCAAACGGCATCGTACCGTTCATCATCACGGACGACCTGAAGATGTTCTACTATCGCGGTCTGCAACGCTGGTCGGAAGTTCGGGAGTATCTGACAGACACTTGTCTGACGGCGCAAGACAACTACAAGGCAGTACTCGACTATTTCAAAATCGAGTATTGATTCCGTTCGATATTTCAAAGAGCATTTTATTCTCGCAATACGGATTTTCCGTTTCCCTCGATTCTGCACGCGCGTACAGAAGACTTGGGGCGCGATTGCTTTTCGTAGGGGCCGAAGGATTTTCGACCCCTCCCCGTCTTCGGTCGGGAGCGTACCTCGATCACGCAACTCTTTGATACCCACTGTCGGGTTTCAGCGAGTTACGGAAAATCGCAATGTTTTGTCCGTTAAACATATAGCGTAATTCATTAATTCACTGTACTTCAATCATCGGTGCGGTTTGCCGCCGCTGCTCAATATCGCATCGCCTATGGTCATCGACGGCGAGTGATGGAGCAGCCGTCGCTGCTGCGCCATCTCGATATAGATGCGCGTGGTCTTCGTATCGGAGTGTCCCATCATATCCTTGATCGTCTCGATGTCTATGCCCTGTTCGACCATCAGCGCCCCGAACGTGTGCCGCAGCGAGTGCGCCGAAATCTTCGGATGCGAGATGCCGATGCGGGCGAGGCGTTGTTTGATGATCCGCCCGATCGTCTGTCGCACGAGCCGGTTGTCGCATTGCGCCTTATGGGATACGAAGAGCGGAGTGTCGCTGTCGAAGTCCCTATCGGCGATATACTCCTCCAGCCACACGACCGTGTCGGGGTGCAGCGCGACGATCTCGTTCTTGTCCGTACGTCCCTTGCGCTGGATACGGAGAATCGGCTGCCCCTCGCGCTCGGAGAAGTCGCCGATGTCGATACGCTCCGCCTCGCAGGTGCGAAGCCCGTTGAAGAGCATCAGTGAAATCATCAGTCGGTCGCGACGCCCGATGGCGGTCGAAGTATCGATGCTATCCAACAGCCGGAACGCCTGCTCCGCCGTCAGCGGCAGTTTGCTGTACTCCGTATGGCGTTTGCTGCTGCGGATCCCGGCAGCGATATTGTCGCAGTAGCCTTGTCGCTCGCAGAAGCCGTAAAACAACTTGAGGATCGTAACGAGACTGTTCACGGTATAGACGCTCTTGCCTTCGGCTCGCAACTGCTGCTTGTACTCCAAGACGTGCCGACGCTCCGGCGAACGGGTATCGACATCGTGCACCGACAGCCACCGGAACCACAGCGCGATTTTGCGCCGGTAGTCCCGTTTGGTGGCGGGGAGTATGTCGCACTCCGAAATCCATTCGGAGATGATTTCATTCAGGTTAAGGGTCGTTCGCATTTCGGTTCGTGCCTACTCGAAAAAGGGATGGAACGGGTGCCGACATTGCCCTTGGACTGATTGCAAACCACGCATCCGTTCCATCCGGTTCCGATTAAATCATAGGCATTCGTTTTAGAGGTTCGACATCGTGTTATCTTCGCTCCCGAGCGCTCTTGCGGTTGTGGCAAGAGTTGCAGAGAGATTGCAGGTTCTGCAAGTCGAGCGGCGCCCCGCCCCGATTGATCGGGACGATGTGGTCGACCATCTGCGCCGGAGTATGCCGGTCGTGTTTCAGGCACTCTTCGCACAGAGGCTGCTGCTCCAACTTGACGAGGCGCAGTTTCCGCCATGCGGCGGAACGGTAAAACTCCGTATTGGCGTGGCGGCGTCCCGACTGCGGCTTATGCTCCGGCAGCCACGGACGGTGGACGGTACGTTTGAGGTGCGGCATCGTCAGAAGATGATTTCGGGGTTCAGCGGCAGGTCGTGGTCCTCGGTCTCGAAGCCGACGATGCGGATGATCTTCGCATCGGAATAGCGTTCGCGAAGCTCGCGAGCGGAGATGCCGTACTTGGCGAAGTCGGCGGTATAGGCTGCCGGACCGTGCTGTTCCGTATTGCGGCGGAGGTTTTCGATTTCGACCTCCGTCCATTTCTCCATCTCGCCGTTATGGGTCACATACTTGCGGCGTCCGTCTTCCAAATGATGAATGATTCGTTGCAGTTTCATATCGTGTTCTGTTTTTCGATTGTCAGCGCAGGCTCTCGCCTTCGAACCTTACCGGACGGCACAAGCGCGTCAATCGGTCGAAAGTCCGCTCTCCGTAACGGCGAAGCAGTTGTTCGCGGGTCAGATTCGTCGAGATGAACAATGGCCGCAGATAGCGTTCGGCAGCGTTGATGACGCGGTTGAAACCCTCGTACTTCTCGCCGTAGTCGTTCACGAGCGGCTCGACGCCCAACTCGTCGATAATGGGATAAGCCGTGCGGGTCAGGTAGTCGAGGTTCGTCGTATGCACATCGTATCCGGCGGTCCGCAGGGCGAGGTCGTAAGGCTTGGAGAGTTCGTCGGCATGAATGGCTACCGCCATCCGCTCCTTCATCGCCAGCAGCACAGGAACGACGCCCGTGAGGATGATGCTCTTACCGCGTCCGCAATCGCCGTAGAGCAGCAGTCCGCGCCCTTCGGTCGAGGTCATCCAGTCGATGATCCCGGCATAGTCGGGCAGGTGGCGGTAGCGCACGATCGAAGTATCGACCCTCCGGAAGATTTCGCAGAACAGACCCTCGCAATAGTCCTTGTCGCCCCACGAGAGGTCGTGCGGCGAACGGACGACGAGGCGTTTGTCTGCGACCATGCGGTCGATAAGCGATGCGATGCGGTTCATGCGGTGTATCGTTTTTGTCGTGTGAAAATAGTTTCATCGGTATTTGTGCAAAGAGGTCATTGTCCCACATTTCATCTGCGGTCGAGTTTTTCCAACAACCGTCGGGTCCGTTCGTCGGTCGCGGGATGGATGATCTGTCCGGGATGCTGTCCTCGCGCAGGCTGTACCGGTCGCAACGGGAACAGTCCCGCCCAGTTGTTGGCGATGCTGCGGTCGATGATGGCGGCGGCAATCACCGGATCCTCGCCCGAAAGGCTGCGCAGCAGCGACAGACATTTCCTCGCTCCCGACTCGCTGCGATAACTCTCGCGACGGGAACGCTTATATTCCAACCATACGGTCATCGGCTCCCGCCACGCCGGATCGAGCGTCGAGAGGAACTGCGCCTGGTTCAGACGCGGCATTTCTCTCTTTTTCGCGCAACTTTTTCTCTCTTCGCCCGCCGAACCCCCTTTTTCTTTTTCAGAAGAATCTCTGTTCAGTCTATGTACGGTTGCAGGCAGCGTCGCACCTTGCAACGCTTCGAACGGATTCGAGTCGGATTGCGTTGCAGTCAGCGTAGTACGCTGCGACGCAAACAGCCGTTCGAACGAATGCAGCCGATAAAGCGCGCTCCGATTGCCGCCTCGTTCCTCCACGGAGATAATACCCCTATCCGCCAAAACCTTACGCATCCGCCAGACGGTCGATCGGTCGAGCTTCGTGCGGCTCTGCAATACGGAGAACGATACCGCGAATTCGTCGCGCCAGCCGCAGCGGTTCGCCGTGAACATCAAGGCGTACCACAGCACGATGGCATTGGACGGCAGCTGTTCGGTTTCGAGCCACTCGTTGAAGAGTTTTATCTCCGTGAGGTAGTTCATCGCCGTCCGAATCTGCCCAATACCCGTTGCAACTCGCTTTGGCGCGGCTCCGCCGGTCGTGCGACCAGCCCCATATGCACGAGCAGGTCGATTTTGGGGATTCGGATCCCTCCGTTGGCATGGACCTTTCGGATACCGTATCGGCGGCAATCCCGATCCAGTTGCCGCAGCGACTTGCCGATCAGATCGGCAGCCTCCTGACGGGTCATCAGAATCGTTTCGGCCGACTTGTCGTCCATCGTCTTCAACTCTTCGACCCGCTGTTGCAGCGAGAAGATGCATCCCTGCATATCTTCGATGATAGCGTCTAATTTCATAATCTTTCCGTTTCGATTTCCGTGGACAAAGTTCCGAATAGTCGAAAAATAAAATGCGGGCAGTACCCGCATTACTACCCGCAAGAATATTTCTATTCGTCTGCTATTCAGTATGTTTATTTCGCACTTTTTTCGATCAGAGCATCGATCAGCCGTTCCAAGAAATCCGTACTCTTCGTCTTGCGGTTCAACACCTCCTCGCGGATTTTATAGGCATTCGGCAAGGAAACATTGAGCGTCTTTTCGGCGAATGCCACCAACACCGAAAACGGAGCGTATTTACCCACGGCATTCAAAATCGGACCGAGATACTCCAAAGCAGAGAGCAACTCTACCAAATCCCGCTTCGTGAACTCCGAACTCCAAAACAAATCCGGAATATCGTTTTTACGTGGCGGCTGGAACAACGACGGATGCACGACCCGTTCGTTCAAAAGGCTCAACTCCGATTCGACGATTCGTTTGGCTGCTGCGATATAACGGGAAGCAGATACCTCGCCAACATTCGATTTAACCCGTGTACGCGACGGATACAACATTTCCAGTCGTACTTGCGTATGCGTCAAAATCCGAAAAAGCAGTTTATAATCGGTCGTATTGTCGCAGACTTCGATGACCGTGCGGAGAAAATCGTCGTAGGCCGATTCCAATTCCTCTCGACGACAAGGACGAGGCGTGAATAATAAGTTTATGAAAGGCGTGTCGATCAACGGATTCATAAATATCTGCGAATATCCGACGAACAACATGCATCCGGTTCTCCATTCGTGATATGCGGAATATTTTCCCGTATTTTATCGATCGGCCAATCCCACCATCGCAATTGCAGCAAGCGGTCGATCGTATCCGCATCGAACCGCTTACGGATCTCGCGTGCAGGCACTCCGCCGACGATCGTATAAGCCGGAACATCTTTCGTCACGACAGCCCGTGCTCCGATGATCGCGCCGTCGCCGATATGAACGCCGGACAAGATGACCGCCTCGAATCCGATCCAGACATCATTGCCGATGACGATGTCGCCCTTGTTGTCCCAAGCCGACGCGACATCGGCTCGATCCAGTCCCCACTCCTCGTAAAAGAGCGGGAAGGTATAGGTGGAAAGCGACCGCAGCGAGTGATTGGCGCAGTTGAACAGGAATTTCGCGCCGCAGGCGATCGAACAGAACTTGCCGAGAACGAGCCGTTCGCGATGGATCGGATAGTGATACAACACGTTATTCCGCTCGAAACCGCACGGATCGTTCACGAAATCGTTGTAAATCGTATAGTCGCCGACCTCGATCGACGGATCGCGGACTACAGAATTCAGATAAACCGTTTGCAGGTCCCCGGTACGGGGATATATTTTTGTCATCATTTGTATTATCGATATAGTAATGCAACCGCTCGCAAGGGTTGCGATCTTATTGTTTGAATAATCGATTGAAAATTCCGGGAGATAGGAGCATAAGAATCAATGCCGAAGAGAGGCTCCCCGACACGCCCGGAGCAGGATAGTTATATGCAGCGTTGCCACTTCATACAAATGCAAAGATACATCATAAATGGGAAAGCCGATCGCAGCATCTTTTTTAATACGGAAAAAAGGGCATCGATAGTAGATGCCCTTAATACATTACATCTTACTCTTCCTTTTCGGGCGAAGAGTCCGAGTTCTCTTCTTCTGCGGCTATTTCGGTAGCCTTATCGAACTCTTCGACAATTTGCATCCCGCACGAGCAGGAGCATGGCTTCGGCGAGAACAGCGATGCCCAAAAGCCTTTCTTCTCTTTTTTATCTTTCATAATACAGTGATTTATAATAAAATATTAAACAAATAACCTGCGATAACGGCCGTCAGGAAAATGACAAGCACGATGATCGCGACCAATTTCTTGCGGAAAATACTTGCCAGCAGCGACATTTCGGGAATCGCCATGCCTGCGCCGCCGATGACGAGCGCAATGACAGCTCCGACACTCATTCCTTTGCCCATCAACGCCACGCCGATCGGTATGGCCGTTTCAGCGCGGATGTAGAGCGGAATGCCCAACACGGCAGCAACAGGCACGGCGAACGGATTGTCTGGCCCGGCGATGCCGAGCACGAAATCCTGCGGCATATAGCCGTAGATTCCCGCACCCAGTGCCACGCCGACGAGCAAGTAGCCCATGATGGGCCGCAGGCTACCCCAAGCACCTCGAAACGCCTCCTTGAGCTTGCGGCCGAACGGCCACGACCGACGGTTTTCGCCCGTTTCATGTGCATTTTTGAGCTTTACGTTCTTGACATAACGCTGCATGCCCGTCTTTTCGAGGAAATAGCCGAAAGCGATCGAAGCGATGAAAGCGATCACGAAATAGGCGACCATCGCCTTGATGCCGACCATTGCACCGAGCATACCGATGATGATCGGATTCAGCAGCGGCGAGGCGATCAGAAACGACATCGTGGAACCGAACGGCACGCCGGCATGGAGAAATCCGACGGTCATCGGAATCGTCGAACAGGCGCAGAACGGCGTAAGCGCTCCGAATCCGGCCGCCATGATGTTGCCTACGATGCCTCGCCCCGAAAGTTTGGCGCGGATTTTCTCCTCGGGAATGTACATCAGAATAATCTCGACCGCAGCACTGATAAGCATGAACAACGCGACGAGCTCGAACGTGATAAACACGAAATACTCCAATGTTTGAATGAATGTATTCATCTTATTAAAATAGGTTTCCGTAAACATATCCGGCCAGCGTTGCCAACACGATGACCAGCACGACGTAGACGACGGTCTTTTTCGTTCCCATCACGCCGCGGATGACCAGCATGTTGGGCAGCGACAGCGAGGGGCCGGCCAGAAGCAAGGCCAACGCCGGGCCTTTGCCCATACCAGAAGCCAGCAACCCCTGAATGATCGGCACTTCGGTCAGCGTGGCGAAGTACATGAAAGCCCCCGTGAACGAGGCGAAGAAGTTCGAGAGAAGCGAGTTCCCGCCGACCGCCCATTCGATCCAACGGTTCGGAATGACACCCGCGATCGTCTCGCCGTCGTGCGTCGAGCCGAGCAGGAATCCCGCCGTTACGACACCAATGGCCAGCAGGGGCATGATCTGCTTGGCAAAACCCCACGACGACAAGGCCCATTCCCGATTCTCGGCATCACCTTTGTCGCAGAGCAGCATGATGGAGAGGGCAGCGATTCCGACGATCATCGGCACAAGCGGGACGAGTTTGGCGTCGGCGATGAACACCGTTGCCAGCCATGCGGAGAGCAGCGTCGTGGCGGCGGCCGCGGCGACCCACGCAAATTTCAGTTTCAGCACCCGAACGAGCGACCAGCAGAGCAGCAGCCCGAATCCGGCCGTGAAGTACCATTTATAGGTAAAGACGAACTGCCAAAGACCGGTGTCCGTCGCGGCGGGTGCACCCCAATTCGCGAAGACGAGGATAGCGACCAGCGTAAAGAAGTGCAATGCCGTCTGCCGCATCGGGCGTTTTTCGGGCGGCGGCACGATGTTCATTTGCTGCTCCTTTTTCACCTGCTCCTCTTTTCTGAAAATGAACGCCATCGCAAGACCGATGACCACCGAGAAGCAGACGGCTCCGATCATGCGCGCCACGCCTAATTCGACACCGAGAATCCGTGTCGTGAGGATGATCGACAGAATGCTGATAGCCGGGCCGGAATAGAGAAACGCTACGGCAGGCCCCAATCCCGCACCGCGCTTATAGATGCTCGTGAAGAGCGGCAGGATCGTACAGGAGCAAACCGCAAGAATACCGCCCGAGACGGCGGCGACGGAGTAGGACAGCCACTTCTTCGCGTTGGCTCCGAAATATTTCAAGACCGAGCCCTGACTGATGAATACAGCAATAACGCCCGCGATGAAGAAGGCCGGTAACAGGCACAGCACGACGTGCTCGCGTGCATACCACCTCGCAAGATCGAGCGTCGCATCGACCGCCGTCATGAATCGTTCGTTGCCTATCGGCAGGAAGAAGACGACAGCGAATACAGCTACGATCCGAAAGAGGATTTTCAACTCTTTTTTAGGTTCCATAATTGCCGATAAATTAAATTCCTAACAATTTCTTGATTTCACTTTCCGAGGGGACATATCCCTTGATTCGTACCGCACCGTCCACGACGACTGCCGGCGTGGTCATGATGTTATAATTGAGCAACTCCATAATATCTTCCACTTTCGAGAGCGAGATGTCGAGTCCATTCTCTTCAATGACTTTCTCGATAGCGGCATACGTCGCCTTGCACTTGGAGCAACCGGCTCCCAAAACTTTGATTTCCATAATTCGTATTATTTAGTTGTTTGTATTTCGTCGTATTACGAATAATATCAACAATAAAAAACGGCGCAATAGTAAATTCCGATTGCGATGAACAGTCCGCCGACGATCCAATTGAGCCACCGTTGCACGGTTTGCATTTTCCCGTAAAATGCTCCGATTCGTCCGACGCTGAATGCCAGTATCCACGCCACGACCAGCACTGGCAAGGCGGTAGCAATGGCGAATACGATCGGCAGCAGCCAACCGGCCGCCGCAGTTGCCGACATGGGAATCAGCATGCCGAAATAAAATACGCCGCTCGTAGGGCAGAACGCCATCGCGAAGAGCATTCCGAGCAGGAATGCACCGCGACCGCCGCGTCGAGCCAATCCTTCGCCGCTGCCCTTGAAGCCGAGTTTCGGCAGATTGAGCCGGTCGCCGACGAGCATGAACCCTCCGACGAGCAGCAGAGTCGGGCCGAGTAACATTTCGCCGTATTTACCGACGAATTTCTGAATTCCGAACAAACTCGAACCGCCTTTCAGCACGACGAGCAGCACTGCTCCCAACGCGGTATAGGCTACCGCCCGCCCCAACGTGTAGAGCAGACCGTTGACGAATATTCGTCGTCGGCTTTCGATATGCTTGCCGATAAAGCCGATCGCAGCGATATTCGTAGCCAACGGACACGGCGATATAGAGGTCAACAGACCAAGCAGGAAAGCAGTCAAAACGGGCGTCGAACTGCTGTCCAATAACGATTGCAGCCACTCCATAAGCGCTATTCGTTCAATGCGTTCGTAATCTTTTTTACCAGACCGCTACGAAATGTGTCGGGAGCCGTGCGGGCATTTGCGAAAGCAAATTCGGTCAGGTTTTCGCGCGTCTCTTTGCCGTCCCGCCAACGATTGACAAAAAGCGACGACCACGCCACCTCGTAATCATCGGCCAATCGTTCATTCTCCGGTGCGGAAATATCCACCGAACGAAATACAACCGTTCCTTTTTCCGCCTCATCGGCAAAGAGGGTTTCGACCGTCTCCGCTGCATTTTTCTCGATCGCCATGCAAGTGGCGCAGCGTTGTTTACCGTGGAAATAGAGCACCTCCACGCGATCCTTGGCATTTAATTCCGTTCCGGTTTCCCGATTCTTCGCCGTGCGACCCCCGCAAGCGAACAACAGCAAACATGCTGTCCCTAATAAAAATCCTTTCATCATACGTTTTGTTTTTTTAGTTGTTTATATTTCGTCGAATTACGAACATTTGCGGTAAAAAAATAAAATTGCATTATACCGCGACACGAAAGATGCCGTACAAGCCTTCGGTCGCATTCATAAATTCTCGCTTGAGGTAGGAGTCTTGCACGTCTCTTTTTTCGGAGCGCAATCACGATAGAAATCGGCGAAGAGCAGGCGAGCTGTTTCCCAATTTTCACGATTGATACAATAGCGCACTTTCGGCGGCTCGATCGTTCCCTGAATCAATCCCGCCTCTTTCAATTCTTTCAGATGCTGCGATACCGTGGCTTTCGAGATGGGCAAAACCTCGTGAATGTCGCCGAAAAAGCAACACTTCTGTTTCGCCAAGAAGTGCAGAATCGCGATCCGTGCAGGATGCCCCATCGCTTTCGCAAATCGTGCAAGTTGCTCTTGTCCTTCGGTATATGATTTTTCTGCCATACACTTCCTTATTTGTTGTTCGCAAAATTACGAATAATATTTATATTCTCCAAACGATAGAATAATTTAAACTCTAATGCCCTGTGGTAAATAGCAGAGTGAACAATCTCGTAACTCAACGTTATTTCAATCTCACTTATTTTAATAAAATATCTGAAATTGATTCCTATGAACTTGCACATTCTCCAAAAACAGGTTACATTTGAACCGTAAAAGTTCTTTGAAGGACGGGCATTCGCGGACGTCGATTTTCGAGCGTCGAAACGGCGTAACCACGTTGTGACCCGAAACTGTAAAAACAAGCGTAACCTACTGATAAACGGTGCATTTCGCCGGAGGATTAAAATCCCCTACGCACCGCAAGAAAGGGTATAAATCAAGCATTTGCAAGATTTGTACCCTTTTTTTGTATTCTAAATGTGCTGCTGAATCTTACTGCCGGAATCGGCGGGAAATCGGATATGAATTGCACTGCATCATCCTTGATTTTCAGGCTCCAAATTTAGCTGGCGAAGAATCATTATCGACACGATATTTCCGCTTCTCATTTTTTATCGTTAATTTTGTTCTGAAAGGTCGCAACAGAATGCAATTCTTTATTATTATGAACAAAACTTTACTCGCTGCCGTTTTGGCTGCAAGTGCTGTCATATCCGGCTGCACCGAAAAACAGGACGCACATCCTTCCGTGAAAATCGTGCCGACGATCAAAACCCGTGTTTCGGGCCTCCATTTCGATAACGGGGATCAGATCGGGCTGACCATCCTCCAAGGGGAGCAACCCTATGCCGAGAATCATCCCATGACCTACGAGGGTTCGGCCTTCTCGGGGTCGGGACTGCTGTGGTACGACGACCTGAACGAAACCTCTACGCTCACGGCCTATCATCCCTACTCTTCGGCGGGCGTGCCTGCGGAATTTACCGTGGCGGCGGACCAGACCGGCGGTTGCGCTTCGTCGGACCTGCTGGGAGCCGTGAAGCGCGACGTGAAACCCGGAAGCGCTCCGGTGGGCATGGTTTTCTACCACCTGATGTCGCAGCTTACCATTTTTCTGACGAATAACTCCGGCGCAACGGTCACTTCCGTTTCCGTGGGCGGGCTCGTGCCGACGGCGACCGTGGATCTGACTGTTCCGACGGCTGCGGCGAAAGCGGACGCCGCTGTCGCGGAGATCAGGGCTTTCAAGGAGGAGTCCGGCACTTCCTACCGCGTGATCTTGGTTCCCCAGCAGGCGGCGCTGACCGTCACGGTCGGAACATCCGACGGCAAGAGCCACAGCAAGACCGTCGCGTCGGCGCAGCTCGTCAGTGGCAAACAGTACGATATGTCGGTCACGTTGACCAAGATCGACATGTCGGTTTCGCTGAGCGGCGACATCAACGACTGGGGCGAGGGCGGTTCGCTCGACGGTGACGATGGCGGTGACGATACCGGCGGTGATACCGGAGAATTGAACTACGGGGGCGACACCTACCCTACGGCGACGATCGGCGGACAGGTGTGGATGGCCGAGAACCTGCGCTATAAGCCTGTGAGTGCGTCGGAAGGAACGGATATGTGGCCCTCCGAGGACGGATTGTCCGCAGGGATGCTCTACAACTATGCGACGGCGACGGGCAGCGCCGTGACCGCCGGGGATGCGCCCGTGCAGGGCATCTGCCCCGCCGGATGGCATATTCCCACCGCTGCGGAACTCGAATCGATGGGTAAGAGCGCCGAACTTCCGGACGGTTTCCTCAGTTACGCCGGGTTTCATAAGGGGACGGACTATGGCGATAAGACCAAAGGCTATCTGCTTAGTTGCAGTCTTTCCGGCGAAGACCGGGTCCGGTGTCTTTTCTACTCGGGCGATTCGGCGCCTGCTATTAAGGATATGCCGATCGAATATTATTTTCCGCTCCGCTGCGTGAAGGATTGAAAATGGCAGGTCCCGCTCCGAGAGCGGGACCTGCTTGTTTTCAGTCGCGGTTCAGGAAGAAGATCGGGATGTTGGCCAGGAAGACATCCTTGCCCGAGAGCTGCGACCTTTTTTCGATCAGCTCGCTCAGCAGAATGTCGCCGATCACGTAGTTGCTCTCCTCGCTCGTGAACTGCTCGTGGATCTTCGAGAAATTCAGGATCTTCTGCACCTCCGTCTCCTTGTAGCGGGCATAGATTTTCAGCGTGATGTCCGTCGTGTAGTCGGGTTTCTCGATGTAGTTCATCTTCTTGTATTCGTAGCGGTAGTTGTTCAGCCGCGCCATGATGTCGCTCAGGATCGACGAGGCCGTGGGCAGGCTTCCCGCTCCTTTGCCGAACATGAACTGGCGGTCGTAGCACTCGCCGCGGATCACCACGCCATTGTATTCGTCATCCACGCTGTAAATGTACTTGGAGGGCGTCACGAACTCCGGCATGACGAACATCGTGAAGTGCCGGTCGCTCACCTTCACCACCTGGGCCACGAGTTTGATCTTCACGTTCTTTTCACGGGCGTACCGGATGTCCGAATCGTGGATCGTCGAGATGCCGTAGGTGAAGATGCGGTCCGGGGCGACGTAGGTCCCCAGGGCGTGCACCGTGATGATGACCAGCTTGAACAGCGAATCGTAGCCCTCGATGTCGAACGAGGGGTCGCTCTCGGCGAAACCCAGCGCCTG
>ERZ857757.2162-NODE-2162-length-13431-cov-10.784390_pt1 | contig 13431 bp, 10 predicted proteins | sample MGYA00519764_ERZ857757 | MGnify/ENA primary metagenome ERZ857757 (study PRJEB31778, sample SAMEA3449359) | human gut metagenome | biome: human gut; feature: human-associated habitat; material: faeces | place: United Kingdom | collected 2010/2012 ... | reverse complement strand
TGCTTCTTTGTTCTTCGTTGTTTAATTTACAAGGTACACGCTCCAACCGCGGAACGAATTTTAGATTACCACATCTTTCCGACCTTGTCAACACTTTTTTTTGCTTTTGCAATTTTTCTTCACTCACGACGGAGGAAGGAAAACCGCTGTCGGAAAGCCGTCCGCTTTTCGCGAACAGGTCGTATCTTAGCACGCCGCCGGAGCTTTTGCAAGTCTTAATTTTGTATTTTTCGTTTTTCGGTCAAACAGCACAATCAGAGCCGCTTATGTCCGTCATAACTGCTAAAAATAGCAGGAGAGAGGTGGGCAAAGCCCTCCTCCCTCCGAATATTTGACGGCTTTAGCCGTTGCAGCCGACGCCGAGCATCTGGCACAGCAGCGCAAGCAGAGCAGCACAATTCATAGCGCGTGAGCCTCCTTATCGGTAGTTTCGTCTTGATCAAGGACGCCGTCTATGATACCGCGCAGGCGGGCAGAATGCAAATGCAATGTCTTCCAGCGTTTTTTCTTGTCAGGAAAAGCGACGCGTGCTATACTATATATTTATTATGAGACCCGCCATTTCATCGACTGCCAAAGGAGCGAAGAGATGAATCCCAAACACACCTTAAAGGAATATGCCGACGCGCTCACGCGCGCCGGGCTTCTGACCGCAAGTACACTGACGCCCGCAGCAGAGGGTACCGTCATCGACTGTCTGAGCTACGACACGCGCAGCCTGCACGGCACCTCGCTGTTTCTCTGCAAGGGCGCGCACTTCAAAGCGGAGTACCTCTCTGCGGCAATCGCGCAGGGCGCGGCCGCCTATGTCGCCGAAAAGCCCTACCCCGTGGACGCGCCGCAGCTGCTTGTGAGCGACATCCGCTATGCGATGGTTGTACTCGGCCAACTCTTCTACGATCATGTGACCGACAAGCTCACGAGCGTCGGCATCACGGGCACCAAGGGCAAGAGCACGACCGCCTACTACGTCCGCTCCATCCTCAATGACTGGCTCACGAGCGAGGGCAAGCCTCCATGCGCCATTCTCTCCTCCATCGACAATTATGACGGCGTCATCACCGAGGAGTCGCACATCACGACGCCCGAGGTGCTGGAGCTCTATCAGCATTTTCAGAACGCATACGATTCCGGCATTTCCCATCTGGTGATGGAGGTCTCCTCGCAGGCGCTCAAGGTCGGGCGCGTGCGCGGTATGACCTTTGACGTGGGCGCGTTCCTGAACATCGGCACCGACCACATCAGCCCCATCGAGCACCCGGATTTCGCGGATTACTACGCTTCGAAGCTGAAGCTCTTCGACAGCTGCCGCGTCGGCTGCGTCAACACCGACGCCGACCACGCCGCGGACACCGTCGCCCACGCGAGGTCGAGCGGCTGCGAACTCATCACCTTCGGCAGCCACGCAAGCGACACGGTCTTTTGCGAACGGGTCGAAAAGCGCGCCGACGGACTGTATTTCACCGTGCGCTCGCCGAAGTACAACGGTGAATTTTCCATCACGATGCCGGGTCTGTTCAATGTCTCCAACGCGCTCGCCGCGATGGCGATCTCCATGGCGCTCGGCGTGCCGGAGGAATTTGTCCGCTCGGGTCTGCGCAAGGCGCGGGCGAACGGGCGGATGCAGGTCTACGAAAGCCGTGACAAGCGGGTGACCGTCATCGTGGACTACGCGCACAACCGCATGAGCTTCGACGCGCTCTACCGCTCGACAAGGGTGGAGTATCCCGGCAAGGAGATGATCTCCGTGTTCGGCTGCCCCGGCTCGCACGCGCTCCAGCGCCGCCGCGACCTCGGCGAGCTGAGCGGCGAGAACTGCGCCTTCGTTTACATCACGGAGGAGGACTCCGGCGAGGAGCCGTTCGCGCAGATCGCCGCCGACATCGAAAAGCACGTCAAATGCCCGCACCTCGTCTGCGAGGACCGCGCCGAATGTATCCGCCGCGCCATTCTCGACCATCCCGAGCCGCACGTCATCCTGCTCACAGGCAAGGGCGAGGAGACGACCATGAAGCGCGGCAGAGAGTTCGTCCCCTTCCTGAGCGACGTGGAGCTGACTCTCAAATATCTGGCAGAATATGACGAAAAGGAAGCGAAGGCATGAAGAAAAAGGACTTTCTGCCCATCATTCTCGGCAGCGACGAGAACGCCTACGGCACGGCGCGTCTCTTCCGCGAGGCGTACCCCGAGGTCACGCCTCTGCTCGTGTGCACCGCGCAGCTCATTCCCACGCGGCACTCGCGTCTTTTTGACTGCCGCATCATCGCCAGCTTTGAACGCGAGGAGGTCTTTCCCGACGCGCTGCTCGGCGTACTGCGCGAGTGCTCCAAGGACTACGAAAAGCTGCTCGTCATCCCCTGCTCGGACTATTATACCGGTCTGCTCTGCCGCCATTATGACCACTTCGAGGGGCTGATTGCGAACCGCTTCATCCCCGAGCAGCTGCTCGAGACCTTCGACACCAAGGATCGGTTCTACGCGCTCTGCGAGCAGTACGGCATGGACTATCCCAAGACCGTCATCGCCGCGCCCGACGAGCGCATCGAGGTCGCCGACCGTCTGCCGTTTGACTTCCCCATCGTCGTCAAGCCGGAAAACTCCAACGCGCTCGACTACCTGCGCTGCCACTTTGAGGGGCAGAAGAAGGTCTTTTTCTTCGACACCAGGGAGGAATACCTCACGATGGTGCGCAGCATGAACGGCTCCGACTATCGCGGCAAGCTCATCCTTCAGGAGTTTATTCCCGGCGGGGACGACGCCATGCGCGTGCTCAACAGCTACTCCGACACGGACGGAACGGTGCGCGCGATGTGCCTCGGCCAGCCGGTGCTCGAATACTACGATCCCAAGAGCGTCGGCAACTACGCCGCCATCCTCTCGCGCGGCGACACGCTGCTCTACGATAAAATGCAGCGTTTTTTGCAGGCCATCGGCTACGTCGGCTTCTCCAACATCGACATGAAGTACGACAGCCGCACCGGGCGCTATGTGCTCTTTGAGATCAACCCGCGGCTGGGTCGTTCGAGCTTCTTCTGCCGCGCGGCGGGCATCAACATGATGAAGCTGCTCACCGAGGACGTGGTCTACGGCCGCCGTGGGAAGTGCATCTACAACGAAACGACCGCGCTGTGGTCCAACGTCCCGCGCGGCATCCTGACGAGGTACGTCACCTCCCCCGCCCTGCGCGAGGAGATGAAGCAATACAAAGCCCTGCACACGCTCTGGTGCGGCGGCGACCTCGCCCCCGCGCGCGTGTACCGGCTGGCAAGGTATTATGCCGCACAGTACAAGAACTTCGCGCACTATTATTTTGATAAGAGCAAAGAGAAATGACGCAGAAGCGCCGGCACGGAGCCGGCGCTTTTCCTATTTCACAATGTCGTAAAGCTCCCGCAGATCGCGGATCTCGTAGTCCACGCGGAGCGCTTTGGGCTTCGGCGCTTTCTTCGGATTGAACCAGCAGCACGGAAGCCCATAATTGTTCGCGCCCTGAATGTCGCTCGTGAGCGAATCGCCGATGACCATGCAATTCTCCCGCGTGATGCCGTCGATGTGGGCGAACACATAGTCAAAGTATTCCACGGACGGCTTCGCCGCACCCGCGGTCTCGGAGATGAACGCCTCCTCAACGTAGGGCGCGAGCGCCGAGCGTCCCAGCCGCCCGCGCTGGACGGACTCGACCGCGTTGGTGATGAGGTAGACGCGGTGCGTTTTCTTCAGCTCACGCACGACCTCCAGCGCGTGGGGCACGAGCGCGGTCGAACGGCCAAGCACCTCGAGACGGACGCGGTTGCAGCCCTCGATGTCCAGCTCAAGGCCCAGCTCCTCGGACATTTCGCGGAACTGGATGCGCAGCGTCTCGTCCTTCGTCAGCTCGCCACGGTCGAAGCGCGCCCACGCGGCGTTGTTACGGCGGTCGAAGCAGGCAAACAGTTCCGGCGTAAAGGCAAGGCCCGCATAGGCGCAGACCGCGCGGAACGAGCTAACGTTCGCCTCGTCGAAGTCAAAGAGCGTGTTGTCGGCGTCGAAGAGCAGATAGGGATAACGTGTCATAGACGGGTCTCCTTTGATTTTTTGCCATGATACCACACTCTTTTGCGTTTCGCAATCAAATTTCCCCTGCCGCGCGCATAGAGTAGGAGGAATGGAAAGGGGGACGCCTATGGAAAAAACGATCGCCGTGCTCGGCGGGGACCGGCGCATGGCGCTGCTCGCGCGTCTGCTCGCGGAGGACGGCCATCCGGTGCGGACGTGGGGACTCGCCGCCTTCGGCATGGAGGACACGGCGTTGGAGGAAGCGGCGCAAGCCGACCGCGTCGTGCTGCCCGTGCCGCTCTCGCGCGGGAAAAATCTCAACTGCACCTCTGCGGCGCTGCCGCTGTGCGGATTGTTCGCGCTGCTGCGTCCGGAGCAGCGCCTCTACGCCGGCGGCGTGAAGGCCGCCGACCGCGAGGCCGCGGCGGAATTTGGCCTGACGCTGACCGACTACCTCTCGCGCGAGGAGCTGACGGTGCGCAACGGCGTGCCGACGGCGGAGGGCGCCATCGAGGCGGCGATGGCCGCGACGGACGTGACGCTCTGCGGCACGCCGTGTCTGGTCATCGGCTTCGGGCGCATCGGCAAGCTGCTTGCCCACCGTCTGCGGGGGCTGGGCGCGGAGGTCACGGTCAGCGCACGGCGGCTGGACGATCTCGCGTGGATCGACGCCTTCGGCTACCGCGGTCTCCGCACGAACCGTCTCGCCGGACGGCTCGGGAGCTTTCGCATCGTCTTCAACACCGTACCGAACATCGTGCTCACAGAGGAGCTGCTGTGTGAGCTGCCGCGCGAGTGCGTGCTGCTCGAGCTGGCCTCGCAGCCCGGCTTCGACCGTGCGGCGGCGGAGGCGCGCGGGCTGAAGTGCATCGCTGCGCCGGGACTTCCCGGCAGGGCCGCGCCGGAGACCGCAGCGCGCGCCATCAAGCTGACATTGGAAAAAATATGGGAGGAAGAAGCATGAGAACCGAACGCATCGGATTTGCCCTCTGCGGCTCATTCTGCAATCACCCGAAAATTTTGATGCTCCTTGAGGAAATGGCAGAGAGCTTTGAGATGGTCCCCATTCTCTCCGAAAACACGGCGCGGTACGACACCCGCTTCGGGCTGGCCGACGATCTCATCGCGCGCGTGGAGCGCGCGGCGGGGCGTCCCGCCATCCGCACCATCGTGGAGGCCGAGCCGTTCGGTCCGCAAAACCTGGCCGATGTCCTCGTCATCGCGCCCTGTACGGGCAACACCCTTGCCAAGCTCGCCCACGGCATCACCGACGGGCCGGTGACGATGGCGGCAAAATCCCATCTGCGCAACGGCAAGCCCGTGGTCGTCGCGCTGGCGACGAACGACGGTCTGAGCGCGAGCGCGCCGAATCTCGCCGCGCTCCTCAACCGGAAGAACTACTACTTCGTTCCCTTCGGGCAGGATGACCCGCAGGGTAAGCCCACCTCGCTCATCGCTGACTTTTCACAGCTCGTGCCGACCATCGATGCGGCGCTGCGCGGCGTACAGCTCCAGCCGCTGCTGGTGAAATAGGCGCAAAAAACGACCGCTCATGCGGTCGTTTTTTCATTCCTGTAAAATGCTCAGATAATCCGCGACGCTGCCGAGGACAAACGTCGGCTGCACCGCGCTGTCGGCGAGGTCTGCCTCCTTCGTCTCGCCCGAGAGGACGAGCACCGTGTCGATACCCGCGTTCACGCCGCAGGCAATGTCGGTGTAGAGCCGGTCGCCGAGCAGCACCGTCTCCTCTGCGGAAAAGCCGCCGTGCGCCATCGCAAGGCGCGCCATATCGGGCCGCGGCTTGCCGATGACATAGGGCCGCCGTCCGGTCGCGCGGAAAAGCATCTCGCACACGCTGCCGCAGTCCGGCACAAAGCCGTACCACGTCGGGCAGACCCAGTCGGGATTGGTGGCAAGGTAGTCCGCGCCGCGGTTCAGGAGGATGCAGGCGTCCTCTAACTTCTGAAAGGTCAGCTCGGTGTCGAAGCCCATCACCAGGGCGTCCACCGCCGCGTCGCGGTCGTCCGTCAGGCGCAGTCCCGCCTGCGTGAGCTGCCGCTTCATCGACTGCGTGCCGCAGACGTAGAGGAGCTTTTCCGCCATGCCCTGCGCGCGCAGATGCGCGACGAGCGCGTCCACGCTCGTAAGGAAGTCGGAGATCTCCGCTTCCACGCCGAGGCGGCGCAGCTTCTCCACATAGCTCTCCGCCCCGCGGGAGGAGTTGTTCGTCAGAAAGCGGTACGTCCCGCCGCGCGAGCGAATCGCGCGCAGGAAGTCCGCCGCGCCGTCAAAGAGTCGTTCGTCCAGATAGAGCGTTCCGTCCAGATCGAGCAGGAAGAGCCGCTTGGCGCGGAGCCGTGCAAGGTCTGGCATGGCTCAGGCCTTCTTTTTGCCGTCGATGGCGATGAAGAAGAAGGAGCTGACAGCCAGCAGGAACGGATAGAACAGATTCGGAATGATCTCAAACGCGGAGACCTGATACCCCAGCTCGTGCGCCGCGGCGATGGCGACGAGCATCTGCGCGCCGTAGGGGATGATGCCCTGGAAGATGCAGGAGAAGGTATCGAGGATCGACGCCGCCTTGCGCGGTGTGATGCCGTATTCCTCGCTCATTTCCTTTGCGATGGGATTCGCCATCACGATGGCGACGGTGTTGTTCGCGGTGGCAATGTCCATCGCGCCGACGAGCAGGCCCATGCCGATCTGTCCGCCGCGCTTGCCGCGGAACGCTTTTCTGATCCAGCCCAGCAGCGCCTCAAAGCCGCCGTACTCGCGGATGAGCGCGCAGATGGCCGAGACGAGGATGGCGACCATCGACGTTTCAAACATACCGGCGGCGCCGCTGCCCATGTTCTCCAGCAGCGCCTTGACCGCAAGCACACCCGTCTGTCCGGTCGCGCCGGTGGCAAGCACGATAACGGCCCCGGACACAATGCCGATGAGCAGCACCGCGAACACATTGATGCCGATGATGCCGCCGACGAGCACCAGCACATAGGGGATGATCTGGATCAGGTGATAGCCGGGGATCTCCGCCGGGACGACGTCGGCGTTCAGCGTCAGCACGAGGATGAGCACGAGCGTCGCGAGCGCCGCGGGCAGAGCGATGTGGAAGTTCTCGCGGAACTTATCCTTCATCGCGCAGCCTTGCCCGTTGCAGGCGGCGATGGTGGTGTCGGAAATGAAGCTCAGATTGTCGCCGAACATCGCTCCGCCCATGACCGAGCCGATGCACAGCGGCAGGGAATAGCCGCTTGCCGCGGCAATGGGGATGGCGATGGGCGTGATGAGCGTGATGGTGCCGACGCTCGTGCCCATGGCGGTGGAGACGAAGCAGCTGACGACGAACAGCACCGCCACGGCGAACCTGGACGGGATGATCGAGAGCATGAAATACGCCACGCTCTCCGCGCTCGCGCGGCCCACCACGCCGACGAAGATACCGGCGGCAAGGAAGATGAGCAGCATCGTCACGATGTTCTTATCGCCGATGCCCTGACCCATCAGCGTGAGCTTGTCGTCAAAGCTCAGCGCGCGGTTCTGGCAGCACGCCGCCAGCAGCGCGACAAGAAAGATGACTACAATAGGGATGGAATAAAAGCCCATCGGGATCTTGAGCACATACTCAAAGATAAGTCCCAGCCCCAGGTAAAGGAGCAGGAACTCAAGGATCGGCAGCAGCGCTGCGGGATTGGCTTTCTTCTGCATAGTGATTTTTTCCTTCCTGATTTTCTCTCTCGTATTCTTAACACGCCCGTGTGCGGAAACGGCGGCTCACTCCGCCCAGCGGAAGCTCTCGCGGCCCGCGCCGAGCTGAAAATGGTATTTGACGATGCCGAGGTCCACATGGCTGTAGCTGCCGCCCCGGCTCTCCGCCCGAACGGTGTCGTCCGGCAGGAGCGTGAAGCGGAAGCGCTGCTGGTTCATCGCCGTGGGCGCGAGCAGCGCCGCCTTGAGGCCGCGGCTGAACCACTCGGGCAGCGCACGGTCGGCACGGTACACCTCGCGCATCGGACGGCTCTCGTGCGCCTCGCCCTGCTCGGCCCCATAGCCGAACGCGATCACACACACGAGCCGCTCATCCGGTGCGAGCACATAGCTCCTGCGCGCGACCGCTTTTGAAAAGGTCAGGCCCACCCAGCAGGTGTTGAGCCCCAGCGTCTGCGCGAGCAGCACAAGGCGCTCGCCGAACCAGCCGGCGCGCTCGTCAAGATCCTTTGCGCGCTTGCCGGCAAGCACGATGTAGTTGCACACGCCGCGGAATTTCCCGTAGTGCGCAAAAAAGCCGCGGAACGCCATCGGCTCATTCATCACGAGCTGGATGTGCAGTCCGCCCTCGGCGTTGCACGCGCGGATCTCCGCGCGCAGCGCGTTCACGATCGCCGGCTCAACCGGCTTTGTCAAATAGGTACGCACGCTGTGGCGTGCGGAGATCGCCTCCTGCACGGTCATGGAATTTCCCTCCTGTTCCCATATTCCGATCAATTGAATGTTTATTGTATCACAGGAATTTTAGAAAGAACAGCCATATTTTGAACTTTTTTCAATTTTTTGCCTCTCGGGGACGAAAAAAGGAGGCCGCCGCGTCCGCGGCAGCCTCCTGCGTCAGTCTTGGGTTTTCGCCGCCGCTTTGATCGGCAGCACGAGCTGCATGGAAAAGATGCCGCCCCGTGCACGGAACTCGCACAGTCCGCCGCGCCGCTCGGCGATCGTCTGGATGCTGCGGCAGCCGTAGCCATGCCCCGCGCGCTCGGAGACCGGCAGGCCGTCGCGCATGACAAGCCCCTCGGCACAGGGGTTTTGGATCTCCACGAGCAGCTTGCCCAGCCGCACGCCGCAGTAAAGCGTCACCCAGCGGTCCACCTCCGGCTGATCGGACACGGCGCGCAGCGCGTTCTCCAGCGCGTTGGAGAGCACGGCGCACAGCTCGGTGTCGGAGACCGACAGCTCGCGCGGGAGCTTCGCGTCCACCTCCAGCCGAACGCCCATGCGCTGCGCCTTTCCGGCGAAGGAGGAGCAGAGCAGATTCACCAGCTCGTTGTCGCAGTAGCGCTTTGGCGTGATGCGCTCAATATCCGAGCGCACCTTGCGGATATATTCCTCCGCCTGCTGCGGCTTTCCCGCCGCCAGAAAGCCGTCGATGGCGTTGAGATGGTGGCGCATATCGTGCTGATAGACGGCGGTCTGCACCTCGGATTCGTTGAGCATCGCGATACGCTCCTCCGACGAGGCGAGTCTTTGGGTCAATGCCGCCTGCTCCGCCTCGATCTCATGCTTCTCGCTCAAATTTCGATAAACGCTCAGCAAAAGGAAATAGAATACGAAAACCTCCAGTGACGGGAAATAGCGCACCAGCCAGCCGCCCGAGTCGATCAGCGAGGAAAAATCAACGCCGAGCGCCGAGAACACGTAAAGGTAATACAGGAACGGCACAGCGGAAAACTGCAGAAAGAGCCGATTGTCGCCGTATTTGATCAGATAGTTGAAGCCGCGCCGGAAAACAAACTGCGCAAGCAGCAAAATAAGCGCATAGGAAACCAGGTTGCTCACGAGCAGCATCCACCGGCTGTTGCCAAAATGCCGCATGACAACGCTGCTCACCACGATGGTCGGCGCAGTAAACGTGAAAGCCGAGAGGATCATGAACGCCATTTTGATCACGCTGCATTTTGTAATATACAAAAACAGCAGGAAAAACGGAAGGTGCATCGTCAGCCACATCGCATGGCTGATATACTCTGAGCCCATGCGCTCACGAAGCACGTGGTTGAATACCGCCAAGGCCAGGATCACCAGCGGCACCAGCCATCGCTGCACCTTGGTCAGATCCCGGAAGTGGATATCCATCATGATCCACAAAAGCGCCCATACGAACAAAAGCAGCAGGGCCGGTGAAAATGTTGTAAGGCTCATCGTCTCACTCCTCCCTCTGCGCGAACAGCAGCTTCATATAGTCCTTTTGAAGCTGGGGGTATAACAGGCGTGAGACCGGCAGCTCGCGGCCCGAAAAGGTGCGGAGCCCGGTGGGTGAAAGCTCCTCGATCTGCAGCATATTGACGATGTAGGAGCGGTGGATGCGCATAAACTCCGGCCGCGTGAGCAGGGCGTCCTCGTATTCCTTCATCGAGCCGACGACCTCGCGCACCTGCCCATCGGCAAGGTTGAAGTAAAGGTGCTTGCCGTTGACCTCCACATAGGTGAGCTGCGAAAACGGCACGCGCACGATGATGCCGCCGGTGCGAAGCGTAAGCGCCTCCTGCGGGCGGCGCTCACGCAGCTCCAGCCGGTCAAGGATGGGATAGAGCGTCTTGGTTCGAATGGGCTTGAGCAGATATTCCAGCGCCTTGACGCTGTAGCTGTCATAGGCGAAGCCGGGGGACGAGGTGAGGAAGATGATGTCCGCCGCCTTGTCAAAGCTGCGGATCTCGCGCGCGGCATCCATGCCGTTCAGCCCTGGCATCATGATGTCGAGCAGGTACAGCGTGAAGCGCTCATGGCGCGCCGCGTCCAGCAGCTCCGCCGCGCTGCGGAAGCTCTTCACGCGCACGGGCGTGCCGCGATCCGTCTCCCACGCACCGAGCAGCTCCGTCAGGTCTTTGAGCTCCTCCGTCTGGTCGTCGCAGACTGCGATGTACATTCCGCCGCCCCCTTTCCTCGCTTCCTTTTGCCTTATTGTAGCATACCATTCTTTTTCTTTCCAGCATTATCTCACATTTCAAGCCGCAAATCCATACATTTCAAGTCGATATGGGTCCCTCCTGCCGGAGATTCCTGCTATACTGCAGAAAGCAAGCGATCCTCGTTTATCATTCAATTACAGGAGGGAACCATGAAAAAGAAACTACTCAGCGCACTGCTCTGTCTCGCTCTGGCGCTCACCCTGCTGCCGACCGCGGCCCTCGCCGCGCCGACAAGGCTCAAGAGCGTCGACCTCGTCATCGACCTGCCGAAGGCGGGCGACCCCAACGAGATGGAGACCGAGGTCACCATCAAATCCATGAAAAGCGGCAACATCGACCTGCTCGCCAACGGCGCGGGCATCCTGTACACCGAGTGGCAGGGCGACAACGTGGAGACCGACGACGGCTATGCCTTCCGCGCAGGCACGACCTATCTCGTCAACATCAAGCTGGCCTTTGACACCACCAAGGGCTATTGCGCCAACTACAAAACAGTCGGCGGTGAAAACCTCGTCGGCCCCGACACCTTCTCCGCTACGGTCAACGGCGTGCCCGCCACCATCCGCACCAGCGCCCAGTATTATCCCACCCTGCAGGTCAGCCTGACCCTTGAGGGCGAGCGCTATACCGAGCAGGAGAAAGAGGAGCTCAACGCCGATCTGACGCGGAAAACAGACCTCCTCCGGCAGGCCAAGCGGGCGATGGCGACTCCCCGCACGCAGGCCGTGGCAAGCTCCAAGCAGCTTGAAAACTTTGTAAACGGTGTGACCGTCATGACTGACGCCAACCACGTTCTGGAGAACACCGACAGCATCCGCACCCTCATTCTGGACACCAATGGGAAAATAACGGATGGAACGTGCTTTTTCATCTGCTACGCGAAATATTTGAAGGAGCTCTGGCTCAGCGATAAGGTGGATGTCTATCAGTTTATTCAGGCGATGGATTCCTACCTTTGGCTGCCCATCGCCGGGTTATACCGGTGGGAGAGGCAGAGCGACCTGCCCTTCTACACCGCCGAGACCGTGGTGTATATCCCCGAATCCGCTGTGCCCGCGCTCAAGGCAGCCCAGGCTCAGCGCGGCTATAAGATCCCCTACACCATCAAGACCTACTCAGGCAATGACGTCTACGCCGCCCAGAAGGCGGGCGACGCCGCCGCGAAGGACAACTGGTGCACCGCCCACCAGTACACCCTGCAGATCCGGACGGCCGACCGTGTTTACACCTACGCGCAGGCCTGCCAATCTGCCCGGCGTTATTACTATTCCTGCGCCATCTGCGGCAAGTGCGAGTACAATGCGAACCATGTCGCTCCCCATAACTCGGATAAGGAGATCGAGCTCAAGACAGAGAAGCTGGCCCACTCGGATAACGGCGAGTATCCCACGGCGGAGGCCTACATCGGCGTGAATGCCGCCGGAGAGCACGTCTACTGGCTCAGCTGCGAATACTGCGGCCACTCCCACCGTTATCTCCAGCAGCATCTGACCTCACGGGATGTTTACGCCTCCGGCACGGGAATGACCCTCGCGCAGTATCAGGCGGAAGCCAACGCCTCCCTGCAGTGGGAGGAAACGCAGGCGCTGAACACCACCGAGCTGTATCCCGGCACCTTTACGCTCTCGAAGAAGTCCGCCGCCAAGACCAGCTCCTGGGCTGAAAGCGATGTGAACCTCGCGCTCAACGACGATCTGCTCGATACTGCCCTGCTCGGCAGCGACTACACCAAGCCCATCAGCCGTCTGCAGTTCTGCTCCGTTGCGGTGCGTCTGGCGGAAACGCTGACCGGCAAGAGCATCACGCCCGCCGCCGCGAACACCTTCACCGACACGAACAACGCCTACGTCCTCAAGGCCTATGCCGCGGGCATTACCACCGGCACCTCGGCGACCACCTTCTCCCCCAACGCCACCCTGAACCGTCAGCAGATGGCGACCTTCCTCCGCCGCACGCTGCAATATGTGGAGAAGAACTCCGGCTATTCCTACACCAGCTACACCTCCAAGCTCGCCTCCTACACGGATAACGCGCTGGTGCAGAGCTGGGCGAAGGAAGCGATGGCGTTTATGAACGCGCTTGATCTTGTCAAGGGCACCACCGCCACCACGCTCAATCCCAACGGCACCTGCACCATCGAGCAGGCGGTCATCGTAGCGGAGCGCAGCGTCTACGCCCACCAGATCGGCTGGTATCAGGCCGCGCCGGTGACCAACGTCTATAGCTATAATGGCAGCACAGGGGAGATTGAGCGCGAGGACGGGGAGTACACCTCCTTCGACAGCACCAACGCCAGCCTCCACCCGGGCGATCTCGTAGAAGCCGAGGTCGCCGAAAAACTTGGAGCTTTTTACCTTGGTGTAGAGAAACAGGTGCATATTCCCCCGCGCGCACTGCACCTCGATGAGATGGGTGATGATCTGGTTCAGCAGACCCTCGCCCTGATGGGCGCTGCTGACGGCGAAGCACCGCAGGGTGTTGCCGAAGCAGCTGCCGGTGCCGATGACATTGTATTCCTCGTCGAACATGGCGCAGATGTAGTCCAGATTGCCGTCGCGGCGGATGCCCTCCTGCTGCAGCAGTGCATCGATCCGGGCCAGAACGGTCCGATCGGTCGGGCAGACCTGCGAAATGGTATATTCACTCATCGTTATTCTCCTCCGTCGTGATAAAATGGAGCAGATAGGTCAGCGCCAGCAGGTCGGCACTGCCGCCG
>ERZ857757.2160-NODE-2160-length-13444-cov-8.526626_pt1 | contig 13444 bp, 11 predicted proteins | sample MGYA00519764_ERZ857757 | MGnify/ENA primary metagenome ERZ857757 (study PRJEB31778, sample SAMEA3449359) | human gut metagenome | biome: human gut; feature: human-associated habitat; material: faeces | place: United Kingdom | collected 2010/2012 ... | reverse complement strand
TGGCGCGCTGCACTTTTTTGGCTTTTTCGCCTTTACCGGCAAGGAAGTGCCTCTGGGAGCCTGTGTCTGAACGTGCGGTAGAAAACCGGCATATTCGCGTCTTGAACGGCCTTCCAGACAGGAGGACCGATTTTTTTGTGCTAGGAAAGGTTGTACAACAATGAGTGAGCTGGATCAGATCAGAGAAAATATCAACAGCATTGACGAGCAAATGGCGCAGCTGTTCCAGAAGCGCATGGAGATGAGCGCCCGGGTGGCGGATTTCAAGAAGGAGCGGGGACTGTCCATTCGGGACGCCGAACGGGAGCGGGAGCTGATCGACCGCAACCGCAGGAGCATCCGGGATCCGGCGGTGGCCGCGTACTACGTGCAGTTCCTGCGGGGCATTCTGGATCTGTCCTGCGCCTACCAGAGCAAGCTGCTCAACGGTATGAAGGTGGCGTACAGCGGCGTGAAGGGGGCCTACGGCTATCTGGCGGCGCGGCGCATGTTTCCGGAGGCGCAGCTCGTCGCCTACCCCGACTTTGCCGCGGCCCACAGGGCGGTGGAGCTGGGAGAGGCGGACAGCGTGGTGCTGCCGCTGGAGAACAGCTGCGCCGGTGAGGTAGGCGCCGTGATGGACCTGCTGTTCTCCGGCGAGCTGTATATCAACCAGGTGCTGGACATGGAGATCGACCACAGCCTGCTGGGCGTGGAGGGGGCTGCGGCGGCCGCGGAATATGTGCGCCGGGCCAATGACCCCGCACTGGCGGCCATCGCCTCCGAGGACGCGGCGGAGGTGTTCGGCCTGCGGGTGCTGGAGCGGGGCATCAACACCATGCGGACCAATACCACCCGCTTTGCCGCGCTGTCCCGTACCCAGAACCAGCCGGAGACCACCAAAAAGCGGGAGGACGAGAACTTTGTGCTGGTGTTCACCGTGCAGAACGACGCCGGCTCGCTGGCTCAGACGCTGAACATCATCGGTGCCCACGGCTACAACATGCGTACCCTGCGGAGCCGCCCCATGAAGGGGCTTTCGTGGAAGTACTTCTTCTACGTGGAGGCCGAGGGCTGCATCAACAACACCAATGGCCGCGAGATGCTGCAGGAGCTGTCCGCCACCTGCGCCAAGCTCCGGCTGGTGGGCGCGTACTACGCCAACAACATCTAAGGAGAGAAGACATGGTCATTTCCGTTTCACTGGGAGCGCAGAGCTATCCCATCCTGCTGGAGGCGGGCGCACTGTCTCTGGCGCGGCGGGTGCTGGTGGTGACTGACAGCGGCGTGCCGCAGGAGTACGCCCGGACGGTGGCGGGCGCGTGCCGTCAGGCCCGCATCTGTACGCTCCCCGCCGGAGAGAACAGCAAAAATATGGACAATTACCAGCGCCTCCTGCGGGAGATGCTGGCCCTGGGCATGGATCGCGGCGACTGCGTGGCCGCCGTGGGCGGCGGCATGGCGGGGGATCTGGCGGGCTTCGCCGCCGCCACCTACATGCGGGGCGTGGATTTCTACAACGTGCCCACCACGCTGCTGGCCCAGGTGGACTCCTCCGTCGGCGGCAAGACCGCCATCGACATGGACGGCGTGAAGAACATCGTGGGCGCGTTCCACCAGCCCCGTGCCGTGCTGATCGACACGGACACCCTCCGTTCGCTGCCGCCGCGGCAGATGGCCGCGGGACTGGCCGAGAGTGTGAAGATGGCCGTGACCTGCGATGCGGCGCTGCTGGCGCTGATCGAGAACAGCGCCGACCTGACGGCGGACCTGCCGGAGATCATCGCACGCTCTCTGTCCATCAAGGCGCGGGTGGTGGAGCAAGACCCCACGGAGCAGGGGCTGCGCCGTGTGCTGAATTTCGGCCACACCATCGGCCACGCCGTGGAGAGCTGCGCCGGGGGCAAGCTGCTGCACGGCGAATGCGTGGCAATGGGTATGCTGCCCATGTGCGGGCCGGCGCTGCGTCCCCGGCTGACGAACATACTCAGGAAATGCGGACTGCCCACGGAGTGCGGCTTTACGCCCCGGCAGCTTCTGCCGTACCTGCTCCACGATAAGAAGGCATTCTCAGACGGGGTCAGTGTTGTGATGGTGGACGAGCCGGGCTCGTTCCGCATGGAAAAACAGGCACCGGAGGAAATACTCCGACGCTGGGAGGAGACAGAAGTATGAAAAATACCTTTGGACAGGCGGTCGCGCTGACCATTTTCGGCGAGAGCCACGGCCCGGCGGTGGGCGCGGTGCTGGACGGCTTAGCGCCCGGCCTGCCGGTGGATGAGGACTATATCCGCCGCCAGCTGGCCCGCCGCCGTCCCTCCACAACGCTGGATACGGCACGGCAGGAGCAGGACTGCTATCAGATACTCAGCGGCGTGTACCAGGGCCGCACCACCGGTTCGCCGCTGACCATCGTCATCCCCAACGAAAACACCCGCAGCGAGGACTATACCTACGGCCTGGCGCGGCCCTCCCACGCGGACTACGCCGCCTACTGCAAATACCACGGCTATGAGGACTGGCGGGGCGGCGGACACTTTTCCGGCCGTGTTACCGCGCCGCTGGTGGCCGCCGGGGCGATACTGCTGTCAGCCCTTGACCGGGTGGGTGTTACCGTGGGCACCCATATTCTCCGCTGCGGCGGCGCGTGGGAACGCCCCTTTGCTCCGGACGCGGCGGCGGATGTGGCCGCCCTGCAGACGGCGGAGTTCCCCACGCTGACCCGTGAGGCTGCTCAGGCCGTCAGTGCCGAGATCCTGCAGGCCAGGGAACGGCAGGACAGCGTGGGCGGCATCACCCAGACCGCCGTGTGCGGCCTGCCTGCCGGGGTAGGCGAGCCATGGTTCGACAGCGTGGAGAGCCTTCTGAGCCATGCGATGTTCTCTATCGGCGGCGTCAAGGGCATCGAATTCGGCGGCGGGTTTTCCGCCGTGAGCGGCTACGGCTCTGATTTTAACGACGCCTTCCGCATGGAGCAGGGCCGGGTGGTGACGGCCACTAACCGAAATGGCGGCATCAACGGCGGCATCACCAATGGCATGGACGTGGTGTTCCAGTGCGCCGTGAAGCCCACGCCGTCCATCGGACAGCCCCAGCAGACGGTGGATTTCCTCCGGGGCGAGGACGCGGAGCTGACCATACACGGCCGCCACGATCCGGCCATCATCCGCCGCATCTGCCCGGTGCTGGACAGCGTCACCGCGCTGGTGCTGTGCGACCTGCTGACCCAGCGGTTTGGTACGGACTATCTGGCAAAGGAGGCGCGGCCATGAACTGCGGGTTGATCGGTTATCCGCTGGGACACAGCTACTCCCGCCAGATCCATCACGCGCTGGCGGATTACGACTACCATCTATGGGAGCTGAGGCCGGAGGAGCTGGCATCCTTCCTGAAAAAACGCGGCTTCGCGGGGATCAACGTGACCATTCCCTATAAGGAGCAGGTCATCCCCTATCTGGACGGCCTGTCTGACACGGCCCGGGCCGTCGGCGCGGTGAACACCGTGGTGAACCGGGACGGCAGGCTGCTGGGCGACAATACGGATCTGCCCGGGATGCTGGCGCTGATCCGCCGCCTGGGACTGGAGCTGTCCGGGAAGAAGGTGCTGATCCTGGGCACCGGCGGCACGTCCAAGACCGCCCGAACCGCCGCGGCGCGGCTGGGCGCGGCGGAGATCTGCCGCGTGTCCCGCAGCGGCCGGGGAGACGCCGTTACCTATGAACAGGCGGCGGGGAAGCACGGGGACGCCGCCTTCGTCATCAACACAACGCCCTGCGGTATGTACCCTGACCTGGAGGGCTGTCCGCTGGAGCTGGAGCGCTTCCCCCGCCTGGAGGGTGTGGTGGACGCGGTGTATAACCCCCTGCGCAGCAATCTGGTGCTGAACGCCCGGCGGCGGGGCATCGCCGCCGAGGGCGGGCTGTATATGCTGGCGGCGCAGGCCGTCTATGCCAGCGCCCTGTTCCGGGGCTGCGAGGCGACCCGGGAGGAGATTGACCTGGCCTACGATACGGTGCTGCGCCAGATGGAGAACGTCGTGCTCATCGGTATGCCCTCCTCGGGCAAGACCACCGTGGGGCGGCTGCTGGCGCAGCGCGCCGGCAAAGAATTCGTGGATACGGACGCCATGGTGGAGCAGGCCGCTGGCATGAGCATCCCGGCATATTTCGCCGCCCGGGGAGAGGACAATTTTCGGGAGAGAGAGCGGGAGGCGGTGACCGCTGCAGCCAGCGTGGGCGGCCGGATCATCGCCACCGGCGGCGGCGCGGTCCTGCGGGAGGAGAACCTGCGGGCGCTGCGGCGCAGCGGACGGCTTATCTTCCTGGACCGCTCACCGAACAAGCTCACCGCCACGGCGGACAGGCCGCTGTCTGCCGACCAGGAGGCGCTGCGCCGCCGGTACGCCGAGCGGTATGACCTTTACTGTGCCGCCGCGGATCTCCGCGTGGACGGAGACGGCTCGCCGGAGGAGGTGGCGGAGCTGATTGAAAAGGAGTGGATACGATGAAGATCCTGGTCATCAACGGCCCAAACCTGAATATGCTGGGTATCCGGGAGCCGGCCATCTATGGCAGCGGCACGTATGCGGAGCTGCTGGAGCTGATCCGCGCCTATGGGGAAAAGACCGGCGCGGAGGTGTCCTTTTTCCAGTCCAACCACGAGGGCGCACTGGTGGATGCCATCCAGCAGGCGTACTTCGACGGCGTGGAGGGCATCGTCCTCAACCCGGCGGCGTACACCCACACCAGCGTGGCACTGCTGGATGCGCTGAAGGCCGTGGCCATCCCCACGGTGGAGGTACACATCTCCGATGTCTCCGCCCGGGAGGATTTCCGGCAGGTCAGCTACGTCCGCCCGGTCTGCGTCGCCACTGTGGCGGGTAAGGGCTTTGCCGGGTATCTGGAGGCTGTGGACATCCTGCTGAAAGGAGCGGAACGCCCGTGACCGTTACGATTTTTCCGGGCAGGGCCGGGGGAACGGCGGCCGCGCCGCCGTCCAAGAGCTGCGGCCACCGGATGCTCCTGTGCAGTGCGCTGGCAGAGGGGGAGAGCCGCATCAGCGGCATCGCCCGAAGCCAGGATATGCTGGCTACTATGGACTGCATCCGGGCCATGGGCGGCGCGTGCCGCCTTGTCGGGGATACGGCCCATATCACCGGCGTCGGCGGCGCTGTCCGTCCCGACGCGGTGTATCCCTGCCGGGAGAGCGGCAGCACCCTGCGCTTCTGCATCCCGGCGGCGCTGCTGCAGGGCGGAAGCGCCGCGTTTACCGGTGCACGGCGGCTGATGGAGCGGGGCGTGGGCATATACGAGGATCTGCTGCTCCCCAGAGGGGTAATGGTGTCCAAAACACCGGAGTCCATCACGTTTTCGGGGAAGCTGACGCCGGGAGACTATACCCTGCGCGGAGACGTGAGCAGCCAGTTCGTCACCGGATTGCTGCTGGCGCTGCCGCTGCTGCCGGGTGACAGTACGCTCCGCGTCCTGCCGCCGGTGGAGAGCCGCCCCTATATCGACATTACGCTGGATGTGATGGCATCCTTTGGCGTCACCGCGGAGGAGCGGGAGCAGGATCTGTTTTTTATCCCCGGCGGGCAGCATTACGAAGGCCGCTGCGCCGCGGTGGAGGGAGACTGGTCCAACGCCGCCTTTCTGTTCGCACTGGGCAGCGGCGTGACTGTCACCGGGCTGCGGCCTGACAGCCTGCAGGGCGACCGGGTGTGCCGGGACATGCTGTGCCGGCTGGAAAGCCCCGGCGCGGTGCTGGATATTTCCGCCTGCCCCGATTTAGGGCCGGTGCTGTTCGCCGCCGCGGCGCGGAGCTGTGGCGCTGTGTTTACCGGCACGCGCCGCCTGCGTATCAAGGAGAGCGACCGGGCGATGGCCATGGCGCGGGAGCTTGCCGGGTTCGGCGCGGAGATGGCGGTGGAGGACGACAGAGTGACCGTGCTCCCACGTCCGCTCCACGCCCCGGAAGAGATGCTGGACGGCCACAACGACCACCGCGTTGTCATGGCGCTGGCGGTGCTGTGCGCGTCGCTGGGTGGTACGATCCGCGGCGCGGAGGCCGTCAGCAAGAGCTGGCCGGATTTCTTTCGCACGCTGCAGGCGCTGGGGGTGCGCATGGAAATACAGCCCTGAACCCCCTGAAGAAAGGAAAATCTATCCATGAACATGGAATTCAAACGTAAACTGCCTGCGCCGCAGACTGTCAAGGATATGTATCCAGTGACGGAGAAGATGGCGCGGCAGAAACAGGAAAACGATCGGCAGATACAGGCCGTCATCACCGGGGAGGACCAGCGGCTGATGCTGCTCATCGGCCCTTGCTCCGCTGACAGGGAGGACGCCGTGCTGGAATATGCGGCGCGGCTTCAGACGCTGCAGGAGCGGGTGAAGGACAAGCTCCTCATCGTTCCCCGGGTCTACAGCAACAAGCCCCGCACCACCGGCGACGGGTATAAGGGAATGCTGCACCAGCCCGATCCAAACGGCCAGCCGGACATCCTGAAGGGGCTTATCGCCATCCGGAAAATACACATGAAGGTGCTGGAGCAGACTGGACTTTCCAGCGCGGACGAGCTGCTGTATCCGGAAAACTATTACTACCTGTCCGACATTCTCTCCTATGCGGCCATCGGCGCGCGCTCTGTGGAGGATCAGCAGCACCGGCTTATCGCCAGCGGACTGGATGTGCCCGTGGGCATGAAGAACCCCACCAGCGGCGACCTGTCGGTGATGATGAACGCCATCCTGGCCGCCCAGCATCCCCATACGTTCCTGTTCTCCCAATGGGAGGTACACAGCAAGGGCAATCCCCTGACCCACGCCATCCTCCGGGGGTCGGTGAACAAATACGGGCGCTCGCTGCCCAACTACCACTACGAGGATCTGAGCCAGCTCTGGGAGCTTTATGCCAAGAGCGGACTGGAAAACCCGGCGGTGATCATCGACACCAACCATGCCAATTCCGGCAAGCAGTGGGATCAGCAGGGACGCATCGCCAAGGAGGTGCTCCACAGCACCCGCCACAACGGGGACATCGGCCGCATGGTCAAGGGGTTGATGATCGAGTCGTACCTGTTGGACGGCTGCCAGAAGCCGGATGGCGGTGTGTACGGCCTGTCCATTACCGATCCCTGCATCGGCTGGGAAAAGACGGAGCAGCTGGTGCTGGAGCTGGCTGAACTGCGCTGACGTGCAGAGGTATACAGCAATAAGAGAGGCGTGGCCAAATGCCACGCCTCTCTTATTGCATATCGCATGTCGGGCGTCAGCTGTTGTCTCTGCTGATGGGGCAGCGGTAGAGCAGATGCTTGAGCTTCTTGCGGTCGAAGGGGATGAGGGGATAGAGGTAGCCCCGGCCCACCAGGGGCTTGGTGGAGACGATGAGGACCAGTGTGAACAGCACACCGGCGATGAAGCCCCATAGGTCGAAAAGCCAGATCAGGATCAGCAGGAGCATACGGCAGAGCTTGGTGGCATAGCCCATTTCGTAGCTGTGCTGGGCGTAGTTGGCGATGGCCACGAAGGCCATGTAGACCAGCACCTCCGGCACGAGCCAGCGTGCCTGGACGGCGAAATCTCCTAAAATCAGCGCGCCGATCATGCTGAAGGAATTGCTGAGAACATCCGGTGTGTTCAGGGACGCCAGCTTCAGCACGTCGATGATCAGCTCCACCAGAAGGAGCTGGATGATGAGGGGAACGTAGTATTCGTCCTCCACCAGCAGGAAGTGGAGATTCTCGTGGAGCGTGTCCGGGTTCTTCACCAGCAGATACCACAGAGGCGTGACGAATATGGTCAGCAGCAGCACCAGGGTGCGGACGATCTGAAGGTACGTGCCGATGAGGGGCGGGAAGTAGTAGTCGTTGATCTCCTCGTTGAACCGGAGCAGGGTGGTGGGCAGCAGCAGGGCGGAGGGGGAATTGTCCACCATCAACACCACGTCACCCTCCATGATGCAGGCGGTGGCCACGTCAGGGCGCTCAGTGTATCGGACCTTAGGAAAAGGATTCCAGAACTGACGGGGGGAGAGAGCCTCGGTGAGAGACTCCTGGCTCATGGAGATGCTGCCCACGTCTACGGCGGCCAGCTTTTTGCGCAGCTCATCCAGCAGGGAAGGGTCGGCTTCACCGTCCATATAGCACAGCACCACGTCCGTGCCGGAGCGCTCCTTGAGCTGGACACGCTCCAACCGCAGACGGCTGTCCCGGACGCGGCGGCGGAGCAGGGCGGCGTTTTGCATCAGATTTTCCACAAAGCCGTCGTGACTGCCCCGGAGGACGCGGCTGGTGTCCGGCTCTTCGATGGAGCGGGTGGGGAACTGCTTCACGTCCATCAATATGCCGCCGGGCCAGCCGTCCACCACCAGCAGCGTCTTGCCCGCGAACACACCCATGACGGCCTTTTCACGGATGTTCTCCACCGCAGCGTCGCTGGCGGAGACGTAGCGGGCGCAGAAGTCCTCCGGGCCGGCGACATCCCGGAGAGAGGGCAGCGACTGCCACGCGGCGATGATGCGCTCCAGAATAGTCTCCTGGGCGTAGCCGTTCACTACCCACAGCCGGGCGCGGCGGCCTGCGATGAGCAGGTTGCGGGCCGTCATGTCGAAGCATTTGCCCACGCCCAGCTCCTGATCCAGCGATGCGGTGCGGGACTGAAAATCCTCCTGTGCCACGTGTCGTACCTCCCTGCGTAGTTTTCCGATAGTATGGCCGGAAACGGGCGGAAGTATGTATGTTTGGGACAAGCGGCGCATAGGCTGGTGCAGAACAAAGGAGGGAGTGCGTATGCGCAGAGAGGTATTGGCGGGGCTGGCACTGACAGTGCTGCTGTTCGGCAGCGCGTATTTGGCCGCCGGGGACGGCGCGGTGCAGGAGGAGACGAAAACGGAGCAGACGGCGGGTGACGCCGGGGTGACGCTGCGGGTGCTGGAGGACGGCACTGTGAAGGACATGACGCTGGAAAAGTATCTGCAGGGAGTCGTGCGGGGCGAGATGCCCGCCAGCTTTGAGATGGAGGCGCTGAAGGCCCAGGCAGCGGCGGAGCGGACGTATGTGTACTACCAGCTGGCGGCGGGACGAAAGGAGAAGCACCCGGAGGCGGATGTATGTACCGACCACACCTGCTGCAGCGCGTTCCTGTCGGAGCAGGCGGCCCGGGAGAAGTGGGGCGGGGACTACGATCCGTGGGAGGCGCGCATTGAGCAGGCGGTGGCGGAGACGGACGGGCAGGCGGTGCTGTACGGTGGACAGCCCATCCTGGCGGTGTTCCACTCCTCATCGGCGGGGAAGACCGCCGCCGCGGAGGATGTGTGGAGCGGTGAACTGCCGTATCTGAAAAGCGTGGACAGTCCGGAGAATGAGGATAGCGTGCCCAACTATTATAGTGTGGTGGCATTCACGGCGGAGGAGGCAAAAGCGAAGCTGCTGGCGGCCCGGCCGGCGCTGAAGCTGAATGGGACGCCGGAGGACTGGTTGGGTACGATCACGGAGAACAGCTCGGGCCGGGTGGAGACGCTGGAGCTGGGCGGCGAGACGTGGAAGGGCACGGAGGTGCGCTCGGCCTTTGGCCTGCGGTCCGCCTGCTTTACGGCGGAGGCGGATGGGGAGAGACTGACGTTCCGCGTCACCGGCTACGGCCACGGCGTGGGCATGAGCCAGTACGGCGCGAACCAGCTGGCCAAGAAGGGGAAAACGTGGCGCGAAATTCTGGAATGGTACTATGCGGGTGTGACTGTCGGACCATACGGTGGAAATGCGTGACAAACGGCGGGGAATGTGGTATCATAGCTTAGTTATGTGCGATATTTTACAGTTTGTTCAGGAAAACCGGGGGGCAAACGGTGTAATATCAATCACAACAGGAAAGACATAACTATACCAACCGGGAGGAGCTTCCTATGGCACGCAACATTTTGGTGGTAGAGGACGACCGCAACATATCCGATCTCATCCGCATGTATCTGGAGAAGGAGGGGTTCGAGGTACGCAGCGCCTACGACGGAGGCAAGGCGGTGGAGGAATACGACAAGCAGGCGCCGGACATGGTGCTGCTGGACATCATGCTGCCCGTGATGGACGGCTGGGCCGTGTGCGCCCACATCCGGGAGAAGAGCAAGACCCCCATTATCATGCTGACGGCCAAAAGCGACGTGGGCGACCGCATCACCGGGCTGGAGATGGGCGCCGACGACTATCTGGTGAAGCCGTTTTCCTTCGAGGAACTGATGGCAAGAGTACGTGCGCTCACACGCCGCAGCGCTCCAACCCTCGCGCCGTTCTATACGCTCTGTGACTTGACGCTTGACCCGAACAGCCACACCGTTACCCGCGCGGGACACGAGATCAAGCTCTCCGCCAAGGAGTTCGCCCTGCTCGAATACCTGCTTCGCAACCAAGGGCGCGTGCTTTCCCGGGAAAACATCGAAAACAATCTTTGGAATTTTGACTATGAGGGCGGATCTAACGCCGTCGATGTCTACATCCGCTACCTGCGCCGCAAAATCGACGAGGCGTTCAGTCCGAAGCTGATTCACACCGTCCGCGGTGTCGGCTACGTGCTCAAGGAAGAAACGCCGCAAAAAGGGGAGTAATACGCGCCGCAGCGCAAAAAACGAGGCCTTTCAGCTTCTTGGCAATGCTGCGCTTTTTTGCTCTTTGAAACACGAGAGGCAGCCGATTGCCATCGACTGCCTCTCGTGTTTTGATTTGGGGTTGCTTTTTCAAGCCGGTTAGAGTCCTACGATGACATTTCCTTTACGCGTCTTGTCACGCCGCGTGACAAAGTTCTTGCCTTTCTCCCCGCGGCATTATACAATAAACGCAAAGGAGGCGGCGCAGGCGGGGGACGGCGCGTATGCTCAACTCGTATATCGACGATAAAACCGCGATTGGCGCGCTCACGGAGGATTTTGAGAACTATCTGCGGCTCTGCCGCCCATTGATGCGGATTTACAACACCGCGAGCACCGCGGCTTTCCGCGCGCTTTATCTTGATTTCCTGCGGGCGCCGGGGGATTGCATCATCCTGCGCAGCGGGCTCTCTCTCGCGACGCTGCCACGTTCGACAGCGGAGCTAATCGAAAACAATGAGTTTCACTCATTGTATTATGATATTTCCGGCTGTTTTTTCGATTCGCTGCGGCAATTTTCCTGTACCGAGATTCTCCCATTCCCACCGGAACAGGATCTCGCGCTTCACACCGCGATGCTCAGTGTCGCGGATATCAGCCTTACGGAGGCGCAGCACGCCGCGCATCTCCAACACGTCCTTTCGCTTTTGGAGACGGACAAAAACTATGAGCTTGTTTTGTCCGACGGCATCGTGCCGCACACAGCCATCCTCGCCAAACAAAACGTCGGCGTGCTGATGGTCAACACGAAGCCGCCCTATTGCGCCTTCGCCTTCGATAAACAGAATATGGTCGAGGCTTTTTGGGATTATCTTTCGAATATCCAAAAAAAATCGCCGGGCAGGGCGTGGACGCTCGAAGCTTTGCGCGCAAAAGCCTGACATGCAGCGAGGTACTTTTATGATACGAACTTTATCGATTCAAAAAAAAATCATTCTCTGGTTTGCCGCGGCGCTGGCGCTCATCGTCTTTCTGATGAGCGCGATGACGCTGGCGATTGCCAATTCCGTCCTCGATGAAAACATTCGCGAACGGCTCGCGCAGATTGTCTCCGAGAACGCGAAACAAATCGACTATTACGAAAATTTAAATGACGAGGACATCCGCTACGGTGATCAGTTTCTTGCCTATCAGGACGGCTGGCTCGGAATCGACGATGACTTCTGCAACATCTACGAGGGCATCTATACCGCGCTCTATGATGCGGACGGCAATCTGCTCTACGGCAGCGCGCCGATTCGCCTTGCCTTCTCTGCCAAAGAGGACTCGTCCGAGGCTGTCACGAAGGTAAAGCATGACGGCACTTCCTATTATGTCTGTGTAAAGAGCCTGAACCTGGCCGGTACGGACGGTCTGACGCTGCGCGGGATCGTCTCGCAAAACGAAAGCATCAACGTGCTTTATCACATTGTCCGTCTGTCTCTCTGGCTCCTGCCGCTTCTCGCCGCGTTCGCTCTGCTCGGCGGCTACGCCATCACGCGCCGCTCCTTCCTGCCGGTCGAACAGATCGCGCGGGACGCGGAGCTGATCGGTCAAAGCGGCGATCTCTCCAAGCGGCTGGATATCGGCCCCGGCGATGACGAAATTCATATGCTCGCGGATTCCTTCAACGTGATGTTCGCCAGACTCGAAAGGAATTTTGAGTCAGAGCGCCAGTTTACCTCGGACGCTTCCCATGAGCTGCGCACGCCGACCGCCGTCATTCTCGCGCAGGCGGAATACGCGCTGGAGCTGGCGGACAGCATCGAGGAATATCGGGAGTCCATGGAGGTCGTGCAGAGGCAGGCAAACCGCATGCGCGGCATCATCGACCAGCTGCTGATGTTTTCGAGACTGGAGCAGGGCACGCAGCGGCCGGAGCTCACAGCAACCGACCTCAGCGAGCTTACACGCGAGCTTTGCGAGGAGCAGCGCCTGCTTGCGGTAAACGGTATCACGCTGACCGCGGAGATCGAGGCGGATATTCGCGTAACGACCGACCGCGGACTTTTTTGCCGCGTGCTCACCAATCTGATCAGCAACGCCTACCGCTACGGACGTCCGAACGGCCACATTTGGGTTTCTCTGCGCCGCGACGGGCAGCAGATCCGTCTCTCGGTCAAAGACGACGGCATCGGCATCGCTCCACAAAATCTCACGCGGATTTGGAATCGTTTTTATCAAGAAAATCCAACGCGCGGTGAGGATGGCGAGGACGGCGCGCGCGGTCTCGGGCTGGGGCTTTCGATGGTCAAGGAAATCGCCGCCTTGCTGGGGCTTCGGCTTACGGTTCACAGCGAGGCAGGCAAGGGCAGCGAATTTATTTTAACATTTTGAGTTTTTTTCATCTTTCTTTAATCTTGACAGGATATACTAAGCACATAAAACAATGTTAGGCGCTGCAGCTCCGCCGGAATCGCTCCGCCGGGCGCGGCTCTCAGAAAGGAAGTTGAGATTATGAAAAAAATTACGGCTGTATTAAATTCACCGACCAAAATTGCGCTCTTTGCCGTCTGTTGCGTCCTGCTGATCTGCGTTGTCGCCTTCGCGACCATCCACGCTGGTGCCGGAGTCAACGCGAACAAGACGCTCGGCATGGATAAGTGTGTCAACGTCGCGCTCCATGACGCGGGTTTTCGCAGCGAGGATGTCAGCAATCTTTCCGCGCACTATGAAACCGAGGACGGAACTCCGATTTACGAGGTGACCTTCTCCGCCGGCGGCTTTGCTTACGAGTACCAAATCAAGGCCGCGGACGGTACGATTCTCGAAGCGGACAAGGACGCGCTGCGGGAGACCTCAACAAACGGCTCACAGCTTGTTGAGGGAAATCAGACAGGCTCTGCCGGAG
>ERZ857757.2156-NODE-2156-length-13458-cov-5.327684_pt1 | contig 13458 bp, 20 predicted proteins | sample MGYA00519764_ERZ857757 | MGnify/ENA primary metagenome ERZ857757 (study PRJEB31778, sample SAMEA3449359) | human gut metagenome | biome: human gut; feature: human-associated habitat; material: faeces | place: United Kingdom | collected 2010/2012 ... | reverse complement strand
GAATTATGATGACTGTGTCTCTCGAACGCCGTGTAAAGGGGGCGAAGAAGAATGTCTGATTTCCGTTTTGTCGCCGTTCAGTATCTCCGCGCCCAAACACTCACCCAAATAACAGATTTAGTACACCGAAGTTACAAGGGGTTCGGCCCTGACGAACGTGAAGCACTACTTGCCATCGCACGGGCTATCACCCGCGAAATTATAGCAAAGCGGCAAGAAGCCCGCAGGAAGGGCGTGCATGATGAAACAGGCAAGACTAACGCATGACCAAATCGATGACTTGTACCGCAAGGGTTACACATTTACAAAATCTTACTATTATTGGACAGTGTGGGAGGACACAAATATAGTAAACCGCGTAACTCGTGCAGAATTCATGGCGCGTTCAATCGCTGAGCCGCTCCGCGGAGTTGAACAAGTCCGAATCTATGAGAGGTGAGCATACATGGTCATTATAGCTATAATTCTATGGAAAGATGGTGAAATTACAATTAGTGATATGAGCGGCGAGGGCGATATTCCGAATGCTTTACAACTTTGTAAAGCCCTTGTAAGGCATGATGGTGACAGCCCACGTTATGTGGCGAAAGAAGTACAGCTTATTACTATAAATGATGGTGAAATAAAGAGATTATATAAAGGGAGGAAGCCAGATGAATTCTAATTATGTGCTTATTCGGTACGATGCCGAAGGAAGAGAAATCGAAAGGAATGACGAAAGCGGTACCAAATGGTTTGAATTTTATTCGCGCACATTCGCGATGAGGTCGATGGAAATTGCTACAAGCATTTCTAAGGGTACTCAGTGCGCAAAGCTCTATCGTCGCCGGCGTTCCGGTGGGTATCGCTGGGTTGCAACCCGTTTTCGGGGGGGCGCGCATCTAACTGCATGGGGTGAATAAAAGGGAGGGCAATGCCCTCCCCTTATTGTTACACACCAACCGCAATCCAGTCTACGGCGAACTGCTCATGCGTCGATGTACCGGAAAGCCTGATTTTTGCTGAACTTGTAGTTTTTGCAAAAATCAACTGACTGCGTGTTACACTATCCGCAACCGCCCCCGTGTGTGCATAAGTCGCAACCACGGTCGGAATTTCGGTAAATCCTGCCGACTGATAATCAATAATGGCGTCTTGGTCTTGGTATGCCAGAACGTTGCCCCTCGCAATTTTTGGCATATTCTGGAATTTGGCAATAGCTGTTTCCAAATCAGACAAGCGCGAATTGATAGATGCCTTATCAGTAGGATAATCAGCCAGGCCGTTGATAGCGGAACGATTATTCCGGCTCCAATTATAGGCTGGATTGATTCGGAGCGCCATTGGCACATTTTCCGACCAAATGCCGATAGTATCCCACAATGTATTATATTTCGATTCTGCAGGTCTCGTGCCGATTTTTTCCAGTGCGGAAGAGGCAGTATGAGCAGCCGTTGTTGCGGTTGACTTGGCAATTGCGGCGTTGTTGTCCGCCGTCTCCGCCTTGGTGTATGCATCTTGGACATCTGCTTCCACGTTGCCAAGTTCCGTTGCGAGCTGACCAGTTTTTTCATCCACATATGATATCGTTGCATACTGCGCGTCGTTGTTAGCTCCCGTCACAAATACAAATGTTCGCACGCGGACTCGCATATATTCTAGCGTATTGTCTCCCTTGCAGTTAGCTTCCACTTCGTACGAATTATATTTTGCGCCAGCTGTAGAAATAATAGGCGAACAGAGCAGAATGATATTATCAGAAGTTCCTGCATCAGTATCAACGGATGTTTCACGTTCTGCAATAGCAAAGTCAAATTCCGGTACGGTTGTCGAAGGCTTGAAGCGCGTACCTCTTGCCGTCTTAGATGGAATGGAAATAATCGCTGTGCTGTTCTGCTTTACAAGCGAACCGGGGGTTAGCGCCGCCTCAATATGATTCAAACGTGCCTGAATTGTGCCTTTAGAAATATCATACGTGCCATCGGTTCCAGCGATAGAACGAAGATTTTCCTTGCCCTGCGTCTGAGTTTGAAGCAATTTACTGCCGATTGCCTGTGTAGCTTGGTATTCACCAATTGTGCTCCAAATGCTGCTGAAATTAGGAACAGAAGACTTTACGCCAATATTTTTTTCAGCTTCCACCATTCGCCCGTTCAGACCGTTAATACTTGTCGTGTGCGCTGAAATCTGATTTTGGAGTGCTTGGTCTGCGGTTGTTCGCGAGGAACGTTCGCCGCTGATTTTTTCGTCAAGCGCCGCATCCTGTTCGTCTACGTATTCTTTGCTTACATTACCGCTCTTTTCCAGCGTGTCAACTCTTCCATCAAGTTCTTTGATTGACTTATAAGCCCAATCAAGATTCTGTTCGTGGAAATTCGTAAACGGGAATTGTTCCCAAATACCCATATATTTTGCACCTCCTATTAATACACCCAAATTAAAAACCGCTTCTTAAAATCCAGAATAACCGCATCATAGAAGTTGAACATTGCAACACGCCGTTCGCTTTCTAGCATTTCTTGAGTTGTGGTTATGCCGATGTTACCGTGCGCTCGCCCTGTTCGAGTTCCTGCGCTTGTGCCTGTCCCGGCACTATCGCTTGTATCCGCGCTTGTGCTTGCGCTGGTGCTTGCGCTATTGTCCGCCGGGTTTTGTAAATCATTGTAACCGTAAACCTGTTCTTTTGTTGAGCCACTGGAAGTGTTATTTGCGGAATTTGTATAGTGTGAAGTGTTTGTGGTGCTGTCCTCCCATTCTTCCATTCTGTCATAATTTTCTATTGGATTATATTCCGCCGTTAGTGTTTCGGCAAAGTGTTCCCAAGTATATTGCGAAATTTTTGACCATACCCGAATTAGCGATTTAAGTAAAGGCGGCGACGAATAAAGAACAGGCAATTCTCCGCACTGCATCAATAGCGAATCAATGAAATCTTGTACAGATATATTAGAAGGAAATTCCACGCCGTCAAAGATGGAAGGGTCAAAATTATACATTGTCGCTAGCATCACGCTCAATCTTGTCACCTCCATTTTTGTTATGCTCAATCGGATAACGTCGCTCACAAGTGATTGTCACCCCGAACGCAGTCTGCACGTTGCGGATGCACTCCTGGATGGTGTCGAACCATTGCGCAACGATTGTGTCTGTTTCAACGTCGTTCCGTTCCGCTTCGGCTGTAATCAACCGTTCTTTTTTGTCAGTGTTACAAGTTGGAATCCCTACGCGAGTATCAAACTCTGATTCAATTTGCCGCATGTTGGAAAGAATTCTATCCGCGATATAGTTTTGTCCTACGTTTTGTGCGAATGGCGCCCACGAGGGCGAACCATCATCGTTAAAAAGGGCTTTATCCACCCATACAGCCAATTCGCCAGATGTTACCCTGTCCATCAATTCTTTGCCAGTTTGTGCGGCATTTTTTGAACCGCAAGCGAACACATAGGAAAGTTTAGAATTCATTATGTTCATGGCAAGCGATTCAACGGATGTTGCGAGCAAATCTGCGTAATAATTAACAATGTCCAGCGCTCCGTGATAATCGCGCTGTAGCCGGAAAAGAACGCAATCCTTATCGATTTGTAAACGCATAGGCGGCAAAAGCGGATTTGCAATCATAACGGTTGTTGGCTGATAGAAAACATTGTATCCATACAATGCGCCTGCCTGCGGAATTACACCGTATCGCTTGCTGTTAAAAATCGCAACGCTACCCCATGCATATAAACACCCGAGAAAATAGGTATCGCTCCAACCTTCGGGTAGCCCCCATTTGAATTGACTTGTCAACTTCTGGAATAAATAACGCTGGTAGTATTGGAAAAGCGCTGTGTTTTTTGTGTGGCAGGTAGAGGGCGAAATACTCGATTCGTATGCATTTATGCGGTTGTAATCAAAGGGTGGATTGTTAGCCATTAGATTCACCTTCTTCAATGAAAAATCCCGATGATAAATATTGCATCAGCAAAGCGATTTCCGGCTGCGAAGCAAGAACCGAATCAATATCGGGGTGCTGAACTGTGGTAAACCCTGTAAGCGTTGAAAGTTTTAGCTTCTTACAACATGGTGTTCCCAAATCTTCATTGTCAGAATTTACCACATGGGCAAACCTCCAAAAGATGTGCGGTTGCACAATATAGCTTGACAAATTGCCGTTGTGTCCCTGCACACTTAAAACGCCATTAGCGGCATGTGCCGCCGTGCCGATTCCCGCAAACGTTGTTTCGCCTGAACCAATACCGGCAAGCGCTCCCTTGAAAGTGTTAGTTTGCGTCATCCCAACTAACGCTCCTGCTCCCGCGCCTAATACCGCAAGCGCTCCGCTTCCGCCAGTGCCGAGCGCTCCAGCATTCGCGCCGGCTGCCGCTGAACCAATAACGTTTGTAACGTCAGAGATTGCGCCGCCTATCCAACTCGTTTGCGCAAGCTGTATATCTACACCAATTTGGCATTCTGCATAATACAAGAGATTATCACCGGATGATATAGTTATACTCCCAATTCCCGATACACAATCAACCCTAATTCCGATTCCAATAGATGCCTTTTGTAGTTTTGTTGGGTCTAATTGCATCACACCAAACGGCGGATAATATAGGTAGTACGTAGAATATGGCGCGTATTCAAGCCATTTTCCACGCCCAATTTGAGGATGAACGCCAATATTATTTACAGTTATTCCCTTCGTGATAACTCCATCTGTAGCAAGCAATGATGCAGTTCCGCCTGTAAATTCCCATCCACAAATTGTTATGGATGAAACAACGCCCGACGTTGGCGGTTTTTCTGGAAACCATCGGCACGAAACTATATATTGAAAAGGATTTATAATCGCACGTTGCAATTCCGCCGAAATTTCACTGTCCGCGATTCCCATGTAAGAAAAATCTGTCAAAAGGGCATGACGCAATGAAGCGAACTGTGCGTTAGACATCACATAATATGCAATACCACCTACAGAATTTGTGGCGTTGTTTACGACACCCAGAACATAATAGCCAGATGTAAGAGTTGGTAACCCCCATCCCGTAACATCCGCCCCCCCGCTTGTAATTTTAGAAGTCACAGGGTAAAGGCTATCAACTATTGATAAATCGCCAGCGCTTGCAGAACGCAAAATATACTGTGTAGATTCTTTAAGAGTTTCCCAGTAAGTAGCAAGAACATCGCATGAAAGTGTATAAATCACACGGTTACGGTCGAACATCACGTCGGCGACAAAATAATAACGATGGAAATCCGGAATGTATGCGTAATTGTAAGCTGCCGGGGAAAGTTGATGCTCCGGAAAAATTAGCGCAACTTGCGGCGCAAGAACGCTTGTTAAATCTTTGAGCGTGCATTCCGTCAAAAAAGATAGCTGCCCCTGTTCATTTTTGGTAGTTGGGCGCTTCGTTGAATTAATACGTTTACGAAACGCATACATTCGTATTTGCATTTTGTATCACCTCCATTTATTAGCCGCTTTGCAAATAAACCAGATAGGCAAGCTATTCAGATTGATTTTTTGTAATTTTTCATACCAATAATTAGCCCATTGAATACGATATTTGCTGGTTGCTTCCCAGTCCGTAATTGCAGGGCGCTCATAGCAAAGACAAAAACTTTTTGTCAACTGCTCAATATCTGTGCTATCCGAAAAGTAAAAATCTTGGAAATCGGGGTATATTGTGCCGCCCTGCCATTGATAATTATGCTCCACCTCGTACATAATGCGCGCAATCTGAATGCTGCCGTTGTACCAACAATCAAGCCCAGCATGTGCCCCATTTGTTCCAAATATTTCAAGAGCCCAATCTATATATTTATCTGCTCCTGTCCACTGAACAAGCCCAAAACCGTATTTCTTTTCCGTGTTCTGCTTGTAATTATTGGGGTCAGGGTTCGGCGCGTGTCCGCCTTGCCAAAGCGCCGGATTCAGCGTAGATTCGCGGCACATGTTCCCAAGAATTGCGGATATTTGGGGGAGTTTCCAACCATTTTTGTATAGCCCAGTAGCAATCAATACGCCGTTTGTCTCGCTCTCGATTACATGATTTTGATAAACGAAATACGGTTCATCATATATGGAGTAATACCAATATTCCGGAAGTCTGAAAGGTTTGTACCAGTGCGGGTAGCGCGTGGCGGTAGAATCAACCGCCGGAATAATGTTATTTCCCGGAATTCTCAATCTTTCCGCCACGCGCCCACCTCCTTTAATTAGTCCATCAGAATTACAACGCCCTTTTCGGTGAAGTCAATTGCATGTCGCTCGTTGTACTTCCAGAAAATGTTGTAATATTCGCCCTTCGCGTTCGGAGGCGTCACCCTCTGCCGCGTTAGAATCGGGCTGTACCCGAAAGCGTCACGGTCACAGATAATACCAAGTACGTTGCCTTGCTCTACGTCAGCCTTCGCCGTTGCAATAGTGCCGTCAGCCGCGAGATACTGCGGCTTTACTACATTGATTTTCTGTGGGTCGGTCATAATCTGCCAGTAATTGACATATTCGACATCACCCGCCATACGCAAGAAATTATCGTGGAACGTATCTGCAAGCGCCATCATGTTAGTTTGATGCATAAACATCGAATTAAGATAAACACGCTGTGCGGACTTAGGGCTGTGCTGGAGGAATACGCCGTCTGCGCTATTGGTCTGGTACAAGCTGGAATATTCTGTCAGCATATCAGACAGATTAGCAAGGCGAGAGAACGCCCACTGCGTAAACGCTTTATAGTTGGCGGGTTGCATAACGGTTGTCGCAGTCAAGTCAAGCCCTGTAACGGTGTTGTACTCCGTCAGAAGATGAATAACATCGGCGTTCTGTGCAATCTTGCCAGCGGCAAACCCAGCTACGGTTGCGCGCGCGGTTTCTTCGTGCGTCTTTTCGATTTTGTTATTCATATTCGTCAAAACCATCGAAATAAATGCACCGAATTCTTCTGCCGAATTAAACGCCGTGTTTAACTGCGTTTCAAAAATCGTTTTTTCGTATTCGTAGCTTTGCTGGCCGTAAAAGTTAAACTGTGCAACCTTCGGCTTGTGAATCGTGTACTGGTCTACGCTCTGTCCGTCGATCAAATCACAGTAAGGGTTATCGGTCAGGTCGCCCGGGTCATCAATCGTCTTAATTTTCCTCACCCAGTTCCCCCAATGGTCGCCGGGAATCCGCATACCCTCAAACTTCGCTTTGTATGGGCGGCTGGAAAAAATTGTTCGCGAAAGCATCTGCGAAATTGCATTCATTACAGGGTCAGCCCCCGTTTTCAACGCCTTCTGTCCGAGCGTCAACAACTGCTTAGTGTCAAGCGCGGCTGTATCCTGCCCGGTTGCATCTTTAAGCACTGTTTTCAGTAGAGTGCTAATCTTATCAATTGTCAAAGTGTTAGCCATTTACGTCACCTCCATCAGTTCGGGCGGATAATTTCCGACAAAACATCCTCCGCAGTCAACGTCTTGCTATTGTCAACCTGCGCACTCTGCAAATTGCCCTTCTGCACAATGCCAGTAAGATTTGCAATTTGCTGGAAAACCTTGTTGAACTGCTCCTGCGTATTATCCGGTGCCGGTGCCGGTGCCGGTGCCGGTGCCGGTGCCGGTGCCGGTGCCGGTGCATCAATCTGCATCAGCTTTCCAATCTGTTCAGCGGTGAAGCCAGCTTTTGCCAGCGTCAAAATGTCGGATACATTCATTATTTGTTGCCTCCATATTTATTTACAAGTGTGACAAGTTCGCCGTATAGGTTAGAATATAGTTCGTTCGCATCCTGCACAGGAGTGCTGACAACCTCAGACGCATAGTATAGGCAATCGGCCTTCGCGTGGTGCGTCCACCGCCTCCGATTAGTAATTTTATCCATCTGAACGCCTCCCGTCGTAGAATGAATTACTTCACCGTTGCCAATGTAAATTCCAACATGAGCGGCATTCACACCATCGGTATAGCGCTTTGGTTCTTTGCCATCATGTTTGATAGTAAATACCCATTCGCCTACATCAATGTTATCAAAATTGTCAGATTTGTCATGGACTGCGCTGCGCCACATATCATTCGAGCCGCGCCAGTTTTTGGAGATTCCCGCATATTTTTTCAGGCAAAATTCGATGAACGCCTGACAATCAAGGGATGTATACGGAATGCCGATTAAATCTACACGGTTTGCGCTGATTTTTTCAGCCCATTCTACCGCAATCAATTTCCATCACCGCCCAACTTATCAAGGAGGCGCTGCATTACAATCGTATTATTATTGATAGCATCCTTTAATTCCGCTGTTTCTACGCGGTGCTGTTCGCGCTCCTTATTCCAAAAATAGAAAAGCGCACAAGTACACGCAATCGGAAACCCTACGTTTGTAATTAGCGTTACAATGTCGGAAATCTCCATATACCCTCCATCCTCCCCGGAAAAACAAATGGCAATAGGGGTCGAGGCATACGACTATGCCATGCTCACCCTTCCGGGGTTGTCGTTCGAGCTTCCCTATTGCCATAATCAATGTATCATAATTTTTAAATTTTGTCAAGACTTATTTAACTATCCCGAAATATTGGCAAAAAACAATTTCGCAAGCCGGAGATTCGCAATAAATTTTTCGTTCAATATATGCCAGCATCAGATACCGATACAGCGTGCGGAATCGTAAACAATCAGTTTCCGTAGTGCTGTAGATCGGGCGCGTTCCTTGCCCGTGCGGGCTAATATAAAATGTTCGGTTGCTCTTGTGCCGATAAACTGTAATTTCTCCGCACGTTACGAGAGGCGTGTACTCTTTTAGGTTCGCGCTCATGGTTTGCAATACAGGTTTATCCAAAAAGCGATTTTCAAGCGACATATCTTTTATTTTATTATCCTTAAGAAGGCGATAAAGCGCCGTTTCTCCCTTCATGAGGCTTATGGGGCTATTGCGCAGGTTTATCAGATATAATCCGCGTTCGCCATCTTTATATTCCTGTGTTTCCTGCTCCGCCATTTTATATGCAATCGTGATAAGCCCTAAACTTTGAAAAATCGGGTTTACAATGCTGTTACTATTGGCAAGGCATAAACACTTCACAGGGGGCTTACCTTGCAGCTCTCTATTTCTGTTTATTGTTTCATATGCATTAAAAAACGCATCCCCTTCATTTTTGATTCTGCGCTCATGCGATTCTGGAATAAATTCATCAAATATGATAATTTCAATATCATGCGCGGAAAAACCGCGAATATTTGATACGCCAGATAGTGCCAGTACATACCCGGCAGGGGTGCTTTCATCGTTGATATACACAGCGGTTGCTTCTTTGGAAACTTTATCCATTTCTAGAGACAAGGACATATCATCGCAAACGGGCGCAAAAGGTGACATTTCAGGCGCGCTAATAACATCCGCTTGTAGTTTCGTTCGTCTCATATAGATAAATTTCATTTTATGTTCAATCACATATTTAAGTGAACCGTAAGTTTTACCTGTACCTCTTGCACCCGTCATGAGAATAAATGGATATTTTTGTTCTATGATTCGCGCCATGTCAACATATCCATTTCCCAAAAATAGGTTATTCATACGCCCTCCTAAAAAATAAAGGCAGGGTTATTCGCCCTGCCTGTATACATCACTCGAAATCAATTCGCAAGAAGTATAGTTACGGTTGTTCTTACTCCGAATCTGTGTAATCTGCATCTTGAAACCAACATCATCCATTCCTGCTGTTCCCAGAAACCCCACAATGGAAAGAAGACGTTCGCTGAACGCTCTGCTATTCGTGATGTAGGGTACCCCGCCAACAATGATTCCGCAACGAGGCTTAAACTCCCCGTTGCTATCAACCGTTTCAGTAACCGCCCATGCATCTACGCAAACGGTTTTCGTCACCAACTCCGACATCGTATGCCCTTCGCGAGAAAGCGTCAGCTTGTACAGTTCCGCCGGGGAAATGCTCTGATTAGTCTTCGTGTTACTCATGATGCAGCCCTCCTAAATATTTGTTCGGCGGTTATCGCCTAATAAGATTATAGCACAAATTACGGTCAGCGTCAACACTTATATAAGTGTTCTGCAACGCTTCGAGTAAGTCCGCGTATTTGTAGGTAATTCCCACAGCATAGGTTGAAGGGCGCAAGCATACATTTCTGGTTATTGGTAACTCGTGTCCATCAACGCTAATTGTCTTGGATACATAGTCATTATAAACACTTTCAAGCCCTCCCGCTTTTCGGAAAACAAAACCGGGCGCGAATTTTACGAGTCCCCCTGCTTCTTCCAGTTCATCAGCGCCGCCCCACTCCACAATATCACCCGCAGCGTTTTTGCTGGAATTTTTGCGTACCCCCGCGATAGTTATGTTTATATGCCCCTGTTCATCCTGTGACACATATTTTTTCGCCCCCCATGTTAAAAACTGATAATATTCACACTCTGTTTCTGCCACGCCCATATAATGCACGGTTCCCTGGCGGTCTACGGCACACGCTCCATGCGCAAGGGATGCTGTTTTGCATCTGTTATTATATGATTCATAACTAATTGATTCTGATTTTATATATTTACAGCCATCCGTATCGGCATAAACAAAATTATTTCCTGCAATCTTTATCATTTCTTCCAACTCAAGTCTTGCGTACGCAGTAACCCATACGCCCCATTGATACGGCAGAAATGATTTTTTGATATTTTTAATAACGTCCGTTTCCTGCTGAATGTATTCGTTGCCGTCGAATATAATATCATCTTTTCCGGGGTCTGTGGCTGTCATGCCGTACAAGCTATTTAACAAATTCTTACTTTTCATGTATTCATATTCACTCCCGTCGATTCCTTTAAGCGAAGTTTTGTTTGTATAATAGCGTTTTATACAATCCGTAAAAGGTTTTGGTAAATAGTCCTTCTCTGCCGTGTATATGTCTGTAAAATCAAATTCGCCATCATATTCTTCGAGAATTATCTGCATATCTACTTCTGTTACTTCAATCGTCAGCGCATCCGCTTCAAGCACACGTCCGTTATCTTCCACAGGATTTATAAGCATTTGGCATTTGCTAACAGGTATATAAGGGCAACCCCACAACGGATTGCGCAGGGTAGCGCCTGTTATGCTCATCGTACAAAGAATTGCAAGCCCGGATGAAAACGCCCTCCTAACAGTTGCTATTCCGTCAGGGCATTTCTTGAATGGTTTCATAGGAAACTTCTTATTTATCATAACATCAGGATAGCTTGACGATCGATCGACCGATTGAACACCCGATAATACCTTCCCGACGAAATAGCGGTTCGCGTGCGTGTTCCCGCCTCGAAACGCCTTGCGAAGTTTTCTGTAAATTTCTTCTGTGGGTTTAAGCGCCCCAAGTGGTGTTTGGCTTAACGCTTGTTTTGCATCCCGGCGCACGTAGCCAGTAGACGTGCGCGGAACTGTATAGAGAGTGTCGCCATCTTGCGAAATCTTCTTTTCGGCGGCTTCAAGTAGCCCGATAACGTCATTTTGACAATATTCAATTTCCGCTTCTGTTAGTTCCGTCCATGGATAACGGATTTTAGAATAGTCAAAATCCGCGCCCAACTTCTTCATGTGTTGGGCATTCATTTCCTTTAGAAATTTTGAAAGCGTTTTATTCGTCCAAATATAGGAACAGCGATATTCAATACATCCGCAAGTTGCGGACAGTATTTTCCGGGCTTTAAGACACTTAACATCGGAAAATTCGTACATACCCGCGAGAAATTGAAACTCATAGGAAAGATTGTGAACAAAACAGATTATTGTAATTCCGCCCAATCTTGCATTTATGGCTTCCTGCAATGCTGTCCATTCTTCCCACGTTCTCCCATATGTGATATAGTATTCTCCACAAACATAAAGTCCGCACTGCCAGATGTACATTATAGCATTATCGTCATCGAGCCTCGTTGTTTCAATGTCAAAAGCCATAAGCGCGTCAGCGTATACGATTTTAGCCCGCGGATTATCAGGCGTTAATGCTGTTATTTTTTGGATTCCATCATATACGCTGAGCATTTCCTAAATCTTCCCTTCTCTTTTGGCTTTTTCAAACATTGCGCGAAGGGTCGAACCGCTCACAAATTCCCCTGCTTTAAGACGTTCTTTATATCGCGCTCGTGCTTTGTCCGCTTGACGCTCCCAGTAATCCCACCGCTTTAGCAAGTCCTCCCAGTCCGATTTTGCAAATTTTCGCTTAACACGGGCGGTTCCTTCCTGCGACACATCAACAATATCTTGCAGGATATAATAGTATTGTGCTTCTTTATTCGCGTCAGCGTAAACAGCAAAAAATTTTCTGAATTGCAGAAAGTCCTCATAGGTGAATGTTTCTTCAGTAAACCATCCACGATGTAAAAGTGTTTCATACTCGCGTTTCCACTGGTTTTGTTGTGTAACAAATAACTGTTGTGGTGTTTTTGTTCCGCTAACAACTTTCCACATGGCGCGAATCTGCCGGACGCCTTCATCCACCGTCCGCACGGTGGAGGGTTTATCCCAATAATGGCGCTCATACTGTTTAATGCTTTCATACTCGAGGCCCTTCTTCTTCGCCGCCTTAAAGCGCTTATCCATTAGGTCAATTAACGACTTCATCTCTTTTTTAACATCTTTTAGCGTCAAACCGGCTTTAGGAATTTTTGTACCTACATATACAGCCTTTGGAAGGGGGCGGTTTTCAAGTGCCGTACTTTGCGCGAATCGTTTATTCCATCGTGCCATTCTTTATAAGCCCCCTTCTCAACAACTCATTATAGACGGTTTTAATACAGAGACGAGCTGTTTTTGATAGATTGTCCATTCTCGTAATGTCACAAATTTCTTTTAGTCGCTTCAAATCTTCGGGATACATGGATAGCGTTATCACTTTATATCGGCGCTTTCTATTGTTCATTGTTGCAACCCCCATGTAACAAGGATTATAAGCATGACTGCCGTTAGCAACATTTGGTTTTCGCCTCCAGTTATTGTCTCCAAACGTAACGCGTTAAATTGTAATAACGGGCAAGCGGTTCAACTCGTTCGTAGCCAATAATTATGCCGCGGTCGATCTGAACCTTGAACGGAAAAACATTTACCTCCGAGCCGTCATAAAGACTTGCAATTCCGTAAATGATTCTGCCACCCTCAACATAGTAGCGGAAACCGTCATGGGTGACGTGCCAACCTTCGCGGGTGATAATTGATTTATTCATGTGCAACTTCCCTTCTCCCGTCAAGCCGTTAGGCCGGCTAATTATAAATTCAGTTTTCAAGAGCTTCGTCCAACCGCTTTTTCGTCCGCAGATAATCTGCAAAGCATCTTTTGCCCAACAAAACTTGTTCGCCCATATCAGTAGCGTATTTAACCGTTCGCAACTCATCTGTAATCTTTCCCATTTCTTCACAGGCAATTCCGATAGACCATTTCCGATCGCCTGAATCGTTATGCTCTTCCATAGAAGCATCAATCCAGCTATTAACACTATTCAAGCGATACTTGATTAGCTCTACAAACAAATTCGCCATTTAATAG
>ERZ857757.2155-NODE-2155-length-13459-cov-3.145031_pt1 | contig 13459 bp, 9 predicted proteins | sample MGYA00519764_ERZ857757 | MGnify/ENA primary metagenome ERZ857757 (study PRJEB31778, sample SAMEA3449359) | human gut metagenome | biome: human gut; feature: human-associated habitat; material: faeces | place: United Kingdom | collected 2010/2012 ... | reverse complement strand
CAGCTTTTTATATCTCTGCAGAATCCTGCTGCGGGAACAGTCGTCAGCCCTTATGCGGTCGTAGAATTAACTGTGGAGGCCAGAGAGGTAGGCGTGCAGGAGGAGTATGTAAAAATGCCCGATTTGCGCAGGCTTACAAAGGAACAGGCTGAGGAAACTCTTAATAATATGGGACTGGTGCTGGTTAAAGTGACTGAAGAGGAAAATTCCGAATATGAGGTGGGACAGGTGGTATCCCAGTCCATACTGCCCGAAACCGATGTGCTGCTGGGCTCGTCTGTGGAGATAGTTATTGCAAGCGCAGCGCCTAAAAAGACCCTGCCCGATTTAACGGGCAAATCGCTTGTTGAGGCCAAGCAGCTTCTGGAGGATAACGGCCTGCCTACCAAAGTTGAACGCGGCGGCAGGGTGTTTCCTGTAAGCGACAAAGCTGCTGACGTTGTTGACACTCTTGTTAAAATTTATAAAAACTATGGCGGCAGGCTTCTTACAGACTGCAAAGTAAAAAGCATTACGGCAGAATTCGGCAAAATAACCGGCGCTGTAACTGCCGACGGGCAGAAATTTGCGGCCGACGCCGTTATTCTGGCGGCAGGCGGGGCATCTTACCCGGGCACCGGCAGCGACGGCAGCGGCGTAAAACTTGCCAAAGCATTGGGGCATACCATTGTACCGCTGGCGCCAAGCCTGGTTCCGCTTGAAAGCGATTCGCCCTACATTGCAGGATTGCAGGGTTTAAGCCTGCGCAATATAGAAGGCACCGTTTATGCGGACGGCAAAAAAATAGGCTCGGAGTTCGGTGAAATGCTCTTTACGCATTTCGGCGTATCGGGCCCGATAATACTTTCGCTGAGTAAATGCGTGGCGGAAGCCTTTGCCAAAGGTGCGCAGGATGTTGAACTTGCCATTGATTTAAAGCCTGCGCTTGATAAAGAAAAGCTTGACGCACGCTTGCAGCGCGATTTTACGCAGTACAGCCGCAAGCAAATGCCCAACGGCATGAAGGATTTGCTGCCGCAGCGGCTTATTGCACCGGTGCTGGACCAGGCGTTTATTGATGAAGAAAAATTTGTCAACCAGCTTTCGCGCGCAGAACGCCGCCGCCTTGCGGATGTATTGAAAGCATTTACGGTGCCAATTACCGGCACAAGGCCGATAGCGGAAGCCATTGTAACGGCGGGCGGCGTAAGCCTGAAGGAAATAGACCCTAAAACAATGGAATCCAAATTAATAAAAGGGCTGTTTTTTGCAGGCGAAGTAATGGATATCGACGGTTATACGGGCGGCTACAATTTGCAGGCGGCGTTTTCCACTGGTTATGCCGCAGGCACCTTTGCCGCACAAATATAAAAACAGGTGGGGATAAAATGAATGCACAAAAACCGGTAATTGCCATCGACGGCCCGGCCGGTGCCGGAAAAAGCACCATAGCCAAACTGGTCGCAGGCAAACTTGGTTACATTTATATTGATACCGGGGCCATGTACCGCTCCGTAGCGTGGAAGTTTCTGCAAACGGGCAAACCGTTCAGCCCGGAGCTTGTAGAAAAACTGGCGCAGGAAATGGTAATTACTTTTAAGCCGGAAGCAAACGCCAACCGCGTTTTTGTTGACGGCACGGAAGTTACGGAAGCAATCCGTTCTCCGGAAGTAACGGCCGTTGTTTCCAAAGTATCCGCCGTGGGCGGTGTGCGTGCGGAAATGGTAAACCAGCAGCGCCGTATGGGCGAAGCCGGCGGCGTTGTTATGGACGGGCGCGACATTGGCACCGTGGTATTTCCTCATGCACAGGTAAAAATATTTTTAACGGCCAGCGTTAAGGAACGCGCTATGCGCCGCTATAAAGAAATGCTTGCCAAAGGCGAAAAGGTTGATTTGGCAGAACTTGAAAAACAAATCGCTTTCCGCGACAAACAGGACAGCGAACGCGAAATTGCTCCGCTTAAACAGGCTGATGACGCCGAGTTTCTTGATACTTCCGATATGACGATAGACGAAGTGGCAGAGCATATTTTAAAAGCAGTACAGGAGAAATAAGATGCTGTATTCATTTTTGGATGTTGTACTGGGAATTTTGTTTAAAATTTTTCTGCGGCTTGAAGTACACGGTGCAGAAAATATTCCCAAAACAGGCCCGCTTGTTATAGCAAGCAACCATTTAAGCCTGCTCGACCCGCCGGTTATTGGCGTTGCGGCACCGCGCAAGGTGCATTTTATGGCCAAGCGCGAACTTTTCGTGCCGGTGCTCGGCTATATTTATAAAACTCTGGGCGCGTTTCCCGTTAACCGCGGCGGCGCGGACAGGGCGGCAATAAAACACGGCATTGAAATTCTGCAAAGCGGCGAGGTGCTGGCGATATTCCCGGAAGGGACGCGCAGCAAAACCGGGCAGCTTGGCAAACTTGAGCCGGGCGCGCTGATGATGGCCGGAAAAACCAGCGCCGTTATTGTGCCGACGGCAGTAAGCGGCACGGATATCAAGCACTGCGGCAGGCTGTGGCCCAAGGTTGTGGTAAAATTCGGCACGCCGGTGCCTTTTCCGCCGGTTGGCTTAAATAAAGAGGTTTTGCAGGATTTAACAGATAAATTAACGGCAGACATAAAAGCTCTGCAGGGAGTGAAGTAACATGCAGGTGTTTGTGGCAGAGCCTTGCGGCTTTTGCTATGGAGTTAAGCGCGCGGTGGATATGGCGCGCGGCGAGTGCGGCAAAGAAACGCACGCGGCAACTTTGGGGCCGCTTATACATAACCCGCAGCTTACGGCGGAACTGGCAGCAGGAGGAGTAAGCTGCTGCGACAGCCTTGACAGCTTTGAAAAAGGTGATACGGTTATTTTCCGTTCGCACGGAGTTGGGCCTGAAGTTTACGCCGCTGCGGAAACAAAAGGGCTGAATATTATTGATGCAACCTGCCCGCATGTGCGCGCAGCACAGTTAAAAGCAAAAAAATTGGCCGACGAAGGATACTTTGTTATAATTATCGGAGAAAAAAATCATCCTGAAGTAAAAAGTATCTCGGCATGGGCAGGAAAAAATGCTATAATAGTAGAATATAATAAAGATATTGCCGGTATACCCGTTGCAGATAAATATGGAGTTACGATTCAGACTACTTTTGAGCTGGCAAAATTTGAAGAACTGCTTGCCGGAATTCAAAAAGAAAGTCCGGGAGAGTACAAAATAGAAAAAACTATCTGTACGGCAACAAGCGAGCGTCAGAACGCCGCGGGGGAACTTGCGGGAAAAGTTGATGCATTTATTGTTATCGGCGGTAAAAACAGCGCCAACACAAGGCATTTATATGATATTGTGTCTGCACGCTGTAAAATTGCATACCACATCGAAACGGCTGCGGAATTAAAACCGGAAATGTTTCGTGGTTGCACCAAAATTGGCATAACGGCCGGTGCTTCGACGCCGGACCGATTAATCAAGGAGGCTTTATTTGTAATGGAAAACATGGAAAACATGGAATCTTTTGAAAGTATGCTGGAGCAGAGTTGGGAAAACAACGACATTTATCCCGGCAAAATCGTGAAGGCTACTGTTATTCAAAAAGATAAGGATGAAGTTTATGTAGACTTTGGCTATATGAAAGAAGGCGCCATTGCTTACAGCGAATGGGCTGCCGGAGATCCTGAAGAAGTAGCAAAAACAATTAATGTAGGCGACGAAGTTGAAGCAAAGGTTATTCCCGGCACTTCCAAAGATGATTTTGTACGCCTTTCCAAAATCCGTGCTGAACAGGACGCAGCATGGAAAAACGTTCCCGAACTTGCTGAAGGCGAAAAACGCCCGGCAACCGTTAAAGTTCTGCGCGTAATTAAAAACCGCCAGAAAAACATTGTAGGCCTTGCCGTTGCAGTTGAAGGCGTTGAAGGTTTTATGCCCGCATCCCATGTTGAACTGAAACGTGTTGAGGACTTCACTCCGTATATCGGCCAGGAACTGGAAGCAGAAATTATTGAAGTTGACACTGCTAAAAAACGCCTGGTTGTTTCCCGCCGCGATTTGCTGCGCGCTGAACGCGAAGCAAAAGCACAGGCATGGCGCGAAGCTAAGGCTGCCAGAGCTGCAGAACGCGCAGCAGCACGCGAAGCTGCTGAAGAAGAAGCATACAACAGCGTTGAAGAAGGCCAGGTTGTACCGGGCAAAGTTCTGCGCATTGCTGATTTCGGCCTGTTTGTAGAAGTAGGCAAAGGACTTGTTGGTCTTGTTCACAATACTGAACTTTCCTGGGACCGCAACGTAAAAGCAAGCGATTTCGAACCCGAAACCGAAGTTACCGTTCTCATTAAGAAAATTGACCGCGAAAACAAACGCGTTGCCCTCAGCATTAAAGCAACTCAGGAAGATCCCTGGGTAACCGAAGCAAACGCACTTCCGGAAGGCGCTATCGTTAAAGGCATTGTAACCCGTTTCCTGCCTTTCGGCGCTATCGTTAAAGTAACCGACAGGGTAGAAGGCCTTGTACACGTATCCGAAATTGCCGATACCCGCGTTGAAAAACCGGAAGACGTTCTTGAAGCAGGTCAGGAAGTTGTTGTTAAAGTTATCAAAAAAGATATGGAACACAAAAAAATCGGCCTGAGCATTGCCAAAGCTGCCAAAGAAAAAGAAAAAGCAGAATACAGTGCTTACCTTAACAACAAACCGGAACTGACTCTTGACCTTTCCGAACAGCTTGAAACTTTAAAATAATTTTACGGTGGTAATTAATGTCGCGTGAACAGAGGAAACTTGACCATATCAAATATGCGCTGAAGCTTGGTGACGGACCGCTCACCAACGGCCTGGAGAATGTACATTTTGTACATAACTGCCTGCCGGAGCTTAATCCGCAGGATATAGTCCTTTCCTCACAGTTCGGCGGCATTTTCTTTTTATCTCCGTTTTTAATCAACGCCGTTACAGGCGGGGCAGACGCTGTTACGGAAATTAACAGGCGGCTTGCGCGTGCTGCAAAAAAAGCGGGTGCGGCAATAGCGGTAGGCTCGCAGTACGGTTCTGTTAAAAATAAAACCAACTATCAAAGCTACGAAGTTGTACGCGAGGAATACCCGGACGGCATTGTTTTTGCCAATACCAGTGCTCTGGCCACGCCGGAAGAAGCACTGGAGGCTGTGCGCATGCTTGACGCCGATGCCTTGCAGATACATTTAAACCCCGCACAGGAACTGATTATGCCCGAGGGCGACAGGGATTTTAAAGGCCTGTTTGCCAATATGCAGTGCATACTTGATAAATGCCCTGTACCCGTAATAGTTAAGGAAACCGGCTGCGGCATGGCGGCGCGGCAGGTTAAGCAGCTTTTAAAAGCGGGCTTTACCTGTTTTGATGTCGGCGGTGCAGGCGGTACAAATTTTCCGGCTATTGAGGCGGAACGCTACGGCGGCACGGCACTTTTAAACGGCTGGGGGCTTAATACGGCCCAATCGCTTTTGGAAGCGGGCGGGGTATGCGGCAGCGAAGGTTATATTGCAGCCTGCGGCGGCATACGCAGCGGTTTGGACGCGGCAAAGGCACTGGCGCTTGGCGCGGATATAGCCGGCATGGCAGGCAATGTGCTGGAAGCGGCTGTAAACAAAGGCGAGGACGCGGCGGCAGAAATAATTTTGCAGGCCGAAGAAGAACTGCGCATGCTGATGCTTTTAACCGGCTCGCCGGATATAAAAAGCTTAAGGACAAAACCGCTGTATTTTACAGGCAGCCTGCTTGATTTTATGCAGTGCCGAGGTTGGGAACCTGCGGAAGTTGCCCGCTCAAGAAGATAAAAAATAAAACGGTATAACATTTTGTTATACCGTTTTCTGTATTATAGTTTTAATTAAGATACTTTTATTAAAATTTAGATGTAGTTGCAGCATTTAGGTCCGCAAATTTTGCTCATTATTCAATCGCAAAATTTGCGCAGCTTCGCTGGCACAATTATTGCCATCGTTATCACTCGGCACTAATTGGCGCTCAGCTAAATAAAAAAGAAGCCAAATACCAAGGTATCAGGCTTCTTTTATAATCCGTAACAATCAGATAGCGCGGTTAACTTTACCGGAACGCAAGCAACGGGTGCAAACGTTAATACGTTTTACAGAACCGTTTACAACGGCTCTTACTTGCTGAATGTTCGGTTTCCAAGCGCGTTTAGAATGTCTATTGGAATGGCTGACGTTACAACCAGCTTGAATACCTTTGCCGCAAACTTCGCAAATGGATGCCATGAGTCCCACCTCCTTAACGTAATTCCAGCATCAGTTACAAATTTAACAGAAGTATCATACCATAGAATGAAATTAAAAGCAAGTTATTTTTAGATTGGCAGTGTGATTTTATGTGGTGGCAGGAGCCAATTACAAAATTAAAGGGTATCGGGCCTAAAAAAGCGGCAGATTTTGCAAATTTAAACATTTTTACCATTGGCGATTTGCTGAACCGTTATCCCCGTACTTATGTAGACCAGAGCAAAGTTAAAACAATAGCGGAGCTTGCAACAGACGGAGAAAAGCAGCTGTTTTGCGCTGAGGTTTACCGTGTGGCGGACAGAATATCGGCCAGGCGCATGCGTTATACGCTGGTAACGCTGAAAGACGCTACCGGCTTTGCGGAGCTGTACATGTTCGCACATCAGCGCTTTCAGACGCGCAATTTTAAGCCGGGCACGCAGCTTTTGGTGGACGGCAAGGTACAGCCGGGGCGCGGCGCAAAAATGGTTACGGATGCTTACGTGCAGATTTTAAAAGACGGCGAAAGCGCTTCTGCACCCGGTATTTTGCCGGTGTATGCTTTAAGCGGCGCTCTGACGCAGCAGAATGTGCGTACAGCCGTTAAAACGGCTCTAGCCATGGCAGAAGACTACCTGCCGGAATCGCTGCCGCAGGAGATAATTGACGCCAAAAAACTGCCTCCGCGTTTTGAAGCCGTTAAAAACATTCATTTTCCGGCAAGTTTTGCGGAACTTGCCCGGGCACGCAGCCGTTTTATTTTTGAAGAACTGTTTTTATTGCAGTGCGGGCTTTTGTATTACCGCAGCAGGGTAAAAAGCACGCGCAGCGGCATAAAAATGGCGCCTGACGGCACGCTTTTGCAAAAAGTGCTGGCACAGCTGCCTTTTAAACTTACGGAAGCGCAGCAAAAAGCCTGGCAGGATATAAGCCTTGACATGCAGGATAAAAAGCCCATGCACAGGCTTTTGCAGGGCGACGTCGGCAGCGGCAAAACCGTTGTATCGGCGCTGGCGCTTGCCAAGGCTGCGGAAAACGGGTATCAGGCCTGCATTATGGTACCGACGGAAATTCTGGCCAAGCAGCATTACGAAACATTGCAGGCTTTTCTGGAGCCTGCCGGTATCAGCTGCGGGCTGTTAACCAGCAGCGTTAAAGGCGTGCGCCGCCGTGAACTTTTGGAAAACCTTGCAGCAGGCAATTTGCAGGTGCTTGTAGGCACGCATGCTTTAATACAGGATGACGTTATTTTCGATAAGCTCGCGCTCGTCGTTACGGATGAACAGCACCGCTTCGGCGTTGAGCAGCGCGCCAAACTGGCAAATAAATCGGCTTACGAGCCGGATGTTCTGGTTATGACGGCAACGCCGATACCGCGCACGCTGGCGCTTACGGTTTACGGCGATTTGGACGTTTCGGTAATGAAGGGCATGCCGCCGGGACGCAAGAGCATAAAAACGCTGTGCTACACCGGCGATAAGCGGCGTGAGGTTTACGCCGGCATGGTGCGGCAGATTAAAGCCGGACATCAGGCATATATCGTCTGTGCGGTTATAGAACCGGGTGAAATGCCTGGCGTGCGCGCGGCAGCGGAAGTTTATGAAGAATTGCAGCGCACTTTTTTAAAGGATATACCCTGTGCACTGCTGCATGGCAAAATGAAGCCTGCCGAAAAAGAAGCGGTGATGGAAGATTTTGCCGCCGGTAAAATAAAGGCGCTTATCAGCACCACGGTTATAGAAGTTGGCGTTAACGTGCCAAATGCCACGCTGATGATAATTGAAAACGCCGACCGTTTCGGCCTTGCCCAGCTGCACCAGCTGCGCGGGCGTGTAGGGCGCGGCGAGGCGCAGTCTTTCTGCGTGCTGCTTACTGATTCTGACAGCCCGGAAACACTGGCGCGGCTTAACGTACTGCATACCTCAAACGATGGTTTTTACCTTGCCGAGCAGGATTTAAAACTGCGCGGCGCGGGTCAGCTTTTTGGCCTGCGGCAGCATGGCTTGCCTGATTTATATATTGCTGATATACTTCAAGATACAGATGTTTTGATAGAAGCGCGCGCCCTTGCCAAAAAAACGCTGGCAGACGCAGGACAGACGGCGGAAATTACCAAAGTCCTGGACGCGCAGTTTGACGAACGCTTTAAACGTATTTTCAATTCGTAACGGAGGCCCCAATGCCGGAAGAAAAATGGTATCAAAACCCGGAAAAAGCATCACAGGCGGCTGCAGTAGTTATTTTAGCCCTGGCAGCTTTGTTAACGTGGCTGTTTGCCGGTGAAGAAGTTAAAAAAATGTTTGCCCTTGCCGTCAGCGGCGATGTGGAAGCGCTGGCAGCGTATTTCCGCTCTTTTGGGGCGTGGGCAATGCTTATCAGCTTCTTGTTTGATGTATTAATCAACGCGGGCAGTATTTTCCCGTCCATCTTTATTTCTACCGCCAACGGGCTTATTTTCGGTTTGCCGCTGGGCATTTTAATTTCGTGGCTGGCAGAAACAACCGGCGTTGTTATCAGCTTCTGGCTGATGCGTTATCTGTTCCGCGGCGCTGCCGAGAAAATGATTGCTAAAAGCCCGATGCTGATGAAAATTGACGAGTTGAGCGGGCGCAAAGGGCTGCAATGGATGGCGGCCGCAAGAATGCTGCCGTATTTTCCGTCCGGAATTTTAACAGCGATTGGCGCTGTAAGCAAAATTTCCACGCGCGATTACATTATTGCCAACCTTATAGGCAAGTTCCCTTCAACGGCGCTGGAGGTTGTTATAGGGCACGACATTGTTAATTTTCAGCAGCACAGCGAACGCCTTGCCGTGCTGGTAACGGTGGCAATACTTATTTTTGCCGCTTACAAATATTACTACAAAAAATAATTGTTTTCTTTTAGCACTCTGTTGTGTTTTCTTTGGCTGTAAGGTATAATTAAAACAGCAGTTATTTTAAAGAAGATTCAAAAGGAGGCAGCTATGAGCAAACACCAATTTACGGATATCCGCGTTGCCATCGAGCCGGATAATCCTTCCATCCAGCGTCTGGAGTTTAAGTGCATTAAATGCGGAAACTGCAAAACCGTCTGTACCGATTATATCGGCGTATGCGGAACTTATGACCTTAAGGCAACGGGTGATAAGCCTATCTGCATTAACTGCGGGCAGTGCGCCAATGTTTGCCCGGCAGACAGCATTACCGAAAAAATAGAAGCATATCAGGTAATGGCAGAAATCCGTGATGAGGATAAAATTGTTATTTTCAGCACTTCGCCTTCCGTGCGTATTGCTTTGGGCGAAGAATTCGGCATGCCCGACGGCAGCTTTGTTGAAGGCAAAATGGTTGCGCTTTTGCGCAGGCTTGGCGCAGATTATGTGCTTGATACCAATTTTGCCGCCGATATGACGATTGTGGAAGAAGCAAGCGAGCTTTTACAGCGCATTACCGAAGGCAATAAGCCGCTGCCGCAGTTTACCAGCTGCTGCCCGGCGTGGGTAAAATTTGCCGAAACCTATTACCCCGAAATGCTGCCGCATATTTCCAGTGCCAAAAGCCCTATCGGCATGCAGGGGCCAACCATTAAAACATATTTTGCCAAAAAGATGGGCATTGACCCGCGCAAAATTGTTAACGTGGCAGTTACGCCCTGCACCGCCAAAAAGTTTGAAATCCGCCGCGGCGAGATGAATGCGGCCGGGCGTTACCTTGGCATTGAAGATATGCGCGATATGGACTACGTTATTACCACGCGCGAACTGGCAATGCTTGCCAAAGACGAAGGCATTGATTTTGCCGCGCTGGAGGATTCTGTCTATGATGATTTAATGGGGCAGGCGAGCGGCGCAGGCGTTATTTTCGGCAACACCGGCGGCGTTATGGAAGCGGCAATCCGTACGGCTTACTGCTACGCAACCGGCAAGGATGCACCGCAGGCTTTGTACGATTTGCAGCCTGTGCGCGGTATGGACGGCATCCGCGAGGCGGAAGTTGACATTGAAGGCACTAAAGTTAAAGTGGCTGTTGTTTACGGTACTGCCAACGCCCGCAAACTGATTGAAAAAATTAAAGCAGGCGAAGCAGATTACCACTTTGTAGAGGTTATGGCCTGCCCGGGCGGCTGTATCGGCGGCGGCGGACAGCCAAAGGACAAGGAATATAAAGGCGACGCTCTGCGTGCGGCACGCATTGAAGGGCTTTACAAGCGCGACAGCAGCATGAAGCTGCGTTTAAGCCACGAGAACCCGGAAATTAAAGCCTTGTATGCAGATTTTTACGGCAAGCCGCTGAGCGAACTGGCGGAACAGATGCTGCATACTGTATATTTTGACCGCAGTGCGGATTTGGGCGGCGTATATATCGCGCCCGGCACGGAAAAACAGCCTGAGGCAGAAGAAGCAGCACCGCAGCAGGAAATAGGCACGCATAAATGGCGCTGCAAGGTTTGCGGCTATATATATGAAGGCGAAGCTTTGCCGGAGGATTATAAATGCCCGCTGTGCGGTATGGGCGCCAATATGTTTGAAAAAATAGAATAGTTTTGCCAAAGCCTCTGCCATAAAAACGGGCAGGGGCTTTTTGCTGCGTAAAAAAAGCAAAAAAATAAAAAAATTTTGTAAAAAATAGTGAAGGAAAATAAAAAATGTTGTAGAATATATGGCAGGTAAACCAAAAATGAGAGAAAATTAGGAGGACAAAAAATGCATAGTTACAGCATTGAGCTTGGCGGCAGAACGCTGACGATGGAAATCGGCAAAATTGCCAAGCAGGCCAACGGCGCAGTATTGGTGCGCTATGGCGACACTGCGGTAGTAGTTGCTGCTACCGGTACCAAAACACCGCGTGAAGGTGTAGACTTTTTCCCTTTGACTGTTGATTTTGAAGAAAAAATGTACGCTGTGGGTAAAATCCCCGGCGGCTTTATTAAACGTGAAGGACGCCCGGCTGAAACCGCTATTTTAACCAGCCGCCTTATCGACCGTCCGATCCGCCCGATGTTCCCGGAAGGCTACCATAACGACGTGCAGATTGTTGCAACTGCCGTTTCCGTAGACCCGGACAACGCACCGGACATTCCGGCAATGATTGGCGCTTCCTGCGCACTTTCCATTTCCGATATTCCGTTTGAAGGCCCTATCGCCGGTGTGCGCGTAGGCATGATTGACGGCCAGTACATTATTAACCCGACCATTGAACAGGCTAAAGTAAGCCGCCTGAACCTTGCCGTTGCAGGAACTAAAGACGCTATTTTGATGGTTGAAGCAGGTGCCAAGGAAATCAGCGAAGACGAAATGCTGGACGCTATCTGGTTCGGCCACGAAGAAATTAAAAAGCTGGTTGAATGGCAGGAAAAAATTATGGCAGAAGTTGGCAAACCTAAAATGGAAGTGCCCGTATACGAACCTCCTGCCGAACTTGCCGCAGAAATTGAAGCTTACGGCGCTGAACAGCTGAAAGCAGCCCTGATGGACGCCAACAAGCTGGAACGCGAAGAAAACGTTGCCCGCATTAAAGCTGAAATCGCCGACGCATTTATGGAAAAATATCCTGACAATGCCAAAGACGTTGCTTATATTACCCAAAAACTCGTTAAAAAGATTGTACGCCGCACCATTTCCGTGGATAAAATCCGCCCGGACGGACGTGCGCTTGATGAAGTACGCCCTGTAACCTGCGAAGTAGGCCTTTTAGCCCGCCCGCACGGCAGCGCGCTCTTTACCCGCGGCCAGACTCAGATTCTGAACGTACTGGCACTGGCTCCGCTCAGCGAAGCACAGACCCTGGACGGACTTGGCGTAGAACTTACCAAACGTTATATCCATCACTATAACTTCCCGCCGTACAGCGTTGGCGAAACCAAACCGCTGCGCAGCCCGGGCCGCCGCGAAATCGGCCATGGCGCACTGGCAGAACGTGCACTTTTGCCGGTAATTCCTTCCGAAGAAGAATTCCCGTATGCAATCCGCCTGGTTTCTGAAACTCTGGAATCCAACGGTTCTTCCTCCATGGGCAGCGTTTGCGCAAGCACGCTTTCCCTTATGGACGCAGGCGTGCCTATTAAAGCACCGGTTGCCGGCGTAGCAATGGGCCTTGTTAAAGACGGTGATTATTTCACCATACTTACCGATATTCAGGGCCTTGAAGATGCTCTCGGCGATATGGACTTTAAAGTTGCCGGTACCAAAAACGGTATTACCGCCATCCAGATGGATATTAAGATTGACGGCATCAACAAGGAAATTTTCAAACAGGCTCTAGCACAGGCTAAACGCGGCCGCGAACACATCATGGGCATTATGCTTGACTGCATCTCTGAACCGCGCAAAGAACTGTCCAAATACGCTCCGAAAATTACCACCATTCATGTTGACCCCGAAAAAATCAGCAAAATTATTGGCCCCGGCGGCAAAACCATTAAAAAGATTGTTGAAGAAACCGGCGCCAAAATTGATATTGAAGAAGACGGCCGCGTATATATTGCCGCAGTTAACAGTGAAGAAGCTGCAAAAGCTATCGATATGATTAACGGCATTACCGCAGAAGCAGAAGTCGGCAAAGTTTACACCGGCAAAGTTACCCGCCTGATGGCATTTGGTGCTTTTGTTGAAATCCTGCCGGGCAAAGAAGGCCTGGTTCATATTTCCCAGCTTTCTACCGAGCGCGTAAATAAAGTTGAAGACGTTGTTTCCGTAGGTGACGAAATCGTTGTAAAAGTTACGGAAATCGACCAGAAGGGCCGCATTAACCTGTCCCGCAAAGCAGTGCTGGCAGGCGGCTTAAGCAAATAATTTAAGTAAAAACTAAATCCCGCTGAATTATTTTCGGCGGGATTTTTTATAATGAGGTGTACTATGAAATTACGTGGTTTTGAAAAAATTACTTCTTTTAAAGAAGTTGAGTTCCCCATGCCGGAACGCAAAACAAAAATGGCGGCCGGGTACGATATCTGCCTGCCGCAGGACGTTACCATTAAGGCGCATACGCTGCAAATGGTGCCGACCGGCGTAAAAGCCTACATGCAGGATGATGAGTTCTTAGGCGTACATATCCGCAGCAGTATGGCGGTAAAAAAAGGTCTGGCGCTGGTGAACAACGTGGGTATTATCGACGCCGATTATTACAACAACGAGGACAATGAAGGGCACATTATGCTGGGGCTGTATAATACGATGGACAGCGATGTTACTCTGGCAAAAGGCGAGCGCGTGGCACAGGGCATTTTTTACAAATACCTTGCGGCTGACGGCGACAGTGCCGAC
>ERZ857757.2146-NODE-2146-length-13500-cov-4.069840_pt1 | contig 13500 bp, 6 predicted proteins | sample MGYA00519764_ERZ857757 | MGnify/ENA primary metagenome ERZ857757 (study PRJEB31778, sample SAMEA3449359) | human gut metagenome | biome: human gut; feature: human-associated habitat; material: faeces | place: United Kingdom | collected 2010/2012 ... | reverse complement strand
GGTTACAGCGACGCCGAAGCCGACATCCGCACGCTGGGGAAGCGTCTCGGAGGTTACAAATCCGTGGAGCGGGTCGAACTGCTCCCCTACCACACCCTCGGGGTCCACAAATACGAGGCGATGGGGCTGGAATACAAGCTCCGCCACGTGCGGGAGAACACCCCCGAAGAGCTCGACCGCGCGGCGGCCCTGCTGCGGGAATACTTCCCGACGGTCATCGTCAACTGACCGCGTTCCGAAAACACGGAACCGCCCCGGCTCTCAGGAGCCGGGGCGGTTTTCGTCTGAAAAGCGTGCTTCGGGTCAGAACAGCACCGTCAGCAGGATCGGATAGTGGTCGGAAACATACTTCACCCCGTAATTGTCGGTCAGCGTGCGGAACGACATGGCCATCGTCACGTTACGGTAGAAGATATGGTCGAGATTGCGGCTCGGCGCGGCCGTTCCCTTGCCGAAGTTGTTGAAACTGTAAGCATCCCCCGTAGGAGCAATGTCGCGGCCCGATTTCATCCAGTCCCGGTAGGGTTTCAGCGCACGCACGCCGTCGGCGTTGGCCGAACCGTCGGCGGCCTTCTCCGAACAGTTCATGTCGCCCACGATGAAGCACATCGCCGACTCGCCCGCGATTTTCTTCATCCGCTCGACGTTGAGGTTGGCGCTGTTGATGCGCGCCTGGATATAGGGCTCGTTGGGATAGCTGGAATTGGTGCGCACGGGCATGTGCGTCGAGAGGAAGAAAAACTCCTTGCCGGTCTCCTTCTCTTTCAGGTGAACCCAAACCGAAGTCCGCCACTGCGAATCGCCCACGTCCCAGCAGCGGGAGGGCTCGTCGGGGGTCGGGCTGAGGAAGAAATAGCCGTCGTTGACCTTCGTGAAGCGGTCCTGACGATAGATCAGGCAGGTGTTTCCGCCCGTTCCGGCCCCTGTTCCGGGAACCTCCAGATAGCCGTAGTTCGGCAGGTTGTTTTTCAGATAGGTCCGCTGTTCCGTGCGCGGCTCCTGCAAACCGACCACATCGGGCTGAACCGTGTTGATCATCTTCACGACGGCCGCCTTGCGTACCTCCCAGTTCGTGTCGCCCTCATCGTTGGCGCTGTTGTAGCGGACATTGAACGACATTATTTTCAGCGTGTTCGATTCGCCTTTGTCGGGTCCGGGTCCGTCATCCTTACTCGACGAGCACGCCAGGGCGCACATTGTAATTCCACAAAGCAGATACTTCAGTGTTTTCATAGCTTTTTTTATAGTTATTCAGGTTAGTCCTTCGTAATCACGATGTCGTCGATGTAACGGCGGCCGGTACCTCCGATCGTAATCCGGGTCTCTTTCGTAGCCCCCGTAACCTTCACCGTCACAGGATACCATTTATAATAGGCATCCTCCATCGCTTTGGCCTCCGCTTCGGTAGCGGGTTTACATTCCGCCGGCAACGAAGCCAGTTCGTGAACGGGTTCAGCGGCAGTGCCTGCACCCTCGGCCGTTACGGTCAGCGTATTCGTATCGGGCAGGTAAGACTTGCTGCCGCCCATATGATATGCGGCCTTGAAAGAGACCGTAATATCGGCAGGCGTTTCACCCAATGCTTCCAGAGCCGGAGTAGTGATACTTCCCGCACTGGCGGCACTCGACCCGAGACGAATATACCCCGGCAGTTCGAAAGCAGACGCAGCAGCCCAACCCTCCGGAACAGCATACGCATTAGGCGCATTTTTGTCGGCACTCATCTGCCAGGTCGGAATGAAATAATCATGTCCCAGGAACGCATCGTCAAAACCTTCGGTCAGCAGCACGTTCTCACCCGACGGCAGCGTAGAAGTGTGATAAGCGCGTTTCTCATGGGTGGCAAGATAGAAAGCATGCTGGAGCAGAAGCGGCGCATCGGTCTTGATTCCGGTTTCCGGATAAAGGGCAGTCGTATTGTCCGCCTGCACGATCTTGACATAGATAAAGTCTCCTTCTGCCACAGCCTTGCTTTCCGGCACATTGAAATAGGCCATCTTGTAACCGCCGCTGTTGGCTGTCGTCGGGATGGTGAAGACCTCGGCGCCATCGCCCGTATAGGGGCCAACCAATACACGCACTCCGTCGTACCAATCGGTATTGTTATTACTCCACTTGATTTTGTACTTCGCGGGCACATATCCTTTTACGCTCTTATTCGAAAACATACCGAAACCGAAGCGCAGGTTGCCCACGATGCGCGACGTTGCCTTGATCTTGAACACCAGACCATTGTCCTGCCAGTTATCACCGCCCCAGCCGGTAGTCTGGAAGCGACCGTCGTAGGGAGTATCCTTACAGGTCAGTTCAGCAGTGGTCAGATCTTCATTCCCGACCTTGTAGATCGAACAACCGTTGTCATAGTTCAGCGTCTTGCCCGCAGCGTCATATGTGACATTGTAAACCGACGGCGTCCCGCCCAGCAACATTTTGAGCATACCGCAGATCGGCGTAATGGCGTAGACGGCTTCGCCGAAACGGGTTCCGGTCATGGCCGCAAGATCGGCCGCGGAGGTCGGCAGCAGGAACGATGCCCCGGCGAGTCCCTTCACCACGCCGCGCTTCTGCGGAACCGCCGTCGAGGCGAACGACGCCGAAGCATAGGTCTTCATCGTATAGGTGCTCTTGTCTTCCAGTTCGAGCGTGACGTTCCCGCTTAGGGTCTTCGACAGATCGGCGTCGATCACCTGCGATTCGGGCAGCGTGACGAGCATCGCCTCGTAGGTCCCGGCCGTCAGGTCGGCCACCGAGACGGCCCGTGCGGCGGGCACTTCGGAAGCGGCCGCGGTTTTGGTCACCTTGTCGGCGGCCGTCGGCGTCACCACCAGCAGCCCGTCGGCATCGGCAGCGAGCCGGGCATCCTTCACGACCACCTCGACCTGATCGCCCACGGCGAGGCCGTGATCCGCCAGTTCGACGAAGATGCCGGCGTCGGCATCCTGCACGGCGAAGCAGCCGGCCGGAACGTTGTCCACGGCCACCACGCGGCCCTGTATATAATAGTTGTCGCTGATCGTCACCGCCTCGGCACCCTTCATGGCGCGGACGGCCGAAATATCGGACTTCACGGGATCGTCAGCGCTCGGACGCTGCGGCTCGCCCTCGACTTCGAGCACGATGTCGTCGAGGAAGAAGCGCACGTCGTCCGTGCTGGAGGCCATGTCGGCCGACGTGATGGTGATCTCCGTTTCGGGCTTCGCGTTGCGCACATAGACCGTAAAGGGCTTGAACTCGTTGTCGGCCACCCCTTCGAGCGTGCCGCCTTCGACCGTCGCACCGCTCTCGGCGTCGGCCTTCACGACCACGCCCGGATCGGTCGGTTTGCCGTAGGCGTCGATCATCGCCGAAGCGAGGAAGGTGAGTTTGAGATCGCACTTCGAAATGCGCATCGCCTCGAAACGCGACGCCAGTTTGATCGTGTAGGCCCCCTGCGTGTAGCGGGAAACGATCGCCTCGTCGCCGCGGCCCACTTGCAGGAAGCCCGGACGGCTCCAGCAGGAGACCACATTCACGATGCCGGACTGTTCGCGCGGCAGCGCATAGGCTCCGTCGTTCCACGACGACATGAAGTCGAGCGGGATGTCGATATAGGCGGCTTTGGCGTCGATCACGTCGTCGAAACCGGTCGAGAAGACCACTTTGTCATTGTCCATCGCCGGAACCGTCGTCGGCTCGGCCTGGGCCTTCGTGATGCAGAACGCACTTTGATAGGCCACATTTCCTTTCGAAGTGGCCGCCTTGGAGCCGTCGGTGCAGCGGTGGCGAATCCAGAGCTTGCCGCCGGCCGGAATCTTCTTGTCTGCCGGAATCGTGAAGTCGATCGTCTTCCAGGTGGCGTCCGAAGCTCCGCCGGAGCAGGTGCCGTCGAACTTCGTCCAGCTCTCACCGTCGGCGCTCCACTCGAAGACCCAGGCATGGCCGGCACTCTGGGTGCCGTCGCGGCGGCTGCCGTAGGAGTAGCGCAGGTCGCCCGAGAGCTCCTCCTTCACCGGAATTTCGAGCTGGAGGGCATCGCCGGTCTCCCACTCCCCGATGACGACGCCCCGCTGGAAATACCAGTTCGTCGTGGGATTGGTGTGGGTCTTGGTGCTGAACTCCATCACGGTCGGAGAACCCGTCCGGCGCAGGATCATGCCGTCGTCGAAGTAGCAGACAGCCCCTTCGATAAAGGCATTGTCCAGCGCGAGGGCGGCGTCGATGGCGAACGTCTGGGAGATCGGGAAATCGTACCCGTCGCCGCCGCCGATCGTGCCGGCGCTCTGCGACAGCAGGACCGAAACCGCGGAGGACTCCGATTCGGTGATTACATTGACATAGGTGCTGCGCGCGCTGGTCGAACGGTTGCGGGCGACTTTGAGCGTCACCGCGGTGTTGCCCATGCCGCTGGTCTCGCTGGCCGTGACCCAGCGAACCGACTCGCCGGTCTCGGGATCGGTGAAATTGATGCGCCAATAGGCGTTGCTGGTCACGTTGAGGGTCAGATCCTCGCCCGCTCCGTCGGCGGTCAGGCTCTCCTGCTGAATGCCTACCCGGCCGACGCTATCGACTTCCGGGTCGTCGGAACAGGAAGCCCCGGCAGCCAGCAGAGCCGCCGCCGTGCATATCCATAACAAGTACTTTTTCATAAGTGTAAGTAAAGGTTCGTTTAAGGTTTCAACAATCCGGACGAAGCGCATAAGCATCTCCTGCCCGGCGGTCCTCGTTACATTTTGGTGACATTCCGCGAAAAAATTCAAAAAAGATCGTCTTTTCTTTGGAATATCAAATATTACGTTTATTTTTGTACCACACTAAACCACACTAAATCCGTCCGTCTTATCTGTTGTGTGGTGTGGTGTACAGCGCAAATATACTACTAATTCTAAAAAGATGAAAAAAAGTTACGATGAATTTCAAAGAAAGTGCGATTTTCGGATGATCGCGGCTTTCTGTGCGCTTCTGGCAGCGATTCTATTTTCGCCATCGTACGCTTCGGCCCAGAACTTCACCATTCAGGGAAGCGTAAAGACCGAGAAAGGGGAGCCGGTTCCCGGCGCTACCATCATTCTCTCGGGAACCCAGCAGGGCGTAACGACCGACGCTCAGGGCAACTTCTCCCTGCGGCTGGCCAAAAAGCCCGCCGCGGATGCGTCGCTCCTCGTCTCCTACCTGGGCTACAAGTCCCAGACCCTGCCCATCGGCAGCCGCACGTCGTTCGACATCGTGCTCCAGGAGGAGAGCACCTCGATGGACGAAGTGGTCGTCGTGGGCTACGGCACCATGCGGAAAAAGGACCTGACGGGGTCGCTCTCCTCGATCGGAGGCGAAGCGATCCTCAACCGCCAGACCCCGACCATCTCGCAGGCCCTTCAGGGCGCCATGCCGGGCGTGACGGTCACCCGCACCAACTCGGCGCCGGGCGGCTCGGCCACGATCCGCATCCGCGGCATCACCTCGATGACCGACGGCGCGTCCGACCCCTACGTGCTGATCGACGGCGTGGCCGGCTCGATCGACGACGTAAACCCCAACGACATCGAGAACATCACCGTCCTGAAAGACGCCGCATCGGCTTCGATCTACGGTTCTCAGGCCGCGGCGGGCGTCATCCTGATCACCACCAAGCGGGCCGGCAAGTCGGGCGCGAGCGTCACCTATAATTATACGCTCGGACTCGATTTCCAGTCCCAGAAACCCGAGTACATGAACGCCAGCGACTACATGGCGGCGGTCAACGAACTGCGCTACAACGACCTGCCCTCGGGAGGCTGGTATCAGGACTACTCCCGCGAATACGTCGAGAACTACGCGATGCTCAACCGGGAGAATCCGGACCTCTATCCGAACGTAGACTGGATGGACCTGATACTCAAAGACGTGGGCGTGCGCCATTCGCACAGCCTGACGATCCAGTCGGGCGGCGACAAGCGCAGCTCGGTGCTGAGCCTGGGCTTCGACGACGTGGACGGCCTGTTCCGCAAGAACCTCTCGTGGAAGCGCTACACGGCCCGTCTGAACAACGACATACAGGTATTCAAGTGGATGAAAGCCTCGGCCGACATTTCGCTGCGCTACGTGGATCAGCTCAACCCCCATTCATCGCCTTCGGATCGCATGCGCTACATCCCGCCCATCTATCAGGCCAAATGGAGCGACGGACGCTATGCCCCGGGCAAAGACGGCGTGAACCCCTATGCAGCCCTGATGTCGGCCGGCGAGAAGGAGAGCGACAAGTACCTGGCCAACGCCAAGTTCCAGCTGGACATCACCCCCGTCAAGGGACTGACCGTCACGGGCATCTTCTCGCCCCAGTTCTCCTACACCAAGATCAAGGACTTCCAGCGCCAGACCTCCTATTTCAGCTATCAGGAGGAGAGCCTCACCAGTTCGAAATACATCAGCAGCGCCCTGACCACGGAACTCGAAGAGGACCGCGGCGACACCTTCGCCCACACCACGCAGGTCTATGCCAACTACCGGCACACCTTCGGCGAGGACCACAACTTCAGCGCCATGATCGGTTACGAGAACTACTGGTATCAGGAGGGTACGATCGTGGCCAAGAACACGTCGTACGCCCACTCGCTGATCCCCGACCTGAACGCCGGCAACTCCGACGGCGTCACGGCCAACTCGAAGAACATCAACGAACTGGCCCGCCGCTCCTATTTCGGCCGCCTGATGTACAACTACAAGTCGAAATACTACGTTCAGGGCAATATCCGCCGCGACGGCTCCTCGCGCTTCGCTCCCGACTGCCGCTGGGGCACGTTCCTCTCGGCCTCGGCAGGCTGGGTCTTCACCGAGGAGAAATTCATGGAGGGCGCCCGCAAGGTCCTCGACCACGGCAAGCTGCGCCTCTCCTACGGCGAGCTGGGCAACGAGCGCATCAAGGGCTACTACCCCTATCAGGCCGTGCTGGCCAACAATCACACGATGGGCTACGCAGGTTCGACCCTGACGGGCCTGTCGGGCTATGCGCAGGCCGCCGCCATCGTCACGGACATCACCTGGGAGACCACCTCGACCTTCGACGTGGGCGTCGATCTCTCGCTGTTCCGCAACCGCCTGTCGGTGACCGGCGACTGGTATTACAAAAAGACGCGCGACATGCTCCTGCAAGTTCCCATCGCCCCGATCATGGGACTCTCGGACCCCTACGACAACATCGGCGACATGAACACCAAAGGCTGGGAGATCACCCTCGGCTGGCGCGACAACATCGGCGATTTCAGCTACGGACTCACGTTCAACCTTTCGGACGACGTTTCGAAGATGGGCTACATCGGCAACAAGGAGGTCATCTCGAACGGCAAGATCATCCGCGAGGGCGAGGAATACCAATCGTGGTACGGCTACGTCAGCGAGGGCCTCTACCAGACCCCCGAAGAGGTTGCGAATTCGGCGACCATGGGTTCCTACGTCTCCCCGGGCGACATCCGCTACCGGAACTTCGGCGACGGCGACCCGAACAATCCGCTCATCTCGACGGACTACGACCGCCGGGTGTTAGGCTCCTCGCTCCCGCACTTCAACTACGGCGGTTCGGTCGATCTGGCCTGGCGCGGCATCGACTTCAACCTGACGTTCCAGGGCGTCGGCCAGCGCAACTCCTATCTGACGGACGAGATGGTGCAGCCGCTCCGCGGTCAGTGGTATAACTTCGCCACCTACATCGGGGGGGGGAATTCGTGGAGCCGTAAAAACACCATCGAACAGAACAAGCGCGCCAAATACCCGCGTTATTCGTGGGCCAGCGCGAACAACAACTATGCGATCTCCGACTACTGGCTCTTCGACGGCTCCTACTTCCGCGTGAAAAACATCTCGCTGGGCTACACCCTGCCCCAGATGTGGATGAGCAAAATCCACGTCAAGAGCCTGCGCTTCGCCGTGACGCTCACCGACTTCTTCACCCACAGCCACTTCCCCGAGGGCTGGGACCCCGAGGTCGGCACCACCGGCTATCCCATCACCAAATCGGTACTCTTCTCCGCACAGCTCAAATTCTAACGTCGCATCAAAGAGAGAAAAGCATATGAAAACCATTAAAATCGCATTATTCGCCCTGGCCGGCAGCCTGGCAGTTTCGTGCAGCGACCTGGACCTTTCGCCCAGGGACAAGGCGGCCAGCGGCTCGTGGTTCCAGACGGCCGAGCAGTTCGAACTGAACCTCAACGCCCTGCTCCACCACACCTACTGGCCCATGGAACGCAACGAATGGACCTCCGGCAACCAGACCGAGCTGGACATGCTGACCGACGACGGGCAGAACCGCAACTCCCCGGGCCGTTTCCTGATCGACGGCGTGAACTCCGATTATCCGCTCTCGGTACGCATGTGGGACATCACCTACACGGGCATCAACCGCTGCAACAAGATCATCACCGAGCTCCGTAAGCACGAAGGCCGGATCGAACAGGCCCGCTACGACCGCATCATGGCCAACGCCCGCTTCTACCGCGCCTGCTTCTACGCCCGCATCATGATCCACTTCGGCGATCCCGTCGTGGTTCCGGAAGATATGGACATGGACTCCGAGCAGGGCCGCGAAAGCGCCTACGAACTGACCCGCAGCGACATGTGGACCGTTCTTCCCGACATTCTCAAAGAGTTCGACGACGTAGCGCCGATCCTGCCCGTATCCTACGGAGGCGAGATCGAGCGCGCCACGCGCGGCGCGGCCTACGGCATGAAGGCCCGCTTCGCCCTCCACTTCGCGTCGATCCGCAAATGGGACTCGACCGAACGGGGCGGTTTCGGCGACGACGATCCGGCCGAAGCCGAGAAGCTCTTCAAGGAGGCCCGCGACGCCGCCTGGAACTGCATGCAGCTGAATGCCTACACCCTCCATTCGGATTTCGGACAGCTGTTCCGCAACGCCACGAAACACTCGCCCGAGGGCATCTTCAACATTCCCCGCTCGAAAGCGCTGTCGAACGACTCGAAATACCAGTATCTCGGCGGTCAGGCCTGCACGGCCAAACTGCCCCGTCTGTCGGGAGCCCCGACCTGCACGACCTGCCTGCCTTCGTGGTACCTCCTCTGCGCGTTCCTCGACGATCAGGGCAAGCCCATCGACGAATCGACGGTCTACGACCCCCACAAACCGTTCGAACACCGCGACCCGCGCTGCACCTATACCATCGTGGAGCACGGCACGCAGCATCTGGGCGTGATCTTCGACCCGCATTTCGACCGGGACAAGGTGTACAGCTCGCGCGAAGGGGCGGAAGTGGTCAACAACGACTCGCGCTCCTACAAGATTCAGGGCACCTCGAACCAATACGCCTCCTACAACGGTCTGGTGCTGAAAAAGCACGTCGATGAGGACTGGCTGGCTCCGTTCGAGCCCGAGAACGACAAGCTCATCCTGCGCTACGCCGATGTCCTGCTGATGTACGCCGAGGCGAAGATCGAGCTGAACGAAATCGACGATACGGTGCTCGACGCCATGAACCAGGTCCGCGCCCGCGCCTACAAGGCGTCCGTCACGGCCACCTCCGACTATCCGGCCATCACCGAGCGGTCGCAGGACAAGCTCCGCACGATCCTGCGCACCGAGCGCCGCATGGAGTTCGCCTTCGAGAACCTGCGCCTGTACGACATCTGGCGCTGGCGCATCGCCGAGAAGGTGCTCAACCGCCCCTGGATCGGACTGCCGAAGAAAGACCAAAAGCTCCAGCGCGCCTATATCGACAACAACATGTGGTTCCACGGAGCCGTGCCCGAGATTGACGAAGACGGGTGTATGGATTTCATGGCCCCCGTGGCCAAAGGCGCCGCCGACTTCTTCAACAGCAACGCCTACGCACAGATTCTCGCCGAGTGCAAGTTCGTGGCTCCGAAGAGCTATCTGTGGCCTCTCCCGACCACCACGATGCAGGTCATGAAGAACATCAAGGAAAACAACCCGGGTTACTAACTCACAAAGCCGGACCCGCCGGGCACCCTTCGCGGGGCGTCCGGCGCCGGTGCGGCGACAACGCGAAGAGACACATGAACAAAATGGTGAAATTGCTGCTCGCATGCACGGGCATCCTGCTGTTCCCGGCCGCCGGGGCAGCTCCGAAAGAGCACACGCTCCGAAACGACAAACTGCAAGTCTCGATCGACGACCGGGGCCGCCTGACCAGCATCAGGAACCTCGAAACCGGCCGGGACTACGCCGGCGGCGACTATCTCTGGCGCCTCTACTACGACACGCAGAAGGCCAAGGAGATCGAGGTGCTGCCCGGGGAGCAGACGCCCCGCATCTCGCGCCGGGGCGACACGCTGACACTGACCTACGACCGCCTGAACGCCACCGACTTCACCACCCGCGAAGCCGTGAGGCTCGACATGCGCCTCACGCTCGACATCACGCTCGAAGGCGACGAGGTGCGTTTCGCGTCGAAGATCGAGAACGGCCAGCCCCACACGATCGTCCGCGAACTGCACTACCCGCTGGTGGGCGGCATGCCGCTTCCCGAAGACCACAAGCTGCTGCTCACCCACACCGGAGGCCAGCTGTACGACGATCCCAAAGGCATGATTTTCCGCCACAGCAACGCTTCGCCCTACAAGACCCCGGCGCAGAAGTTCCGCCAGATGGACGCCAAATACCCCATGCGCACCGTCACGGGCGGCACGGGCGGCTGCATGGCCTCGAACTGCTTCGCCTACGTGGGCGACAGCGAGGGAATCTATTTCGGCAGCCACGACACGACGTTCCAGGACACGGGGCACGGCCTGCGCCTCTACCCCGACGCCGAAGGCGAATTCACGCGGCTGGAATCGGGATTCTACAAGTTCCCGCACTGCTTCGCCGGCGAAACGTGGACGTGCGACGCCAACGTCATAGCCCCCTACACGGGTTCGTGGCACGAGACCTCGAAGCACTACCGCCGCTGGGCCGACACGTGGTGGGACCACCGCGACGCGCCGATGTGGGTCAAGAAGATGCGCAGCTGGCAGCGGATCATCTTCCGCCACCAGTACGGCGAACTGCTGTTCAAGTACACCGACCTGCCGGGCCGCATCAAGGATGTCGGCGAGAGCGTCGGGGCCGACGCCGTCTTCACCTTCGGATGGTGGGAGACGGGCATGGACCACGGCAATCCCCACTACAACGCCGATCCCGCGCAGGGCGGCGACGCAGGCTGGAAAAAGGCCATCGCCGACTACAAGAAGGACGGCGGCAAGGTGCTGCTCTATTTCAACGGCAAGCTGATCGACCGCGAGAGCGAGTTCTACAAGAGCGGCCGGGGCAAGGAGATCTGCTACCGCGACAACACGGGCGCCGAGCTCTTCGAACAGTACCGCTTCACGGGTCAGGGCACGTTCCTGGCCGACTACAACGCCCGCACGTTCGTCGTGGCCGACACCCGCGCGCCGATCTGGCGCAAGATGCTGCTCGAATGGGCCGACCGTGCCCGCGAGTACGGCGCCAACAGCGTCTTCTACGACCAGCTCGGATACGGCGAACGCGCCACCAACTGGGACCTGAGCCGGGAGTTCCCGGTGCCCAACATGCGGGTGATCGCCGACAAGGCCGAGGTGCTGAAAATGGTCCGCGACCGCAACGTCAGCTTCGACCCCGAGTTCGCGCTCGGCACGGAGTGGCTGACCGATGTCACGGCGCAGTACTGCGACTACATCCACATCTATCAGGTCACCGCCGGCAAGTACAGCTTCATCGACTGGTTCCGCTACACGTTCCCCGAGATCATCATCTCCGACCGCGAGATCCGCGACGACACGGACATCGAACGCCGTGTGAACAACACGCTGCTGAAGGGCCTGCGCAACGACATCGAGATCTACCGCTGCCGCGACCTGATCGACAAGACGCCGCATTATCAGGCTTATCTGGCCCAGGTCAACGCCATCAAGGGCAAGTACGAAGACCTGCTGCTGGTCGGCACCTACCGCGACACGGAAGGCTTCACGCTGTCGAACCCCGGCATCGAGGCGCGCGCCTACACCAACGGCGACGGCATGGCCGTAGTGGCCACCCGCACGCAGGAGGGAGCCGCCGTGAAGGGCGTGATCGAGGTTCCGGGCTACCGCTTCACGGAGGCTTCGACGCTGGGCAGCGCACGGGTTTCGGCCGACGGCCGCGAAGTGACGCTGGGGCAATACGACCTCGCCGTGCTGGTTTACGAAAAGGCGAAATAACCATGCGCGAGCTGCAACCGAATGCAACGACGAGAGCCTCCGGCACCCGGGTGTCGGAGGCTCCCGCCCTGCGCATCGCCAACCGCCACGTCTCGGCCGTGGTGTGCCTCCCCGACGCCGAATGCGGCTACTACCGGGGCACACGCTTCGACTGGAGCGGCGTCGTGCGCGACCTGCGCAGCCGGGGACACCGCTACGTCTCGGAATGGCAGCCCCGGCACGATCCCCTGCGGCACGACGGACTGACGGGCCCCGCGGACGAATTCACCCAGATCGGTTACGAACAGGCGCGTCCCGGGCAGGAGTTCCTCAAAATCGGAGTCGGCACGCTGCGCAAATTCTCCGACCAGCCCTACGACCGCTTCCGGCTCTACGAGATCGCCGATCCCGGCATCCGGGAGGTGACCGCCGAGCGCGACCGCGTGGAGTTCCGCCACCGGCTGCTGAGCGACGAATACGGCTACGACTACCGCAAGACGCTGCGGCTGACCGACGCCCCGGGCCTGCGGATCGAGTACACGCTCAAAAACCTCGGTCCCGCGCCGCTCACGGGCCATGTCTACAACCACAACTTCTTCACGCCGGACCGCATGGCCACGGGCCCCGACACCTCGATCCATTTCCCGTTCCGCCCCGAGGGAACGTGGCGCGAGGCTTACGACAGCGTGGCGCTGACGCCCGACGGCATCGCTTTCAGCCGTCCGCTGAACCCCGGCGAATCGGTCTTCATGGGCGACCTCCACGGTCAGGACCCCGAGGCCCGGGAGTACGGATTCAGTCTCCGCAACCTCCGCACGGGTGCGGGCATCCGGGTTTCGGGCAGCGGAAAGCTGTCGCACATGGTCTTCTGGGCCTGCCCCACGGCGGCCTGCCTCGAGCCCTACACCCCGTTCCGGGTCTTTCCCGGGGAGACGGGCGTATGGCACATCGACTACGAACTGCTGGTATGAGAAAAACCCCGGGGCTCAGGCTCCGGGGTTTTCTTTGGGTGTCGTGCAGGCATCGACCAGATAGACGATCGAGACGTAGGGCACGCCCGAACGGGCCGAAAGCCCGATCTCGCACGTGCGGCTGTTCGAATAACCCGCCTTCGCGCCCGAGCGTTCGATGACGGGACGCAGTTTGCGCAGGGCCCAGGCGTTGACCTCGGGATGCGTGAATCCGCGGTCGCCGGCGAATCCGCAGCATCCGACCTCCTCGGGCACCACCACCTCGTCGGCGCACAGCCGCGCCAGCGCGACGATCACTCCGTCCAGCCCCATGCGGCGCATCGAACAGGTGACATGCACGGCGATGGGTCCCGGCTGGGGCCGGAACTCCAGCCGGTCGCGCAGGAAGGTCCAGATGAACTCCGCCGGTTCG
>ERZ857757.2139-NODE-2139-length-13522-cov-2.623970_pt1 | contig 13522 bp, 6 predicted proteins | sample MGYA00519764_ERZ857757 | MGnify/ENA primary metagenome ERZ857757 (study PRJEB31778, sample SAMEA3449359) | human gut metagenome | biome: human gut; feature: human-associated habitat; material: faeces | place: United Kingdom | collected 2010/2012 ... | reverse complement strand
GCTCATTCCCATTCTCCAGCTTCTTACTTGCGTAAAGGGTATTTCCCTGCGAAGTAGTAATAAATCCGGCCTTTTCTACAATTTGTAATCTGGTATTAAGACTGCTTACTGTGCCGGATATTGAGTTATAGGAAGTTTGCAGGTTTCCTATAGATTGGTTCAGGACCTGATTATTCTTATCATAATCTGTCTTTGCCACCTTCTGTTCGATCAGGCCTTTGACTACTTTTATTTCTGAAGAGACTTCAGTCTTGGTGGCATTTGTTATAGCAGGTGTTGTTACAGAAGTTTTTACACTGATCGTTTGATTGCTTGCTGTATAATCAGAGGTCACCAGAAATGGGGTACCGGTATTGGTGGCGACAAAGTAGTATTTACCACCCCCTCGTACATAAATATACTCACGCGAACTGTTGGTCATCTGCCCGACATCACCCGCAGGAATGACATTAGCAAAAGAATAAGCAAAATCATCTATAATTCTATCGATTGGGGTTGTCCCCCAGCCACCTCCATTTACAGACCAGACACAACGCACAGAGAAACCACTGGCATGAGTGGACCAGCCGGGCTTGACTCCTGAATTTAATGCAACCTCAAGCCTTATTGTCGACCGACGTCCGGGTTCACAGTAGAATACTACCGGATAATACTTCGTCTGATCCAAAGCGGATGCATCGATCCATCCTTTCCAGATAGGTTCGGTTCTGTCGTCTGTGTAAGATTTTGCGGCATTCCTGGCCGCATCGGCCTTGGTTGTTGCATCGGCGGCAGCAGAAGTGATTGCATCCTGTTTTGCTTTATCAGCTTTGTTGGTGGCATCAGCAGCTGCAGAAGTTATCGCTTGTTGTTTTGCATTGTTGGCCTTTGTTGTGGCATCAGAAGCAGCAGTAACAATAGCTTCTTGCTTTGCTTTGTTTGTTATTGCATTTTGGTCCTCTGTCGACGGAGTCCAGTCTGTTGTTTTATTTCCGTATTCCAGCTTTAACTTAGTAACGTCGTTTGTTCCACTCCATGCTTCTGTTGCACAAATCATAATATCATCTTTCATGTTCTGAGGGAGGGTGAATGTTATGATTTGTTTTACTGATGAAGTTGCATTTATACGTCCAAGAACATAAGTACTGGCTGTTGACGTTGCCGTATAAATTAACATTTGCTTACCTGCTTGACTGCCTGCAGATACTAATTTTGTCGTTTCAACGGATAGTGTAAATATATCTCCAGCTTTACCTACACCTAATTTTAGAATATGATATCCTCCATCTATTCGAAAACTTTCTGTGATTGCTGTAGCAACATTGTTTCCGTTTCCTTTATTATTTAAGGTAAATTCTTCTGCATCGGTTTTTACAGTATCCACTTTCTGGGATACTTCTTTGACACTAGCCTTAATTTGACCATTTTCTGCAGTAAGTTCTGTAAGAGATTTGGTTACTTGCATTACTGCATTCTGAGCTGCATTGGCGGCACTATTTGCAGCGTCTATACCGGTCTGTTGTTCTGTGAAAGAAGGAGCCCATACTTGAGCAGGAAAGAAGCCTTCCACTAGCATTACTTCTGTAAAACGAACCGAATTCCCAGCTGTTGCTCCCGCTTCTCCGGCATAACAAAGTAAATAGCCTTCCTGAGCTTCAAAATCATTTTTGGTAATTAGAACACCTCCATTTTTGTCATAAAGATGATGATAAGTAGTCGTTATCCAAGAATTGACAGATTTATTATAAAAAATAAAATCACACTTGTCAATATTGCCGGATAAGATTTCTATATTTTTGGCATTTACATAATAAACCGTATTCGGTTTTATTTTAGGTATATACAGCTTTTTAAATGCATACCTATCAGCTCCAGCCTCTATTGTAAACGGTCCTTTTGTTCCATCTGCCAGATTCACGTTACTAGAGCCTGTCTGATCTTCTTCTGCTACCGGAAAACCCCGTAATGGCTTGTTACCCTCGATTAGGGAGATATTATATAATAATGTCTTGATGGCAGCCGTTCCATAACTCGAAGATATCCGGTCTATAGTTTTATTAGGTTCTGTTATATAATCAACGCGTTTTTTTGTAGTTTGAGAACCGCTCAATGTGATATCATGCTTACTTCCATCTGTGTAGTAAACAATAAAATATATCCCATTAGAAGCACTTGTAATATTTACTTTCCATTCGACGGAGAAAACATATTGTGTGTTAGCTTTAAATCTTATTGAACCATCAAAAATATCTTTTTGATCACCTCCCATTATATTGTACAATAAGTTATGTGCTATATCCAAATACACTCCATCAGCATCCTGTCCCCATACAGCTATATCCTTATTCTTCTCATTCCACTTTAACATCATTTTCTTGGATATGAGGTTTTGGGAACCGATCTGAAGGTTATCTATTGCTTCTTTACCACCTATTATCCCTTGTTCTTTTGCAGATTCAGATATATTTTTAATAGACTCTTCTGCATCTTCTCCTGTCTCGAATGTAAATTTACCTGTAAACCGATTCTGGTCAGGGGAAATAATAATTTTTGCTTTGCCCTCCAGGGAGAAAGAATTTATCCCTTTATACTGAATAAAGGATGGTGATCCTTCACCATATACAGAAATTATTATCGCATTTTGTCTGGCGGAAACGGTTTTATTTCCGATCGTAACCATGGAATCGCCGATTGCAGGGATATCACTATCTGTATCACAATCTGATTTAGAGAGGTCAATGTAATCATCTCCGGTTGCTATACATCTCCGCCAATAATACCGGTTACTGATATTTTCGTAAGTTCCTGATTTTATATTCGATTCCCGGCATTGCACAAAATCATCGGTGCGGAACAGATTTTCCACGGCTTTTTCTCCGTCATCGGCAGTAAAATAACAACGGTAAAAGCCTTCTTTATCTTCAACCATGGTACAGGTTGCACCTGCCGGAGAGAAAATATAATTTCCTCCGGCATAAGTCAGTTTTCTGATCTCGAGTGCTGCAAATACTGCTTTATAACGTGCGAATATCTTATCTATTTCCAGATAGGATTTGCCGCTACTATCGCGCCTTATAAGGTTCATCCCTTCCCCTAAAGGGCCTGAAACAAAATTATCGGATATTATTTCATCAGTTGTTACTTTTTTAAATTGTACGCTGTCTTCTTTCCTGACTGGCTGATCTAGAAGTTCGAACATTTGTTTGTCATTCCATTTTTCGGAATCACCTGCTTTATCGGCATAGCCGGAACTGATTTTTTTATCTAGAAATTTCAGGTAAAGTTCATCGCGTACTAATTCTTCTTTCTTCCAATAATCAGTTAGGTCGATATTATCCAGAGTGGCATCGATGGAAGCACTGATTGCTGCCTGAATAATTGCTGCTATGGAAATCCGCCGCCATTGGTTTTCAAAAGAGAATTGTGCCGGTAATACCAGATCGTCAGCAATGGCGGCGATCGGAAACTCAGATAATCGCGGAGCTAAAAAAAAAAGTTCGTTGTCGGCCGGAAATTCGAGTAATTCGGGGAGCATCTCTTGATTCCGGATGACAAAATCATATTTACTCTGTAAAGAATAGCGAAACTCGAATGTATAACTATTTAGTTCTGTTAGCTTGAAAGTGTTTTCTGACTCTTCAATATAGATCTTCCGGAAAGAATCAGTGACATGGTACCTTTGACAGGATAGAAAGAAACCCCGAAGCCAATGAATATATTCAAAAGTGGGAATATAGCCTGTATTCTGTTCGTAGATTACAGAAAAATCTATGTCTGAATCCGACGATTCGTCGTTTATCGTAGTGATATTACCGTTAGTTTCCAATTTCTCTGAAAAAAGTCCGGTAAAACAAACGGAATCCAATCCTCCGAGCGTATTTTCAAAGACATAAATTTGTGAATTATCTTTTGGGTGGGTTAATATATACCGTTGGATGTAGGTCAGACGGTTTCCTGCTGTATTTTCGATCCACGCATCATAATAGCCGACCTGTTTTTCAAATTTACCATTGATTTTAAGGAAGCTCAAATCAATGGTATATAATTTTCCAGTTTCCAAATCGGCTATATATTTTTCTTCATTAGTGCCGTCGGCAAAATAAGCCCGAAGTTTTAACCGGCACTGTTCCTGTGTGTAATAATTTAAAAATTCGGGTTGCCAGGTGAGAGTTTGTTTTTGTTGGGGCTGAAGGGTTAGAAATTGCGATTTCAGGAAAACAGTAGCAACTTCGGCGGCATCACCTATACCTCCTTTGATTACTCTGAAAGATACAGTTGTGTCTCCGATATGTGCATTAAAATCGAGTACTCCCCTTGTTTGTACAAAAACATCGGTATCCGGCAGGCAGATAGTAAATTGTTGTTCAATAACTTTTTTACAAGGTATTATGATTTTGTTGTTGTAAGCGGTATATGTTTCAGCGATCAGGATTGTACTACCTGAATAAAGGGAGAAAGAAAGCTCTGATTCTCCTGTTATAATAAAATCTTTCAGATTACCACAGAAACTTAGGGAGTCTGGTTGTTGTACAATAGTCATGGCTTTATTTTTACTTAAAAATAATGACTGGTTTTACGGATATAAAGGACAATCAGGCCGGATAACACCTGATCAGGTATTCGGTGATATAATCCTGGTTTAATTTGATTTCCTGTTCATAGCATCTGAACTTTTTGTTATTTATCAGTAAGATCTTTGAGAAAAGTTGTTGAGGATTACTCAGGTATATCAGTTTGTTTTCCAGCTGAAACTCCATTTCCGAACAGATCTGCAACATTATTTCTACCCAGTTCCGGAGATATTTGTCGTATAGATTTCCGTCGCCCCAATACAGGAGCGACATATTGTTTTTTCCGGAAGATATCGGTTCGGGAGTAGCAATGGGGTAGGGGTAGTAAGTGTTGCCGGTTATTGCTGAATCGGGATTATATTTAATATAACCACGATAGATAGCGAAGCGAAGTTCTTCCCTTATATTTTTTAAATATGCCTGATCATTTTCGTAATCGGCGGCAACAGCCATGTGATGTATATAACCTAAAGTGATATTGGTACTGCTCCAGCCTACCGGAGCGGAAATGCATTCTATTTTTTCGGCATTTTCTTCATCACCTGTTATACGGTTCAGATCATCGTTTTCATAGTACTTTTCAAGATATTTGTCAGGAATTTCTTTGTCAGTAAATACAAATCCCTGGTGTTGATCTTCTTTGTCCAGGATATGTTTTTGCCAGCTATCGGTAACTGTAACTTCGTGATAAGCGTCTGAATAATCCAGGGAAAGTATGGAAATAGTTTTAGAACTTTCTTCCACAAAAAAGCGACATCCGAATTTGTTTTCAATTTCGAGTATCAAATCGGATGTTTTGATATCCGGTACCCGGTCGGCATAATTGAAACCAGGCCGAAGATTGAGCGGATCCATCGCATTGTTGCGGCAAACGACAATGATATCCTTGAATTGGCTGTCCCGGATAAGATCGTTTCGTTCGACCGTGTACCCTAAGGCAGTGGCAATTTTTTCAATCAGGCTATTAAGCCGGATGAAGGGAGCGAACAGACATTTACTGTTTTCACTGGCCTGGGTTTTAAATGCAGAGTTTGTATCGGTTGCCGGTGTCAGATAATTGTAAAAAGGCATCCATAGGTTAAGATATATGTTATTGACATATGGATCGTATAGCGGGCATACGATGTAATCTTTTCCGCCATGCAGACTCTCTGTAAAAGCTGTCATCATTGCCAGCAGGCCGGTAAAATTTTCCCCTCCCAGATCAAGGTTGGTAAGCCTTACATTACATTTTTCCCAGAAAGAACTCTGGCTTTCGCTCAGGAACACTTCTATTTCGTCTTGTGTAAAGTCTGTTATGATGCATTTACCACGCCGGAGACAATAAGGACCGAAAAAAATGGCAGCCGCATATTCTGTGGGTTGTATTTTCTCTGATATCCGTTCAGGATATCCGAATATATGCCGGTTGGCATTCAGGTTCAGAGTAATGGGATAGGTTGCGTCGTTATCCCGGTCTTCGAAAAAATAGTTGTGTAATTTGAGACAGACTTCCGTGTCTGCAGGCAAAGCAGCTTCCTTCTCATCGATAATGATTTTCAGGCTCATGATCTTGTTGATATCTGACGTTCGTATTTTGTTGCTTTTTTCATTTTCTCATCAATTCCCCCCTTGCCATACCAGGGAATTTCTATTTTCTTTTCTTTGAGGGCTTTCATCATTTCCAGATTTTCTTTTAGTAATTGTTTGAAATCAGGATCGGATGTTGCAGAGACAATGTATTCATCTGATTTTTTGTCCGGTGTAACCGGATAATTCCCGTTTGAAAATTGTGGTGTCCGTCCTTGGGATATGGCCATTATACTTTGATAAATTTGCGGATAGTCAAAAACCAGTTTTCGGGTAGTTGTACCATCGACAACCATTTCCGGTTCCTTTTCACTGAATAATCCCAGTGTTGGTTTCTGATAAATACCGGTTTTCAGATTATCGCCTGTATAGTCGGCTTGGTAAGTATGACCATCATTTTCACCGATAACGGGATACTTTCCCTGGGCATATTGGGCGGCTGTGATTGTCGCAATCTGGACTGCTCCCATTGCAGAAACCAGAGCTGCCAGAATCGGTCCGAGTATAGGTCCTAATTCCCAAGCTTTTGCAATACCGACAGCGGTGCTTGTAATTACATTAAAAATGGACTTTTTACGTTCACGCTCGGCTTGTTTTTCTTCTAATTCTTCCTGTTTTGCATCGAGATCTGCATCCAGTTGGGCAGTTCGTGCATTATATTGTTCCAGGGAGATTTGTCCGGATTCAAGTTGCTTATCTAAAGCAGCTTTTTTCTTTTTGGTATTTTTTTCATATTCTTTTAGTTCCTTTTTCTCTTGTGCCGACCTGAGCTGACTATATGCGCTCCAGGCAGATGATAGTACAGTGACTGCATTTTGTAAATCTTCGATCCCCAGTTTTCCGTCTTCAAGGTGTTGAAAGAAATCTTCCCATTGGCTGGATGACATCCCTAATATATCGACATCTGTGTTTGGGGAGGTATCAGGTTTTTCGGCAGAGGTTTTGTTGAGTTTAATTTCTGAGGCTTTGATCTGTACCTCTGTTAATTTCTCTAATAAAGCTTGTTTCTCATCATCTGTAAGAATTTGTTCCCCGAGATTTAATTCGTCAGTATCGATACCCATAAAGATATCGTTGATGAGATCAACCATATCTTCGGCTTGTTTGGCCGTTAAATTCAGGGTTTCTTTAGCCTGTCGTTCCTGTATTTTTTTTAGTTCTCCGGCATTCCCTGCTGTGTAAAGCTCTTCATTATGCCGGATCTGCATTTGTGACAACTCAATCTTATTGGCAGTCTCTGCATTTTTTATCTTGGTGTTGATTTGTTGCAGGTAGTTACTGTTTCTTTTCTTTTTGGCATCGTTTTCTATATTTTGCAGGTTAATTTCGTGGTGGCGTTGCAGGATTTCCAGTACCGCAAATTCATCTTTTGTCATTTTTTCTCTATCCTTGCCATAGATTCCGGCTTTCCGGAGACGTTCGGCGTAAGCTTCTTCTTCTTTCCGGATGGAAGAATCGTTTTCTGCCAGAACGGATCTGATATAACCGGCCGTACGACTGTTTTCTTCTTTATCCTGTTTTTCGCGGATACTGATTTGTTTATCGGCGATTTTTTGTTGTAATTCCAGACGTTTTTCTTCGGTCCCTTCAAAGGTTTTCAGGCGATATTGTAAGTGGGCTAATTCAAGGTTATCCAGCTTCTTCTCATATTCTTCCTGAGTCAGTTTCCTGACTGCATAGTTTTGTTTCAAATTAATGATTTGCTGGTCGTAATCCGGAACAGAAGATTTTTCAGGTGTATGGGTTGGTGAATTATTTACTTTATTGTCGGTTGTTTTCCCCGGAGATTTTGGAGCTGGTGATGTAATGGAAAAAATGGCATTTATGGCCTGTATTTCCTTTTTATAGGCATCTTTAGCCTCCTGAAGTTTTGTGATATTTTTTTCGATGCCGGCATTAAACATGACTGTTGTCATATTTTTCGACATAGTACCTCCTTTTTCAAGTTCTGCTTTCATTTGCTGGAAGTATTTTGCAGCTTTTGCCGGAGCATCTTTGTATGTGTCGTCGATTGCTTCTTTGATTTTCCGCATTTGTTCAACCTCGGTATCTACCAGATTTTTTGCAGCATCTTGTGATGCTTGTTCCTTTGCTTTTTCCATGGCAGTTTCACGGATGGCCAAAGAAAGTGCATGATATGCTTTTTGAGCATCCTGTAAAGAATTAATTTCCAGTCTTAAATCAGAAAGGTATTGACCATATTTATCAGTAATAGCTTTTCTGGCTTTAGCCCATTCCGCAGTACCTTCTTTCGTGCCTTCTAAAGTTCCAAACAACCGATCCAGAGCAATTCGCTCTAAGGCCAAAGATTTTTGGAATTCATCCTCTGCCTGTTTTACCCGTTTCATGGCTTTTTCTGCTTCGTTGGTTCGGGTGGCTAACTTGTAAATAGCCATGCCTGCAGCAATGACAGCTGTTACTAATAAACCGATCGGATTTACTTTTATGGCAAGGCTGAAGGCTTTAAAAGCAATGATCGCTTTTTTAATATTACCGGTTAGTAATGCTTTTGCTGTAGCGAGTAAATGGGTTCTGGCTGTTTGTGCTGCCGTAAGGAGTGTATCCAGTTTTTGGCTTACAGCTTTTTTATCTAAGGCAGATTTAAGTTTGGTTTCCCATAGAGTGGCTAATTTTACGCTGGCTACATAGGCCGCAATCAGGCTGGTGATTTTTACCAAAGTTGCACCATGTTTCAGCATGAATCCGGTTAAGGTATTCAGTGTCTTTAATCCTGTATTCAGCAGATTGTTACCGTTTACCAGAATTGGTTGAAGTTTCTCACCCAGATCGCGGATCAGTTCATCGCGTAATTTCTTTTGTTTTTCGGCTTGGGCTGCAGTATTATTATTTTTGATATTGAATTCATCTGTCAAGGATGTACCTTCACGAAATGCTTCATTAGCTAGTTTTTGTTGTGCACGGAGTGTAGCGGTATTGTCGGCCAGTGTGCCCAGGATAGTGGTTGCCCTTACACCGTTAAGTTGCATATCACCTAAGTTTTGTACCAAAGCTTCCATTCCTTCATTATTACCTTTTAGCCCCTCCAAAACTCGGATAAACGCTTCGTTGGCATCGGTATTCATCAGAACAGAAAATTTCTCAAGACTCATTCCGGCGATATCGGCATAGGCTGTAGTATTTTTAAACATCTTTGCCATCATTTGGGAGTAAACGGTAGAAGAAGCCTCTGCTTGCTGGCCGAATTGGTCGAGGGTGGCTGCAAGTCCCATGATTGCGTCTACGCTGATTCCGGCCGATGGTGCGACTCCGGCCACACGTTTCGAAAATTCGACAATAAATCCTTCATTAGCAGTGCTGGCTGCCCCTAATTCGTTGATAATCGAACCGACTTTCAGCAGGCCCTGTTCAATGCCGAAATCATCTTTTACTTTAAAGATATCTACCAATTTTCCAACTTGTCGGATGGTTTCTTCTGTATCTCCTCCGAGGTCTTCCTTTAATGCTACATTGATCTGGTCTGCAGCCCGGACAAAACCTTCCAGATTGGTTTTACCTTCGATACCCAATTTACCGCCGATACGTGCGAGCCCTTGTAATTCTTCCTGACCGGTACGGGTATCGATACTTTTTAAGATTTCGTTTAATTCCTCAATTTCCTGTTTGGTTAATCCTGTCGTTTTTTGTGTATCTGAAAGAATATCTTCAAATTCGACAAATTTGCTGACGGCTCCTTTTATACCAAAAAAGATCCCGGCAAAAGATCCGAGGCCTGAGACAACCATATTCCAGTATTTATTGATTCCGTCTGCCATTTTGCACAGAGCCCCTTTTGTTATATCGCCTTCCCGTTTTACTTCTGCATAGCGATGAACCACTTGGGCTAATTGTCTGTCGTAGGCTTTCCATTGTTCGGTACCGGGAGTTGCAGTGTTACGCAGTTTGGTCAAACGGGCTATTTCACTCCGGAGATCAGTAATTGTCATTTTTGTTAAATCAAGTCCACGGCGTAAAGTCTCCATTCGCTGGCGGGCCTGTTCTATTGCTTGTTGGTTACGATCCATAGTTGAAGACAATTGTCTGACTTCTGTTTCCATGTTTTTGTAGACGATGGAGTCCTTTTTTCCGGCTGTTTCGAGTTTTTTCATTCGTTGTTCGACCCGAGTTTTTTTTACAGCAAGTTCTTCATTAGCAATGCTCAAGTCTTTTATTGCCCGTTCCAGCTTATTCAGTTCTGCCCGTCCTTTGTCACCGTTAATGATGATGTTTAGGACCATATCTTCATCGACAATTTTCTTAGCCATTGTTTTCAGATTTTATTTCATTCATAATATGGGCTTTTATTTCATCGGTGAAGTCATACATCAGGCGTTGGGCGATAGAAAAATAAGTTCCGTAAATAAAGCGGTTATGAATTCGGTAGCCTTGCTTAACCCGGGTTCCGGTGGTTCGTTTGCGATTTATAGTTCGTTTCATGTCCAGAAATCGTTCGTAATTAATGTGTGAAAATGATAATTTACCGTCTGTGCCTTCGTTGCTGATTACGATTAATTGACGCCGGTTAACAAGATGTCCGGAGTGAAATTGCAGGCGTTTTTCCATGATTGCCCGTTGATTTTTAATAAGCCGGTCACCTTCTTCCTGAAGTACCTGACCGACAAAGCGTTTTCTGATCAGATTTTCCATGGAAGAAAATTATAAGAATGCTAAGGAGCAGGAAAGGACAAAAAAAGCGTGACCGGAGTCACGCTTTATAGAAATATTGAAACAAGGCCTAGTATAGCTATAAAAGCAAACAGGATAATAAGTAAGGAATAAGTAACACGTTTGGCTCCGTAGCATATGATCAGGAAATATATTACACCCAACCACCATTTCCAGAGGAATACCAGCACTAATGAAATAATTCCCAAGGTGACGAAAAGTATTTTTTTCCAGTCCGGATATTCTGTATGATTATTTTCTGTTTCCATGTATTCAAAGATAGATATTTTTTTATTCCTTGGCTTTCCCTCCCTGTATTTCCTCCAGAATGATATCGGCATAAACAGCCATCACGGCCTTGACAGTCTGATCTATTCCTTCGTGAAAGTTTACCAGGCAATGCTCTACGGGGAGCGTTGCCGGAAACAGTTCGGAGACGAAACGGTTACGGAGTTCCTGGAGTTCCGTGACGTATTACAGTACTTTGTTTTTATTCATGGTCTTCCTCCTTGTCAAGATAAAGTTGTGCCAACCGGGCGGATATCTCCAGGAAGAACTGGTAAAAATCAGAGGCACGATCATAATGACGTCCGGGTTTCCATAGTCCTACACGTTCCAGTTCAAGACGGATTTCTGTCAGATGCCGGAAAGCCGATTCGACAGCCTGTAACCGGGCGTTGAAAATAGCGTCATTCATGGCTCACCTCCTTTCCGATAAGATGACCGTAAATATCGGACAGTTCATTGGACATTTCAACTGTGTAATCTTCATAAATTTTAAGGGCACAACATTCAGAAGTGGCATATCCGGGATTTCTGTTGAGGGTTATCCTGGGAAAAAGCCGGGCCATGGTTTGACGGATGTAAGCAGTTTTTTCCAGGCAATCACGAATGATTGTTTTTTGCTCCGCGATAGTAGGAGCGGTAAGTTTTTTTTCCATAATGCTTGATTTTTGAACTTTTTAGACACAAAAAAACGGCGTGCCTGTCCCGTTGTTCAAATCCTCAAGCAAGGGTTCCTTTCGCCATTACAGCTAAGGACGGGGGTACACGCCGCATGCGTTTATCATGTGTTGAGTGATAGACATAAAAAATCCGCCAACGGATTAAGGGCGGTCTATCTCCACCCTTGCTTGAATGATTTGAACACTGCAATGATACGGAAAGTTTTTGAGATTCTTAATTAAAATCTGAAAAAAGTGAATGTGCTATATTCACATTAAAATCTAATTAGACATCACTAAATTACTGCTATACGTTAGAAGTCTATCATACAATTTCTGATATTGCAGGCAATGTTTTTTAAATTCAGTATTTGTGCTTAAAACAGTCATCTGATCCCGACAGGTATTATGAAATTGTTTTTTAGATGTCGAAACTTCATCTCCATTGTTATCTATTTCTTTCATCCTGCTCTCAATACGTCTTTTGCATACACCTTTTATCAAATGTTGTATAAAACCGTCTTTTAAACAATGCCCTTTCATAAAGAGATAGGCATTATCGGGAGTGACACCTAAATCAGTAAGAGAACTTTTAAATGCTTCTAATTCTTTCTCAAAAATATCTTTTTCCCCACCAAAATAAGTTTTAACTATTAGAGCATAAACGTCGTTATATTTAGTAGTGACTTTATCATTTATCTGTTGTAAACAGGTTGCTATATTTTCAGGATAAATTTCGTTTGTAAAAAATGCCACACATTGACCAAAATCTTTTAAGGGAAATATTTTTCTGGCTACATTTTCTATTGCACTTTCCGGTCTTTTCTCTTTTTCTGCCTTATCAACCCAAACAGACAAAACTAAAAGTTCATATATAATATTAGAATATTTCTTTAATGTGGAGATGAAATCAAAATCATTAAGAACAACATTAGTTGATAACGAACATACAAAGTGTAGGGAATCTACATATGTCTATGCTATAGAAAATTATATGTGTCATGCACACATATAATTTTCTATAGCATAGACATATGTTTGAAAAATATATGGAGATTCATTTATTTTTTTAGATAAAGCTGTAGCATCCTGGAGTAAATAATCATATACTGACCGACTCCTAAACTTAAAATATCCATTTCACGACTAAGCGCTTCCTGCTTCCCCTTTACATTAGAATTTCTGGAAGGAGTCTTCACTTCAAACTTATATTCAGAAGTTTCAAAATCCTGTAATATAGAGTACCAAAACCCAATATCCTCATATGATTCAGTATAAACAATAATCTTTTTAGATTGGGATTTAGGCTGCATACTATTAGTAGCCTTTACTAAATCAGAATTAATAGCTTCAATCATTATTCAGCCACACTTGTAATATCAGTAATATTTGTTATCTTATCTAACCAACCGTCCATAGCAATAAATGGAGAATGTGTTGCAATTATTAATTGAACGTTAGGATTTAGTTCTCTGATAATTTCAATTAAACGTTTTTGCCACTCATAGTGTAAGGATATTTCTGGTTCATCCATTAATAAAATACAGTTCTTTTGATCTTGTATCAGAACAGTTAATAATATTATTAACATTTGTTTTTCACCAGAAGATAATTTATAAGGGGAAAGCTCCTGAGAATTTTGTTTAAATTTTATTCGATCTTCTAATTCAAATGTTTTATTAGTTTCTTTAAATAATTTATTTATACACAATCTCAATAGCCGCAGACCTTTATTGTAGGACTTTACAATCCCATATATATCATTTGGCTGTTTTTTTATCTCCTTAAGAATTAATT
>ERZ857757.2134-NODE-2134-length-13543-cov-2.997479_pt1 | contig 13543 bp, 10 predicted proteins | sample MGYA00519764_ERZ857757 | MGnify/ENA primary metagenome ERZ857757 (study PRJEB31778, sample SAMEA3449359) | human gut metagenome | biome: human gut; feature: human-associated habitat; material: faeces | place: United Kingdom | collected 2010/2012 ... | reverse complement strand
CTGCACCGCGCCGCGCTCCGGCAAATACCGCGAGTAGCCGAACAGGTCAAACTCCGCCGCGCCGAAGGCGAGCAGCAGCGCAAGACAGCAGATGCCAAGCCCCAGCCAGCCAGACCGGAACACGTGGATCGTCTTCTGCAGAAGCATTTTTCCCACGAAATAGCCCACGAACGCACCCACAAACAGAAACAGCAGCACATACCAGAAGTTATCCGCCGTTTGGCTGGAAAACAGCTCTGCCATCAGTGCGCCGAGCACCAGCGCGCAGCCGATCGTGAATACATACAGCGCGACCGGGCGCAGCCAGCCGACCGCGATCACGTCGCCGCTGCGTTCCATTTCACGGTGCTTTAAAAGCAGGAACGCGCACAGCGCGAACACCAGCCCCAGCGCGGCCAGCGCGCCGAGATAGCCCCAGCCCTCCAGCTGCGGGTTCAATTCCATATAGTACATACCGTCGCGCTCGGCCCAGTCCGTCGCAACGCGGAAGCCGCCCTGCAGCAGCCCCAGCACCGGCGTGGCGTGCAGCGCAAACGACTGCATGGTGCTGCTCTGGCTGTAGGGCATACCGTAGACGAACGTAAAAAGCAGGTGCCGCACGATGGCTTCCAGAACAAGGAACGTAAAATTCAGGATCACATAGACGATGGGCATCGCAGCCATCTGCCCCACAACGCAGCAGACCAGCACCGCGAACGAGAAAAACAGCAAAAAGCCCAGCATCGCCGCGGCAAAGACCTGCATCGCGGGCACGAACGCCGCCGCGCCGAAGCCTGCGCCCACCGCCCATAAAAGCAGCGACGACAAGAGCGCGGGCGCAGCGCACAGCAGCACGCCCGTCAGATAATTCGTCAGAAACAGCGTCTCGCGCCGCACGGGCAGCGCAGCGTAGAAATAGGCCGTGCCTGCCCGGAACAGCCAGGAAAACAGTACCCATGCCAGAAGCCCGCCGAGCAGGAACGGAACGATGGAGGCGTTGAAGCGCGCATAGCTCAGGAGCGTTTTTTCAATCTGCACGATATAATTATCCGCACCGGACGAAAGGCCCCGGCAGAAGGAAAACAGCCGCAGCGGCAGAAGCAGCTCGTAAAGCGTGTATAGAATCCAGACCGGCGCGGTCATTTTCAGTGCCCGCCGGAAGACTGCGTGGTCAAAGCACGAGATTTTTGACGTCATAGCCGGTCCCTCCCAACTCGTAGATGAAGATCTCCTCCAGACTCAGCGGCAGCAGATCGCAGAGCATCGGCGCGCTGGCCGCCAGCTCGTCCGCGACGGTCTGCGGATCGCCGCGCAGGATCAGCGTCTGCACCCGCCCGAGCGTGCTCTCGTGCAGAATGTGAAGCGAGGGCGGCAGCGGATTCTCCGTCACGAGCTGCACCTTGACGAAATTGTCCTGCAGGTCGGACAGCGACCGCTCCAGAAGCATATGGCCCATGTGCATGATGCCGACATGGTCGCAGATGTCCTCCAGCTCGCGCAGATTGTGCGACGATACCAGCACCGTCGTGCCGTAGCCCGCCACATCCTCGACGACCAGACTCCAGATCTGCCGCCGCATGACGGGGTCAAGCCCGTCGACCGGCTCGTCGAGCACGAGATAGTCCGGCCGAATGCTCAGCGTCAGCCAGAAGGCCGCGTGCTTCTGCATCCCCTTGGAGAACCGGCGCAGCGGTGTCGCCTCGTCCAGCCGGAACACGTCGCGCAGCGCCGCGTAGCGCTTTGCGTCAAAGCGCGGGTACATCGTGCGGTAAAAAGCCGCCAGCTCCCGGAGCGTCCCGCCGCCGAATACGCCGAGATCGTCCGGGATATAGCCGATGCGGCTCTTGACGGCCGGGTTTTCATAGACCGGCAGACCGCCGATGGTCACGCTGCCGGAATCCTGCCGGAAAATGCCTGTAATATGGCGAATGGCGGTGGTCTTTCCCGCGCCGTTTGAGCCGACAAGCCCATAGACCGCGCCCTGCGGCACGGTGAGCGTCAGATCGTCCAGCGCGCGCGTTGCGCCGCCGAAGGTTTTTGTCACGTGCGAAAGTTCAATCATCTGTCGGTTCCTCCTGCGTCAGAAGTGACGCGAGCGCCTCTGCGCTCAGTCCGAGCGCGCGCAGCCGCTGCGCCGCTGCCCGGAATGCGTTGAGGGCTTCCTTTTTCTGCTGCTCGGCAAGCCGGTCGACCTGCGCGACGAACGAGCCCTTCCCGGCGACGGAAAGAATGTACCCTTCCGATTCCAGCTCCCGGTAGGCGCGCTGGATGGTGTTGGGATTGATGGCCAGCTGCCCGGCCAGCTCCCGCACAGACGGAAGCCTGCTGCCGGGCGGCAGCGCTCCCGTCAGCATCAGTCTGCGCAGCTCGGCCTGGATCTGCTCATAAATGGGCCTCGGATCCCGGTAATTGATCGCGATCACGGAAGTTTTCCTCCCCAACTGTATGAACTGTATTGATACAATTATATCACACGCCGCGCATAAAGTCAACCGCATTCGACAGCACCCACCTCTGCCGATTGCGCCGCCGCTGCGGTTTTGGTTGACGGAACGCACCTCCGCGCGGTATGATAAAGAAAAAAGAAAGGCGGACAGTGCAATGAATGAACCGTATGAATTTTATGAAGCAGGCGCGGACTATGTCCGGACAAGAATGCCGTTTGCGCCGCAGATCGCGGTGATCCTCGGCTCATCGCTTGGGCCGTTTGCGGAAAGACTTCAGAATACCGTCGAGATCGACTATCACGAGGTCCCGAATTTCCCTGTTTCCACGGCCCCCGGCCACGCCGGAAAGCTGATGTTCGGCGAGCTGGCCGGAAAGAAGCTCGTGTGCCTCGCGGGACGCTTTCACAGCTACGAGGGCTACGATTTCGAGCAGCTGACGCAGCCGGTGCGGCTTTTGAAGCTGCTCGGCGTCCGTGCGCTGATCGTGACGAACGCGGCGGGCGGCGTGAATCTTGCCTATCATCGCGGCGATTTCATGCTGATCGCCGACCACATCAAGCTCAACGGCTCCAGCCCCATGCGGGGCCGGAACGTGGACGAATTCGGCCCGCGCTTCTTTGACGTTACGCGGATGTACACGCCGGAGCTGCGCGAGCTGGCGAAGTCCTGCGCGGCAAAGCTCGGCTTTTCCGTGCATGAGGGCGTGTATTTCTTCATGCCCGGCCCGCAGTTTGAAACGCCTGCCGAAATTCGCGCCATCCGCCTGCTCGGCGGCGACGCCGTGGGGATGTCGACTGTAACGGAGGCGCTGACGGCGGCGCACTGTGGTCTGCCGCTGCTGGGCATTTCCGTGATCACCAACATGGCCGCCGGCATCACGGGCGAGGCCGTCTCCGGCGAGGAGGTCAACGAGACGGGCGCGGCGGTCGCGGAGCGGTTCAGCCGCTATCTTGAAAAAATTCTGGAGGAGATGGATGTATGACACAGTTCCGGGCCGATGAAGGGCTGGCCTTCATGCTGCAATATGAAAACGTTGCGTGGTACGATGCGGGCGAGGTGCGGATTCTCGACCGCCGGATCTATCCGGCGAAAATCGAGTTTGTCCGCTGCAAAACGCACGTGGAGGTCATGCAGGCCATCCGCGACATGGTCACGCAGAGCGCGGGGCCGTATACGGCGGCGGCCATGGGCATGGCGCTGGCCGCGTATGAGTGCCGGGAAAAACCGGCGGAGGAGCAGCTGCGCTTTTTGCAGGCGGCGGACGAAACTATTTCGAACGCGCGTCCGACCACGTACAAGCGGATGAAGCTGGTCTGTGACGGCTGTCTGGAGGCGGCGAAGCTGGCGCTTCGTGAGGGGCGTCCTGTCGATCTTGCCATCCGGGAGCACGCCGTAAACGCCAACAACCGCCGCTACAGCAAGGTAAATGAGATCGCAAGGTATCTCGTGCCGCTCATCCCAGACGGCGGCACGGTCATGACGCAGTGCTTCGGTGAAACGATCGTCGGCATGATGCTGAAGGAGGCGAGGCAGGCCGGGAAGACCTTCCGCCTGTTCTGCCCGGAGACGCGGCCTTATTTTCAGGGAGCGCGCCTCACGGCCACGGTCTGCCATGATATGGGCTTCGACGTGACCGTCATCACCGACAATATGCCCGCATTCGTCATGGAGCGCGAGCACGTGGACCTCTTTACCTGCGCGGCGGACGCGATCTGCCTCGACGGCTATGTCGTCAACAAGGTCGGGACGCTCCAGATCGCCATCTGCGCCAATCACTTCGGCATTCCAACCTTCGTTACCGGCGCGCCGGATATCGGCCACGAGACAAAGGACACCGTCAAAATCGAGATGCGCGACCCGGAATTTACCCTGCAGGCCATGGGTGTGCGCACGGCGGCAGAGGGCGTCAAGGGCTACTACCCGGCGTTTGATCTGACGCCGCCGCACCTCATTTCCGGCATCGTCACCGACCGGGGCGTGTTCTCCCCATTCGATCTGCACCACTACTTCGCCGGCGGCGGAGCGGGGGAGTACGATACTGTAGTCTGAGGCTGCGGGATCCTGCAATTTGCGCATAGTCAGACCGCACGCCTCTTGCGTTTCCGGCGGGGCTTTGCTACAATGTGTGCGGACAAATGCCAGACAGAAGGGAAGCGATCCTCATCGCAAGCACAAATGCCAGCCGGCCGTCCAAGAAACGGATCCTGACGGTCTGCGTCAAGCTGTTTCTTGAGCAGGGCTATAAAAAAACCACCGTCGCCCAGATCGTGCAGCAGGCGTCGGTTTCCAACAGCATTTTTCAGAATATTTTCCGCGCCAAGGACGGCGTACTGACCGAGCTGGCGCAGTTCATGCTCTCCAATCAGTTCGCCATGGCCCGCAGCACGGCGGGCACACAGCTGCCGCCGATCTATGTCTACGCCGTGGAGACGGCCATTCAGATGACGCTGACGGAGCTGAACGAAAATCTGCGCGAGATCTATATTGAGGCGTACACGCAGAAGGAAGCGTCGGACTATATCTTCCGCGAGACAGCAAAGGAGCTTTACCAGATCTTTAGCCCCTATCAGCCGGAGCTGACCGAGCAGGACTTCTATTTTATGGAGATCGGCTCTGCCGGGATCATGCGGGGCTTTATGGCGCACCCGTGCGACGAGGCGCTGACGCTGGAAAAGAAGCTTCGTACGTTCCTCACCATGAGCCTGCGGTCGTACCACGTCCCGGAGGACGAGATCAAAAAGGCCGTGGACTTCATCGGCGGCATGGACATCCGCGCCGTCTCCGAGCGCGTCATGCACGAGCTGTTCAAGGCGCTTGCCATGCGCTTTGAATTTACGCTGTAAACGATAAGAGGCCGCTGCGCGACGCAGCGGCCTCGTTTCTGTTACGATTCCTTCCACGCCATCCCGGACGCCCGCTATTTTACCGCCCCGGAGCCCATCTTCTGGCCTGCAATCCTCGAACTCGTCCTGAGCGGATACCGGATCCAGTAAATATTTAGGAAAAATTAAGAGATTTCAGGGAAAAGCTGTGGTATACTGGAAGAAAAATAAGGAGGAATGCATCATGAAACGCTGTCTGATTCTCATGCTGCTGCTCGGCCTGCTCCTGACCGGCTGCCGGAAGCAGACGCAGCCGGAGCAACTGCCCACTGCGGAGACAATTGACACACAAGCCAACACCGAACCTGCTGCACAGACACCGGAGCAGACGCTGACGCTCGGTATGATCGACTTTGACTCGGAAAAGAGCGTGCTCCGCAGTATGATCCAGAGCTATAATTTCTCCGGCGCACCGTTCAGAATCGAAATCCTCAACTACGCAGACGGCGCGGAAAGCCGCGCAGACGCCGTGACGCGCATGACGACAGAGCTGCTGGCCGGAAACGTGCCAGACCTGCTCGATTGCAGCGATCTGAGCGGCGCGCAGTACGCGGGCTACGCAAAAAACGGCATTCTGCTGCCGCTGGACGGGATGCCGGACGCGGAGCTCCTGTCCGGCATTCTGAAGCCATGCTATGTGGACGGGAAGCTTTATTCCATCGTCGGAGCCTTTGCGCTCGACCCACTGTTCGGCCCGGCGGAGAAGCTCGGCGCGTCGCTGGAAACGTCGGTCGAGGACGTGCTGCTCGGCGCGGTCCCGGACGTCAGCTTTTTCTGGGGCGGCGAGGACCTGCTCAGCGTCTACTGCCGCCATGCGGCGGAGCAGTATCTGGACTATGACAGCCAGACGGCCTCCTTTGAGAGCGAGAAGTTCTTGAATATCCTGACTGCCTGCGCAGCTGTTTCTTCCGCAGCGCCTGCCCCGGACAGCATCATGCAGCAGCCGATGCGCTCCGCCGCGATGTACCGGTCCATGCAGATTTCCTGGTACCAGCAGACCGGCGGCGCTTTCCGCGTGCTTGCCCTCGATTCGGACGGCGGGACGGCGTATCAGCCGGTTCTGCAGCTTGGCGTCTGCGTCGGCTCCACCATGCAGGAAGCGGCGGAGGAGGCGCTGCGGAATATGCTGCAGGAAGACTTCCAGCTGACCATTGCAGACGCGTTCCCCGTCAACCGTGCCGCACTGCGCGAGCTGATGCAGAAGGAGATCGAAGCCCAGAAGACTGAGCAGCAGACGGCCATCCGCGAAGAGGGCCGCGTCGAGGTCGGAGAAGCGGGCGATCTTGCCTTTCTCTTCGACGAAGCTGCAGCCGACGATCTGATGAACGTGCTGGAGCACGCCGACTGCCGTTCCTGCGGCAATCAGGAGATTCTGAAGATCATCCTTGACGAGGCGGACGCCTTTTTCAAGGGCCGGAAAACCGCGCAGGAGGCGGCGCAGGTCATGGACAGGCGTGCGGCGCTGTTTATCGCGGAAGCAGGATGATACAGCCGGGCGGCAGCGGATATGCCGCCCGGTTCTTTCTGTTGACAACCGTAATCAAATGTGCTATGTTATGATTACAGACGTAAACAACAGGAGGGCGACACGGTGAACAGAATCGATCTGACACAAGCGGAATGGCAGCTTATGGAGAAGCTCTGGGACCACGCGCCGCAGACCGGGCGTGAGCTGACGGAGGCGATGGCGGCGCAGACCGGCTGGAACCGCTCGACGACGCTGACGCTTCTGCGGCGGCTGATAGAGAAGGGGGCGGTGCGCTGTGACGCGCAGGGACGCAAAAACGTCTTTTATCCCGCCGTCCGCCGCGAGGATGCAGCCGCGCAGCAGACGCGTGATCTGCTTGGCCGCGTGTATAAGGGGAGCCTGAGTATGCTCGTCAGCGAGATGACGAAGCGCGAGGCGCTCCCACAGCGCGAGATCGACGAGCTGCACGCACTGCTGCAGGAGATGGAGGAGAAAAAGCACCATGACTGAATGGTTTGTTTCGTCCGCCGTGTTGGCGGCGCTGCTCATCGGAGCACACTATCTGCTGCGCGGGAAAATCAGCGCAAGATTGCAGTACGCGCTCTGGCTGGTGCTGCTCGTGCGGCTGCTGCTGCCGCTTTCCATCGGGAAAACCGCCGTCAGCGTGGCAAATCTCCTGCCGGAGGCCGAACCGGCCACGGTCATGCAGACGGAACCCGCCGCCGCACTTCCTGCGCAATCGGCCAGCGCACCGGAACCGTCTGCGCCCGCAGCGCCGGTGCAGACGCCCGCACAGCCGGTGCAGCGCCCGGCGTCCACGCCTGTGCAGACGGAAACGAGCAGCGCGGAACCGGCAAAAGCTGCACAGAAGCCCGCCGTTTCCGTGCGGAAGATATTCATGCTTGTATGGGCCTTCGGCGCGGCTTTGCTGGGGCTGTGGTTCCTGTTCTGCAATCTCCGGTACGGTCGGCAGCTGCGGGCGGGCGTTCTGCGCGCGATCGCGCCGAAGGAGGGCCGTCCGGTTGTCCGGCTGACGCGAACCGCGCTGTCGCCGTGCCTGTTCGGGCTTTTCCCGCCCGCGATTTACGTGACAATGGACTGCGCGCAGGACGAGCAGCTGCTGCACCACTGCGCGGAGCACGAATATACGCATTATCTCCACCGCGACCACATCTGGGCCGTCCTGCGCGGCGTGTGCCTCGCGCTGCACTGGTTCAACCCGCTGGTGTGGTGGGCAGCGGCGCTTTCCCGCACCGACGCGGAGCTCTTCTGCGACGAGGATACCGTCCGCCGTCTCGGCGAGGACGCACGTGCAGACTATGGCCGCTCGCTCATCCGCATGACGTGCCGTGAGCGGGTCGATCCCCTCAGCGCGGCAACGACAATGTCTGGGCGCGGCGGACAGCTCAGAACGCGTATCATTTCCATCACAAAGCACCCGAAAACCGCAATTCCCGTTCTGATCCTCGTGCTTCTGCTCTGCGCCGCGGCAGTTGGCTGCACCATGACCGGCGCGAAGGATGCCGCGCCAGCGCAGCAGACATCGGAAAAAACAGAGGACACGCCCGGGGAATCAGAAGCGCAGGAGGCCACACGCGAGGAACCGGAAGCGGCAGTGGAATTCACCACCACACAGGACACGGTCACGCTCAGTGTCCCGGCACGATACGAAAACGAAATCACTGCGGACGATTCGTTTATGATCGAAGCGCCGGAGACCGGCGAGCATGACCTGGACGATGTGCTGTTCTCCTTCTACGACAAAAGTCAGGCGGCAGAAGACCGCCTCGGCCTCGTCTGGGCGATCCGCGCGTTCCAGTTTGAAGACCCGGCGGAGCTGGTCAAGGACGGCGCAGACCGATGGGTCGAGGAAAATCTCATGCAGATGAACACGCAATTGCTCGGCACACGCGGCGGCACGGCATATTATTTCTTCTGCCTGAGCCCGTCGGACAAGGCGGTACGGCAGTATGACAGTTCGGACACAGCGGCGATCAGCTCGTATTATCAGCACGCAGCCGACGGCTTGGATATCTTAAAGGATTTTGTCGTCCGCAACGGCCTTACGCCGGTGGACGGCGCGGTCGACTGGGAAGCGTGGTATCAGGAATTCATACTGCCGGGCATCGAGGCCGAAACGGCGGCGGTCGCGGACGCGGCATGGTTCGCCGCACGTGAACCGGTGGAGCAGTGGCCGGAACTTACCGTGAACGGCACGTCGATCTATGATCTGACACTGGACGATATCCAAAATGTTTACGGCACATATGAACGCATTTTACACTGGGTGTACATCCAGACAGACTACTATGACGTCGTAGAATTTGCGGACGGCTCGCAGGCTGCGGGTTGGATGAACAAGGACGGCACAATCCACTATCCGAACGCCGCATATCTGCGGCTGGATGCCGGGGTCGAGGCCTGCGGCGTCCGCTTCGGCGAGGATTACCGCGAGGCGGCGAACCGCTTCCCGCGTGACGCCGAGCCGGTATTCGAGCAGTTCGACGAACACACGGCGCGGCTGATGCTCGGCGGCGAGGTCAGTTACATGGGCAAATACAGCTGCATTGCGTACACGGACGGCATTCCCACAATGCTTGTCGTGTGCGACGAGACAGTCATGACGTTCCATATTGAAAACGGCGTGATCGCCGCCGTCAGCTGGATGGCGCCGGAGGAGTCCATGCGGCTGCCGGTCACGGAGGAATGGGTGCAGCAGCGCATGACGATCGACCCGAGCCGTCTGACGGATGAGAACCTGCTAAGCATTCTGATCGGCCCGGAGATCGCGCTTGTCAATAACGGATTTACGTTCGATTCGCCCGCAGACTTGTCGTCAGAGAAGCTGTTTATGCTGTTTCTGTACTGGTCGGTCGATTCCACGCGCGATAATTACAAGCAGGCCGACGGGAAGTATCACTTCACGCAGGACTTTATCAACGGCATCCTCTCACATTATTTCCGCACCGGCAGCTTCACGTTTGACATTACGCAGTGCAGAAACTACGACGCATCGGAAGGCACGGCGGTCATCGAGAACGTATCCGGCTTCGGCGGCGGCCCGGATCTGCGCATTGCGGACGTGCAGGTGCTGGAGGGCAGCACCGTACAGGTCACGGCGGATTTTTATAACGCCAACCCGTTTTTTGACAACAGCGGCGGCGAACTCCGCTACGCGCGCAAGGTTTACACGCTGGACTTCTACTACGGCGGCGCGCTGTTCCAGTCGGCACGCTTCGCACCGCTTCCAGAGGACGATCTGCGTGCGGCCTTGCAGCTGCACACTGGCGAAACGACGGACGATCTGGCGCAGCTGTTCTGGACGTACGACAGCCAGAACGGCAATCTGCTGGGCAGTCTGCCGAGCGGCAATTGGACAGCGCTGCCGCTGACCGAAGACGCGTGGGATGGACTTTCCCTGTTCGTCTACGAGCGCTGGGCGCGCGAAAACAACTGGCCGCTGACGATCAGCGAGACGGATTTCGACCATACGCTCGTCCGCTATTTCCCGCTGGGCCGGTACGGCTGGGAGGACCGCAGCTCGCACTATCTGACCTATCAGGATGGAACCTATACCCGCACCATCAACGACAACCACGGCGCGCGGTACTGTTATCTGAAACGCATCTCCTGCATGGCAGACGGAAGCTTCCAGCTGGTGTTCCGCTGTCTCGACGTGCCAGAGCTCACGGAGTACGCGGACGCGTCTGCGGACGTGCGCGCGGTCTATGACCACGCGGGCGCGGAGGAGCTTCAGCCGCAGGAATTCCGTCGGGCCGTGTACCGCGCGTTCGCCGACGGAGTCATTCCCACCGGAAACAGCATGACGGAGCTGACCGTGACCGTTCGCCTGACCGGCGAAGCGCGGTATCCGTTCCAGTTCCTGTCGGCCAGTGATGGATAACCAGAGCGGGATTTTCGGCGGCTTCCTTGATGGTCAGCGGCAAAGCTGCTTGCTCTGCTGTAGGGGCCGACGACTCTGTCGGCCCGATAAATGTTGCGAATTTGCCGTGAATTTTCGTTAAAGCGCTGCGTTCTGCGGGCGGACAGAGTCGTCCGCCCCTACGCCCAAATTGGTAAGCACTTTCAAGAAATAGGTTGACAAATGTAGCCTTGCGTGCTATGATGGGTCTACAAAAGTAAACCAAGGAGGGATATCCTGTGCAATTATGCCAAAGCGAATGGACCGTGCTGCAAAGCCTGTGGGAGCGGCAGCCGCAGACGCTCATGCAGCTGGTGGAGGATTTGAAGCTCCGCGCCGGATGGTCGGCCAGCACGAGTAAGACCATGGCCGCCCGCATGACGGAAAAGGGCCTTCTGCGCTACGAGGGCAAGCCCCGGCGCTATTACCCGAACGTCACCCGCGAGGAAGCCGGGCTGGAGGAAACCGAGCAGCTGCTTTCCCGCGCGTTCGGCGGGAAGCTCGGCCTGCTGGTCAGCAATTTCGCTGACCACGGAAAAATCGGAAAGGACGAGCTGGACGAGCTTTACGCCATTCTGGACAGGGCTGCGGGCCGCGAGGAATAGGGGAGGGGAGTCATGCTGGAAATTCTCATTTCATCGACCGTTCTGATCCTTGCGCTGACCGCGCTTCGATTTTTCCTGCGCGGGAAACTCAATCCGCGCCTGCAATACACGCTCTGGCTGCTCGCCGCGCTGCGGCTCCTGCTGCCGGTCTCGCTGGTCAGAAGCCCGGTCAGCGTGATGAACGCCGTCCCGGACGTGCCCGCCGCCGTGCAGCGGCTGACTGCTCCGGAAGACCGCCGCGCCCCGCAGACGGACAGCACGCAAGCCCCGGCGCAGACGACATCCGAGCCGGAAACTGCGCCCGTGGAAGTGCAGACACGGCTGACAGCAAGTACGATTTTGAAACTCGTCTGGCTGACTGGCGCGGCAGCGATGGCGCTGGCCGTTCTGGCGCAGAATCTGCTGTTTCTCCGGAGACTGAAAAGAATCCGGCGGCCGTTTGCCTGCCCGGAAAGCCCGGTTCCGGTCTGGGTGGCGTCCGGGCTGCCGTCGCCGTGCCTCGCGGGGCTGTTCAGGCCTGAAATTTATCTCACGTCCGAAGCGGCGCAGGACCCGGAGACACGCCAATTCGTCCTTCGTCACGAGCTGGCGCATTATCACGCGCGGGATCAGCTCTGGAGCCTCCTGCGCCTCATCTGCCAGTGCCTGTACTGGTTCGACCCCTTCGTGTGGCTTGCCGCGGCGCTTTCCCGGCGCGACTGCGAGCTGGCCTGCGACGAGCGGGTGCTGAAAGACCTCGACCCCGGCAGCCGGGCAAGCTATGGCCGCGCGCTGCTCAGCCTTGTCGCGCCGAAGCGGGCGCGGGGCCAGCTGCTGTCCTGCGCGACGACGATGCAGCTGGGCCGAAAGAGCCTCAGAGAGCGCATCACACTTATCGCGAAAAAGCCGAAAATGGCGGCGTATACCCTCGTTTTCGTGCTGGTTTTAAGCCTTGTCCTGACGGCCTGCACGTTTACCAGCGCGCCTGCGCAGCCGGAGCCGGAACCTGTACCGGAACCCGTACAGACAGAACCGGAGCCGGTACAGCCGGAGGAACCGCCGGCTGATACAGAAGCCCCCCAGCCTGTCGAGGACGATCCGGAGGCGGAGTTCCAGATGGCGTTCCCGATGCTGAATTACGCGTCGTTCCAGCGCTATCTGGACGAGCACCCCGAAACGCTGGACAGCGGCTGGGAGCATATCCGCATCAACGAAGCGGGCTTCGACGACGCGGGCACGAGCATCGAGACGCAGCAGGGCGATCAGGTGCTGGCCGTCGATGCGGAATACGGCATTGTGCTCGTGCGCATCACCGGCGACGGCTATCGCGGCGTGCTGGCCATCTGCCGGTACCCGGAGCTTCTGCGGCTGGAAATGGCCTCGACCTATGGCACGGAAGGGGAACTGGCGGGCAAGATCGCGTCCGACCACGGCGGCATCCTCGCCATGAACGCTAACGGCTTCCAGGACCCCAACGGCAAGGGCAACGGCGGCCAGCTTGCAGGCTGGTGCATGGCGCAGGGTGAAGAACACGGCTATCACTTCGGCGGCGACGTCTACCAGCGCGTCGAGCTGAGCGAAAACGGCCTCGACTGCCGCATCGTGCCCGCGTCCGACCCGGTCGGGGAGGGAACGTACAACGCCGCCGAATTCACGCCCGCGCTGATCAAAGACGGCGAAAAAATTGAGGATTCCTTCTGGACGGGCGAACAGCCGCGCGCGTGCTTCGGCACCGGCGATCAGGGCGTTTATATGCTCATCATCGAGGGCCGCTACCCCGACGAGGGCATCCGGGGCACGAGCGTCAACACGTGCTCGGATATCCTGCTGGCCTACGGCTGCCGGAATGCGTTAAACATGGACGGCGGCTCAAGCGCGATCTTGTGGTACGACGGCGAATACGTCACGCAGTCATCCTCCAGTCCGCTGCGCTACACCGGCGGCCGCCCGCTGCCGAACGCGTGGGTCTACGGATGAATTTTCATGTTGACAATCGCAGGAAATGTGGTAAAATATCTGCGATATTGGAAAACCGCGTTGAAAAACCGAGCGTTCCGGTGCAGCTTTCAGAGAGAAGGGGACGGTGAAAGCCCTTCAGCAAGCCTGTCCGCAGCCAGTTTGGAGCGGCCGCGCGAAAGCGCGGCGGGTGCTTCCCGATACAGGAGCGCCGAGATGTGCGCAAGCACAATCAGGGTGGTACCGCGACTGACCTCGCCCCTGTCACAGGGGCGGGGTTTTATATTTGTAGGGGCCGATGCCCA
>ERZ857757.2129-NODE-2129-length-13563-cov-6.057892_pt1 | contig 13563 bp, 10 predicted proteins | sample MGYA00519764_ERZ857757 | MGnify/ENA primary metagenome ERZ857757 (study PRJEB31778, sample SAMEA3449359) | human gut metagenome | biome: human gut; feature: human-associated habitat; material: faeces | place: United Kingdom | collected 2010/2012 ... | reverse complement strand
TACCACTGCTCTGTTTTTGTTTTTCATAATGTCCTATTTGATATTGCAATTTAGACCTTGAAAAAACAGATATATTTTTTCAAAAAAGTTCTTGACAAACAGAAGACTCTGTAGTATACTATTCGAGCACGGAGGCGTAGCTCAGCTGGTTAGAGCGTTCGGTTCACATCCGAGAGGTCTTGGGTTCGAGTCCCTACGTCTCCACCAAAAAGAAAGGTCGCGCAAGCGGCTTTTTTTGTTCTCTTCTTTCATCTCTTCTTTTTCATCTTTTCTCTGCATAGCCAAGCTCAGCCTGTCGAAAAATTCCGATAAATACTGGATTTTTTGCGCAAATGTTGCGTAATACATCAGAGGGGGTGTTTTTTGAAATTTAAAGCGAAATTGAATCTTAAACTATATATTGCAGCTATTTTGTTGTTTGGCATTGTTATACTGGGCTGGTATGGAGTATACTTTCTAAACAAAAATACAATTTTTATGGAAGATAATTTACCAATGGATAATCGGATAAAATTGCTTTTTTCTATTGCCATCGGTGTTGTTGTGCTGTCGTGGACGATTTCGCTATTTACATTAGTGAGACAAATATGGATGGGTCAGGCTTTTTCTATGGATGAAGAAGGTATTCATTCTACTGCAACCGGAACAATTATATTTGCATTGATTTTCATAATACCTGTAAGAACAATCCCTTATTCTGCAATAGAAAACATTTCAGAGGAAAGTGGAGTGTTGACCTTGCATATTGATAAAGCCAAAATCGATATGATTCCGATTTTACGAATCTTTGCCGAAAAAAGATACCATTTATTCTCCGGATTTACGGCAGAAAAACAAGAGAATATCAAATCTGAACTTTATAAATTTATTAAATAGTATCAGAATAAAAGAAAATCGAGGTTTCAGACAGTTCTATTTTTCGAGTCAGCTCCAACTGAGGGTCCGGCACGCAGACGCATATTCAAAGCGCATCTTTTTTGCTACCTTTCAACATAAAAGGGGCTGTAAAAAAGCGAGTTTTTTACAGCCCCTCAAATATATCGGTCGGAATTCCGGCAATTTGGATACGCTCTTGATCGGTCTTGCCCTTCATTTCCGGGATTTTTTACCTGAACCATTGACACATAGAGCCAAAAAAGGACCTTGTAACGAAACCGATATCAAACAATTATCGTCTGATTTCACAGCATATTCAAGCATATCGGAATTGCGAATATATCCCGCACCTTTTCCGTACTTTTCCCATTTCGCATAAAACAATCTTAATGGGATGTTGTGTTCCTTTGCATATCTCTCGGCAAACTTATCTGCTCCTGTCGCGCCGCCGCTAATAATCTTAATTTGCTTATCTTTAAACTGTTTAAGATATACTGCCAGCCAATTTTCAAAATATGAGTAATCATTAAAACTACGACTACCGGCAATAATAATCCGCTTTTCCATTTTATCTTCTCCAAACATTGCCGCAACATAGTCATCCATATCGCATAATAACTTAATACAATTTCCGTGCGATGCGTGATTACGCCAGGACTGATATTTTTCATTAAATTCTTTTCTTGTCATTTTGCCGCATACAACAAGTTTATAGTATTTTCTTAACCGCTTTTTTATTGCTCGTTTGTTTTCTCCGGTCAAGCGGCGTATTATCTTTCCATCTTCTGTGATGTATGTATGAAAACCGAGAAATCGAATGCCTTTACTTATTGAAACAATCTCTGTTTTATCGTTCAAAGTTAAATGCAATGTTGATAAATACGCCGTTATCTTTTTCAAACAATCCTGTAAATACTCTTTACTGTCAGATATTAAATAGAAATCGTCCATACCCGTTTCATATCTTTGGGTGGGCTTATTTGCCACGCCGTTAACAATGTTGGTGATTTGCCAATAGTCGCCCATCGGTTCGTCTTCTGCATTATCATAAGGTTTTCCGCTGCCGGTTACGGTATCCAGCTTGCTGACGTGTGTTTGTGCGGTTATAATCGGATTTCCGTCCGTGTTCAACACGCCCGAAAGAGTGCCGATTTCAACATTCATAAACTCATTGTAGTACTTGTCTGGGTCTGTTCCCTCGTAGCGCAAATCGCCAACGGCAGGATTGCTTGTTGTAATGCTTACAACGTCGATATACTGCACATTCGGATCTTTCATGTGGGCATTTTTGCTTGTGAGGTAGATTTTTGCGTTTGTCGGATTGCGAGTATCATCGCCGTCCGGCTCACCCTCGGTATAATAGTAGAAGTCTTTGCTGCTGTTTGCCCCGTATATATTGTGTTCTCTTGCTGTTTTAACCGTATCGGTAAAGTCATTCGTCTGAATCGAGTAAACATCGGCGCACATCGTATATTCTTTCTTACCGTTTGTGTTGTATCCGCTCTCTAATATTTTCATCGCAAATCTATATCCGGTGTTCGGTTTTGCCGTCCAGGTTATATCGGCCTTGCCATTATAATCAACCGTATCGTACAGACCGGCGCCGTTTAAGCTTTTTGTGCTTACCGTAAGGTACTTGTCCGTCCCTGTCGTAACCTTTCTTTCGCCGGGGCCCCATACCGATTTAACATCTGCCCGAACATCCTCCCATTTTTGACCGAGATATGCGTTGTAATCGGGCTGTGAAACCTCAAAGCCGATTATGGGAATTGTTACGGTAAGCGGAACGGTTTGCACGACCGAGCCATCCGATTTTTTTGAAATTTCAAGGTTCAGCTTTGCATCACCGGGGGAAAGAACGGTTGCCGTACCGTCCGCAAAAGTTATAGTTTCCGGTGTTAAGTTTTTAATACTGTAGGTATAATCCTTTTCGGGATATTTGAGTTTTGTGGAATCTCTTGGGTAAAGACCGTTTTCCACATTAAATGTACCGTTGCAGTCTGTCGGCAAGGTGTATCTGCTCTCGCCCGTTGCGTCATTAAACTCTGCCTGCTCGCCGTTTACAAGGAAAACGTAATCGATGTTTGTTTTCTCGTAGGTTAATACAAAGCGTCTTGATGTGGCAACGCCGTCTGCGTGACGAACCTTTGCCTCAAAGGTGTACTCCCCGGGAACGAAGTTTTCCTTTGTCACAGCTTTGTTAAAGAAAAGTTCATCAATAGTGAACTTACCGGTTGTGTTGCTTACACTACTGTTGCTAATCCTTGCGCCGCTCGGTTGACCCCTGCAAATAAGCGTATATTCGCTGACAGCGGGCCAGTCGGCATTATCGTTCAGCTTAACCGTAAGCGTTGCTTTGTCGCCATATTCCGTAGTGGCGGGTCCCGAGATATACGGGGCACGGGTGTTGCTGAAATTTGTGCCGTTCATAAAAATCGTACGGGGACTGTAATAGCGTGCGCCTTCAAAGGTGTAGCTCGCACGGTATTCGCCGGTACGGTTTGTTTCAAGAACATTGCCGTTGTCAGCAAACACAAATCGTGTGTCGGAGGAGGAAATATCTACAAATTTCTTTGTCTCCCCATCGTAATACTGCCACATTACCGCGCTTGGCGAAATGCTGTAAGCCGTCATCTTCCCGAAATCCGCAATACCGGAATTCATACTGACTTTCCATGTTGAAAACTGCGGCGTCATTGTGTATCCGTCTGACGGAACGGCATATTCTTCGTTTGAAAGGAATCTTGCCGTAAGCGCAGGCATAGCAAAAATTTTGTATGTCTTTGTTTCTATCTTTACGCCCGATGCGGTGAATAAGTCGATTGAAACTTCTATCGGTCCCGCCGTCTTTGGCTTTAAAACAACTTTTTTGCTCGGGAAATAGTTTGTGCCATCGTTATCGAGTATGCTCTCAGAATATACCAGTGTTTCCTCAGGCTTCTTTTCAAATCCCGTTATTTCGCCTTTATTGTTCTTTTTCGGCTCATAATAGCGATAGTTAACGGTCATTTCGGATACTCTGCTGTCTTTCACCGCGTTTACATAGCTGTCGTTTAACGCAATGATATAATTCGTCGGCTCACCGGTGGCGGTTTTTGTCGGAATAAAATCAAATGTCAGATTTTTTGCCGTCTGCTGTGTTTCGGAATCCCAAAATCTGAAGTTTAAGTCCTGATATACCGTACGTGTCTGTTCGGGATCTCCGCCCCATGTTTCGGTTATCGTACAGCGAAGCGTATAGGTTAGGCGGTTTTCCCAAGCTATGGGGTTGCCTTTTTTGTCCTTGCAGGCAAGAACATCGCAGCGAAATATGCTTTTGTCGTCATCATCTCGTTGCCAACTTGATTCATTGTAATAGCCGATTTCTTTTCCGATGTGATTGAGTACGGTAAATTTCGCCGTAGCTTTCCAAAAGGTTGGAACATTGTAGTCATAACCGGTCGGATTTTCGCTGTAGCCGAGATAGTTGCGCCCGCTTTGCAAAAAATACGGTGTGTAGTAGGCATATACAACCCACATGCTCTGTTTTTCGAGGTCAATGATACTTGTGCCGTAGCTGTGAGTAAGTCTAACTGTGTCCGAAGTTGTTTCCGTCTCCGATTTTGGGCGAACCGTCGTTTCATGATCTCCCACAATAATCTCCGAACCGATTGCAAAATTTCTTTCGCCCGAAATTGGATAGCCGTATCCGCACTCCTTCGTAAAATTCGGTCTGGGAGTATATGCTTTATATGCCGCAATTGCCATTTTGTCGAGCGATTTTACACGGAATTTGCCGGAATATACAATGGTATTGTTCTTGCCGCCGTATGCGCGGAGTGCGCCCGCACCGCCCGAGCCGAGAATTTCGCCGCCGTACATGATAAATTTGCCTTTCGTTTCGATAGCGGCGCATTTTTCGGACGGAGTATCGTGATTCCAAGCATCCGTTCCGAACTTGTAAAAGCCTCGCCCGATAACTCTGCCCGAAACAAGCACGGTTTTACTGTTTTTCGTGCCTATAATCGCCGTACCGTTTGCCTGACCGCGGATATATCCGGAATAGCGGGCGTAGGCTATATCCGGATACTCGCCGTCCTCCGCAGCGGCGGTAACCCATTGCTTTTTGGAGCGGCCTGTTTCGATTTCGCCGTTCGGCATATGGATGATAAGCGTACCCTTGTTGTATATCAGGTCTGTCGCTGCACGATTGTATCCCATATCTACCGGGTCGCAAATCCATGTATCGCCGAAAATTTTTCCGCCGCCCTTGCTGTCGATTATCATAAGCGTTGCACCCGAGCTTATACTTATGGCGGTTTGTCTGCCGCTGTAGCCCTCACCCTTGCCAAGCTTAATGCTGAGCTTGTGCCCGTTTAGGTCAAGCACCTTTTTGCCCTTAACGGCTATTCCATATCCGTAATCTCCCGATACACTGATGTCGGTGTTAAGGCGTACATAGCGGTCGCCACTGCCGGTGCTTTCCAGTATCTTCATTAATACCGTGTACCGACTTTCATTGTTTAAATCGCTGTTAATCGGTTCCCATGTGGGATTTGTGCTCCATGTGGGCAGCGTTTCGTCAACGCCGCTCGCCTCTGCCATAAGGCTTAACCCATAGTCCTCTTGCATACTTTCTGCATTTAACGTTTCGATGTCATAGTCCTCCAAAGACTTAGCAAACACAGGATTAAATGTTGATAATATGAGCGAAAGGCATATTATCAGGGGTAAAATAACTTTTCTTGATTTCATATTATTTTCGTCTCCTTTCGTTCCGTTTGTCACCTTAAACTACCATTCCAATGCCTTATAAAATTTATGTGATGCCGAAAGCAAGCTTTTTGAAAGCAAAATTTTATCAGATGTATCAACCGCACCGTCGCCGTCCAAATCGAGGGCGAAAAACTCCAATGCGTTCAATGGTTTGTAAAATTTATGACTAACTGCAACCATATGCTTTGAAATCATCATTTTGTCGGAAGTACCGATCTCACCGTCTCCGTCCGCATCGCCCTTGACAACCAAAATCACATTGTCAACTCCGTCCGGTACGGTGAAATTGTATTTGCCGTCCTTGATTTTTGTTGCCGCAACTGCCTTATATGCTTCGCCGTCAAGGTAGGCTACCTTGCACGCTTTATCGTGCGTTACGATAACGGTTTGACCGCTGACAGTGTATTTTGATGCGTCAATGCCTATGGCCTTTACTGCGACATCTTTTGCCGGTTCGTCCTCCGGCACTGCTGTTTTCAAAATTTCAATTTCAGAGAATGAATCCACGGTGAATGTTACATAGCCATTGTCATATTCAAAGGTCTTTGCTCCTGCCGTTGCCTCAGACGACCATTTACTGTAGAAATATTCCTTTGTGCCGTCGTTTTTGTAGTGAATGATCTGTGCCGGATAAATTCCGCCCGTATAAAGCGTGACCGTTATCGGATCGCCATTCAGCTTTTCGTCCGGAAGCTCGCCTTCGTAAAGGGTGTTTCCCGACCTATCCGTAATAGTTACCTTCGGGGTAACGGAATATCGGAGGGAAGCGTCTGCTTCAAATCCGACAGCTTTGATTTCCGCACATACGCCTGCGAGCACCTCCGTCTTCGTTGTTCCCGTACTTTCAATCAAAGATTCCACATACGTTTGCTCGACAGCATCGGCAATGCCGTTTACGTTGGAAAGATCGATTGCGTCCGGAAGTTCAGTGAAACCTCCCTTACCTGTGTTGCTGTTGTTATCGTTAGTAATGAAGGTAACGCCGCTGCTCGTCTGTGCTTCAACTGTCATGCGATAAAGATAAATCGGGCAGTCGGCCATGGTCGCGCCGCTATACTCACCCTTTTCGCCGTTGTAATAGCTTGCGGCATAGAAGGACATAAACTTGGTACTCGTACCGCCCTGCACCATGTCGAACGCACGCAGCAGACCGTTTTCTGCGGTTTCGGGTTTGCTCCACCATTCTTGCTCTACCGAACCAATCAGCGCCGCACCCGAATCGTTCAGCGTAATACGGTAGCCGTATTTTGCCGGTCCGCCGGATTCTACATAGAAATTCATACTGCCGTAGTCTGCCAGACCGTAGCGAACACCTCCGCAAACTGCGCTAAATCCATAGCGCGGTACGAGGGCAAGATCACCGCCACTTGGTGCGCAAAACCCGGTTGTGAGCATCATTACACCGTTGTCTTCAAGCGTTTTGAGCGTAAATTCGCCTTTTTCGTTTGCCGTAATCTCGCCGAGAATCATAAGTTTTTCATATTCTCTGCCGGATTTACCTTCCGGCGGAATTGTCAGTGCGTAATATTTATCGCCGATTTTGGCAACCAAAATATATGTGCCTCCGTAGACAATATCCGAATCCGCCGTAACCTTCCGGAACACAATGCCTCTTCGCAGAAGTCGCATTTGCCGTCGCCGTTTTGATCGATATGGTTAGAGGCAATTTTAAGTTTGTCTTTGCTTCCCAGCTCTTCTGTTCCGCCCGCGTCCAAGAAATCGTGATCGCATTCATTGCAATGATAATAATCCGCTATGCCGTCTTTTTTACAGGTAGCCGGCGTGCCGGGGAATTTTACCATTTTGCCTTCGGGGTGCTTGCACCCTCCCTCTCCGAATATCTTGAGAGTGAAGGTTTTTTCCGCAGTCCGAGTGCCTGCGCTTACAACAATCTTAAATGTGTAGTCGCCTGCCATGGTCGGTTTTCCGGAAATGGTGCCGTCCTCAGAAAGCGTAAGTCCTGCAGGAAGTGCTGAACCTTCTGCAATCGACCAGGTTTTTTTGAGATCCGTGGAATCACAAAGCAATGTCTGCGAATAACTTTCGCCGACAGTTCCGTTATCAAGCTTTGCTTCCGTATCAATTTCAAGCGGACCGGCTTCGTTTATTTTCAAGGTATATGTTTTCTTTGTTGTGCCGTTTTCGTTAGTTGCCGAAAGCGTAAAGGTAAGCGTTCCGGCTTCAGTCGGAATGCCGGAGATTTTGTAGCAATACTTATCGGAATAGGAATAATCCGCCTGGCCGGTAAGTCCGTTTGAAAATGTGTATGCCGTATCATCCGTTTCGCTGACAGTCGCCCGGATATTGCCATCTGCCATCGGTGTGCTATCGCTCAAACGGATGGTCACGGTGTACAATGCTCCCACTTTCGCATCGGGAAGGAAATCCACCGAGAAAATCGGTTTTCTGACATCTGCGCCGCAATGCGCGCAGATCCCGCTCTCATCCGGCGTATGTTCATCCGTGATATTGCCGTAAACATTGGAATAGAAAACGGTCTTGTGCGCCTGCTTGTTTGTGTCATCTACATGGCAGCAGTAGTGGGCGTCCTCATAAACGCGCCTTGTACCATTTATCGTGGGGTAGGTTTCGGGAATTTTGCCTTCCTCGGCAGGCGTGGCGATATTCTGCCGCCAGCCCCTTGCGTTATAGGAACCCATTTTGTATGCTGCCTCGCCGGTGGCAAAGAATTCGGTTGTTACGCCGCCGGAATTCGTGGCATTCACGCCGTCTCGGAAAACAGCGCCGCCCGACGGGAAAACCGTTTCGTCATTGTAACAATTTTTCACGGTGTGAGGCTCGGATTCGTCAACGCTTGACACAAGCGCGAACACCCTACTGGTAACCGTGCCGTCGCCCTCGTACGGCAAAGCCGTAACCGCACCTGCGTTAAAGCAGCCTTCCATGGTAAAGCCGCCATTTGCCATGTATGTGACGACGCCCGAAGCAAATGTCACTCCGGCAACCTTACCGAAGTTTGCGCAATACCGCACCTGCGTATTTTGCGAACCCCGGTAAATCACGCCGCCGGCATAGTACCCCTCCATGTAACCGTAGTTGACGCAAGATTCGACCGTGCCGCCGCAGCCGGCAGCGGTGCCGTTGCCGACACCGGAATTGATCGCAATACCGCCTGCATACCCCGTATCTGCATGCGCCTCGGCATAAACGCTGCCGTAATTGGCGCAATAAAGAATATTCCCTTGCTGAGAGGGGTTGCCCATGATGTTACCGACGATACCGCCTGCGCTCTCGCGGCTTACGACCGTGCCGTGGTTTGTGCAGTTTTTGACATCATTATTGGCATAACCGACAATTCCGCCTACAAGACCGCTGTTGGAAAGATTCAGCCTACCGCTTCCCTTGCCGACAACCGTTGCGTAGTTGGTGCAACCTGTGATCTTATCAAATTGGGTCATGCCGACGATAGCGCCCGTTGCGCCGGCAGTATCCGCCTTGTAACCTACGATCAGCGAATGCTCTCCGATGGTGATGTTTTTCACCTCGCCGTAATCGAGCGTACCCGAAATGGTAGAAAAATTGCCGATGACGCCGAAAAGCCCCGTATAGTAGACCGTGTTGTCATTGATATACAAACCGTCTATCGTATGACCGTTTCCGTCAAAATATCCGATATACGGCAAGTTTTTCGTACCGATCGGTGTCCATTTGCGAAGCCCGAGCGCCTCCACCTTTTCGTTCATCTGTTCGATGAGGGGGGTCCGATATGCGTTTAACTGTTCCTCTGTTTTCGTTTCGTCGTTCCACTGCTCCCATGTGCAAAGTCCGTTATAAACAGGGTGGAAATTTCCGAGTTCCGTTTCTTTCATTCCCGAACCCATTTTGCAGGACTTGTCACCCTTTGCCACCGTTACAAGACCGGTTTCGTGGTCATATGCAAATGTCGCACCGGGGTTCAGATTAATATCTGCCGTCAGTTTTGCGCTGAGCGCTGTTCTTGTATTGCCTGCGGCTTTATCCGCCTCTGCCGTAGTTTTTGCAAGCTCGGCAAATGCGAAAAGCTCCTCCGCCGTGCCGATCAGATAGACGCCGCTCTCATCCGGTATCATTTCGGCAAAAACCGACATAGGCGTCGTACCGAGCAGCATGATAAGACTGAGAAGCACACATACAAGCTTCATAAATCTCTTACTCATAACTTTGTGTTCCTTTCAAAAAATAGAATCTTTTAACTTGTTTTCGTTTCCGTCGGGATTTTTCTGCCACACGCGGGGCAAAACGAAGCATCGCTTGATACTATGGCGTGGCAATGAGCACATTGCTTATGCCTTGCTCTGTAAAACTCATGGAATACAAGAGAACAGCCGCATTTTTTGCTCCGCTGCCTGTGAGCTTGATGAGGATCTCCGCGCCTTCCAGCGACATCCTCATGACCTGCTCGGCAGCTTCTCCGGATGTGTTCATCTTTCTGTTTTCTCCTTTTTTATCGTAATAAAAAATTTTATCGTAATAAAAAAGCCCCGGAATTATCCGAGGCATAAAAAATCAGGGCAACACTTTTGCTGCCCTGACTTTTGCTTATTCGTTTGCCTGTGCCACCACCAGCTTCAGACCAAGCGGTTGCATGATCTTCAGCAGGGTATCCAGATTCGGTGTTGTCTGAAACGATTCAATCCGCGCCACCGAGGACTGCGGAATTCCGCACATTGCGGCAAGGTCTCTTTGCGTGATTCCGAGATCATTCCGTTTTTCCACCATCTTGCTGACGATGGCGGCAATGTTCTCCATTTCCTCAATGTCCCGTTTTGCATCCGGATCAACCTTTTTTACATGATCCTTATACGCATCCCATGTTTTCATTTCTTTACAGCCTCCTTTCGGCGTAAATAATCATTGCGTTCTGCTTTCGCCTGTTCAATTTCTCTCTGCGGTGTCTTCTGCGTCTTTTTTCGGAAATGATGAAGCAGGACAAAGGTGTTGTTCTCGTAATAGAAATAGAACACACGATTGTTCCCCGGACGCAGCTCCCAAATGTTTTCCTCTATATGCTTTGTAATATTGTCCGGTTGCCGCGTTCCGTTGTTTTGAAGAAGTTCAATATACAGTGTTATCTGACGATACTGTATTCGTGCGTCCTTATTTGTCGCTGCTTTTTCCCGCAGTTCTTCAAGGAAGTCCCAAACATCGGACTCACCGTTTTCCTTCTCGTAAAACTCAATGCTGTACATATTCTTTTCTTCTCCGGGTTGCTTCATTCGTTCCATTATTATGATAGCACAAATGCTATCAAATGTCAATCCCTTTTTCGCATTTTTTCTTTTCCGCAGGTTTCTTTTTTTCGGCAAATTGCCCGCGCTCGATCTCATTGACCACCACCTCGACCACTCCGCACCGCTCGGCAATGTCCTCGCACAGTTTCATCTGCCGGCGCAGTTCCGCCATCTGTGCAGTCAGGTCATAAATGATTTCCTTGGTCGGCTGCATAGCGGTGCTGTCGTGCATACGACGCAGGCGGTTGCGCTGTTTCGCGCGCTCATACGCAAGAGCTTTGAAACGGGTTCCGATATTCTCCGTAAAGTGCTGTAAGCCCTCTGCCGTCACGATGTCATTGGCGGCAAGAAGTTTGGCTTCCTCGCTGTACCGTTTCATTTTTCGTGCGTCCTCCCGCATTGCCGCATACGCCGTCCGGTCAAACGGACGAATCTCATGCGGAAAGTGCTTTAAGAGATACACATAGTGGCGATAAAGCCCCACGATACCTGTCGCACGCTCCCGCTTTTGATAAACAAATGCGACTCGCCCCGGGCGCGGTCTGTTTTCGTAATTACAGCGGCAGCGTTCTCGTATCTCATCCTCGGAATATCCGTCACCGAGCCGATCAAGGCGAAAGAATTTCTTTCCCTCGTCCGGTCGGATGCGGAGAAAGCTCCCGCGGTATTCCAGAATATATCCCCGGTTCTGAATCTCGATTTGAAACTGCCGGAAGCTCGTCGCATATTCAAGCACAGCGTTGATGTCCGCCCGTACTGCGTCGCGCCGGGAAGTGCCGTCCTTGTCGCCGAGCCATGCTTTATACTGCTTGGACCCGCGTCCGGGATGTTCGATCACCGACAGCCCGTAATCCTCACAAAGATCGTCCGATACTTCTCGCATTTTGTAGTAGGTTGCTTTCTGGTCGTAATACCGTTTGCCGTCCGTAAACGACACGCTGTTGAGACAGAAGTGGTTATGGATTTTTCCGGTATTCGTATGTGTGGAAACGACAACCTGAAAGCGGTCGCCCCACAGTTGCTTTGCCAGCTCGACACCGATCTCATGTGCGATGTCGGGCGTGACCTCGCCTGCTTCAAAGGACTGATACCCGTGAAAGCAGACAATACCGCCCGGCTTCTTCCATGTCTCCTTGGTAGCGCGGAACTGCTCGGCGACGGAGGCGGGACTGTCTGAACAGTTGATACCGGTAACATAAAACTGCTTCTCTGTTTTCATGGCGTCGGCATCATACTCCAATATCCTCTCCACCGTGTGGAACTTTGCCGCTTCCGCATACTGTCCGTTCCATGTCTTTGCCGGGTTCGCAACATAGCGAAGGACCTTTCCCACACTGCCCTTGACACTCCAGATTGCCGTGACCGCCATCAGCTCTCCTGTGCAAAGGCGCGTGTAAATTCGCTTTCCATCCGTTGTAAGGAAGCGACCGCTTCCCGGAGCATCGGTTCATCCACAAATCCGTGACTGTGCTGCTTGGCAGCGATCTGATTGATGTTGTTCCCGATGCGGTTGAGTTCACGGACGATGGCTCCGTAGCAATGATGGCTTCATCACGGGAAAGGTCACGCACAATCGCCGGAATGAGTTTCAGTCCCAGCCTGCGGCAGGCATGAACGCGCCTGTGACCGGAAATGATCTCGTATCTCTGATCTTCCTTGATTCGCGCAACAATGGGCGACTGCACCCCGATCTCCTCGATGCTGTTCATCAGCTTCTGCATACTCTCGTCATCCAACACCTTGAACGGATGCCCCGGAAACTCATCAATGTATTCCAGAGGAATCACACGGACTTTTTTCTTCTTCGGCTCGTCCTTTGAGGGATTGGAGGAATAGTTCGGTTCATTCGCCATGCTTCCACCCGCCCTTTCTGCTTTTTCTGCGCTTATGCTTCCGGAATCGCTCTGATACACGGATGGCATCATAACCGTAAACCGAGATGGCAATTGCGGAACACACCACACGGAACAGATCAAAATCCGCGACCTCATCGTTGGACAAATCCTCTATGTCCGTATGCGATGTTCCGTTCCCGATGTCGTAGGCAATGCAGTAGAACAAATAATCGTTCTCTGAAAAAGTGCGGAAGTCGATGTCCGGATAAGAGATACGGCTTTTCCCGATAGCGCATCGGATGCGCTCCACAGGCTTTCGGTTGCGGTAAGGACAAAAAGCTGCGCGACGAGATTTTTATCGTTTCCGCGCACTCGGTGGACCGCTTTCAGAAATCTTGCTCTGTGTTCCCTGTCCAGAAAACAGGTTTTCGTCATGGTTGCCCGTTCCGCAGCGAGACGGAGTCGGTAATGGAACACATTGTCCTTCACATTGGCAAAGCAGGTGTTCAGAATCTCGGCAAAGGTACAGGTGTGCGCTTTTACTCGTTCAGCCATACAGCAGCACTCTTTCAGAGAACACTTGCCTTCGCTGACATAACGGCAGTTAGAGCATCGGCAGGACTGCACAGCATACGGAAAGTCGGTGTCCTCGTTTCGTTTTCGGTGGGCAACGCAGATCAGGTCTGTCAGTGTCAGCCCGGATTGGTTCATTTCAATGTACATTCAGTTCCTCCTTGAATTTTAATTTTGGCAATAAAAAAAGCCACCTTCATTGACCGCGGGAATGCGGTATAAAGATGGCTTGATTTCAGATATTCAGTTGTGTCAGGCGGGAAGCAGGTCAAGAAAACGGCTGAGCAGGTTGA